>LFCJ01000830.1_pt1 | contig 20230 bp, 29 predicted proteins | sample 643141 | NCBI WGS metagenome assembly LFCJ01 (sample SAMN03766243, study PRJNA286221) | soda lake metagenome | biome: soda lake; feature: Kulunda steppe; material: water; isolation source: sample B1-Br-g2 brine of Lake Bitter-1 | place: Russia: Kulunda steppe | collected 2010-07
AAGGCCCTCGAGAGTCGGCTGTCTGCGATTCGACGGGGCTGGATATCTGTGACCGGATTCCATCCGACACATTAGAAATCGTCTCCCTCAGGCTCGTACGTCGCGGCCGTTTCAGCACAGGACTCGCTCACTGACGGAAACGCGGCGAGTACCTCCCTGGCCTGTTCTTCAGCGGTGATATCCCGCTCCTCCGGTTCGAAGCCGCTCGCCATGAAGGCGTACTTTTCGACGGTGACGTAGACAACGATGTCCGTATCCGGGGTCGCGGTGGACTCGAGATGGTTCGCACCGGGAATTCCGAGATCACTTTCCTCTTCGGGAGCCGATTCATATTCATAGACACGCGCCTCGAGACTCTCTCCTGATCGGGGGTCCTCGCGGAACGATGTGTACCGAAGTTCGTACTCCTCGTGACTGCCCTCGCTTGGAGGGTCAACGGTTTGCGTATCGAGATCCGGTATCTCAGTTGGGACCAGTTCATCGATAGTCGCTGTATCGGGTGGCGAGCACTCCTCGAAGCCGTCTTCGACACTCCCCAGTGCATCAGCACTCTCCGCAGAGTCGTCCGAATCGCCGGTACCGGTTTCGTCCTGATCGTCACCTCCCAGACAGCCGCTCGCTCCGAGTGCGCCTACCGCACACCCATATGCGAGGAACCGTCGGCGTGTGTTATTCGCTGACATTGATGGTCTGAACATACTGTTAGCATATATTATGATTTCTGGTTGATGGGAACAATCTGTTGGCTCTCAGTGGGACACTCACTGTGCTTTAGCGGGGTGGATATCACTCCTCTATTGCATCCTTCCACTCACCGATTCCTGAGGGGTCGAGATGGATATGTGAGTCACCGACGGCCTCGAGGTTCCGAACCATCCGTCCCAGTTCGGTTTCGATATTGTGTGCCTCTCGCAGCGTTAGATCTCCATCGACTTCGACATGGGCTTCGACCTCGAGAACGGTGCCGTCGTAGAAGACGATCAAGTCGTGGACGCCGACGACAGCCGGGTGGGTCAGCAGTGTCTCTTTGACGCGCGCTCGATGTTCCTCTGGAGCGGCGCTCCCGACGAGATAGCTAATGTTTTCGCGACCGATTTCAACGCCCTGATAGATGACTAACAGACTGACCAGACCGCCGGCTACTGGGTCGAGCAGCGGGTAGCCAAAGAGCAGCCCGATGACGCCGACAACGGCCGCAAAGGACGTATAGAGATCGTTCAGACAATCTTTGGCGAGGGCCGTAAGCGCTGTCGAGTTGAGCGTTGCATTGATCCGGTCGGTGTAGCGATAGACGAGGTACATGTCGGCTATCGAAAAAGCGAGGGCCCCCAACAGGAGGTAGCTAAAGGTTGCCTCGCTCCCATACAGAATCCCTCGTGCCGATTCGTACAGCAGACTGCCTCCAAGAAGGACGATCACCACACCGACAAAGAGTGCGGTCAATGGCTCAATGCGAGCATGGCCGTGTGGATGTGTGGAATCGGGATCGTCAAACCGCCGGTCTCCCCAGACAAGAACTACGATACTAGCGACAAGGTCTCCGATCGAATGGGCCGCGTCGGCAATTAGTGCGACGCTGCCGAATGCGACGCCGACAGCGCCCTCGACGACAATCTTTGCTGCGTTTCCGAAGACGTTTGCCCACGACGCTCGCGCGAACTGCCGTCGGTCGTCCTCGGTGGCCATAGCCCACCTTGCTGCGATCCGTTCTTTACTGTTGGCATTACGCAAGTCGAAGGTGGAGATTTGAACTGCCTAATTCGGTCGACTCACTGGTTGTCTGCGGGCTGCACAGCCAATGTGATTTCCACCGCGTTCCCCGCCGCTAACGCAGCCACGAGTTCCCGATCGACACCCCTCGCCGCATGCGAGGCCTCGAGCAGTATCGTCCGCTCATCGACGTACGTACTCGTTCGCCCAACCATGCTGCGCTCGCTGCACAACTCGAGGTCGGGGTCGCCCCGACCGGTGATCATCTGGGTGTGGCCATCGGCCTCGAGGGTGACTGTGATCGTCGCCGCGGCGTTCTGGCAGGCCGTGACGAACGCGGGATCGAAATCGGCCGGCGAACGGTCGGCGTCAATGGCGAGGATGCAGTCGCCAGCGGGAGTGAGGTAGTCGTCAGTCGTCACCTCAAACGTACTCGAATGGTTGGCGCTCACATGTTCGTGCCCACGGGCGTGGATTACTTCCTCGAGTCTCTCGGTCATACCTCGGCGCTCTCGCTCGAGGGTGAAAACGGACTCGGGTCTGAACGAGGTTGACGCCGTCGGTCGTCTTTCTGTCTTGATTATCTCTCGAGGTGTGACTCATACTCCATATTGCTGAAACATATATTATACCGGGCTTGATGATTTCGACACATTAATATTAGAAAATATTACTTTTAACATGATGCTCTGGGAACGTAGTTGTAAGAAAGACGAATGGGATTTAAGCAAAATCGATCTAATCGGTCAGATCAGTCGGGCCCAAACACCGACTCAAGTAAACACTCGATGCGGTCTCGAATTCAGCATCAAGTGTCACAGACGGCCTCCAATTCAGAGATTCCACAGTTTCGAAATCAGGCTCACGCCGAAGCCCATTACGGACAGGAAATCGAGAGTTCGAAGGAACCGTATCAGCTTCAGCGGTTAGAAAAACGCTACGACGACTATCTACACGGCTGGCTTGAGGAGGGAATACCCAAAGGGGCGATGGGCGACCCACACGAGATGGGTGACTTCCGTATTCAGCGCGCCGTCGAAGGGATGGATACGAGTCGAGAAGATGTGCCCGAAACAGTCCTCGAGGTTGTCGGCGACGACGGCCAGCCCCTTCCCGAGACGATCCAACGCTCACTCGAGGGAACGGGCACGAGCAGAGATGATGTACCCGGTGTTGTGCTCGATGTACTCGGCAGTCAAGGGCAATCGCTCGATGGAACGATTCAGCGCCCCCTTGAGGACCGGTTGAGTGCTGATTTCTCCGACGGACGCGAAAGCCGCCGACGCGGCGGATTCGATTGACGCGAAGGCGTTTACTTGTGGCTCAGCTATCGTGTTTAATTCTGGAGAGTACAACCTCGAGAGTCCGGAGGGCCAGTACCTACTGGCTCACGAACTCGCGCATGTAAAGCAGCAGACGGGAACGGCAATCTCGATGATGCCCCAAGAGGGTGCCGAGTTAAAAATCGATCCTGATTTGTTATCAAGAATTCATGGACGTGTACCAAAACCCGGATCACTATCGGCCGGAGTTGGCTGCAAAGCTGATAGATCGAGGAACTGATCTCAATGCGCAAGGGGCAAGACACCGTTGTATCTGGCTTTGAAGACAGAGCACTACGATGTGGCCGAAGTGTTGCTTAACTCGGGTGTTGATCCGACCGTATCGGGGGTCTGGAGACGAATCGGTAGAGTGTGCCGGAGAAAGAGAGTGGACAGAAAGCGGTGGGAGAGCGTATGCAGTCATACGTTGACGAGTAGCGAGACATTGATCAGCACTTGCTCAAGCAGATGTTGTGAGTCGGCCGGCAGGGCGGCGGCCAGACGACACCCTACAGATTTGTGAGGGTGATCGGATTCATGTCCCACGAGATCACTAGCGCCTTCGGCGTCCGTTTGGCCGGTCCGCTCTCGAGGACCAACGGCCGGACACGAAAGACAGATAAAAGACGCTCCGTTGTGAACAGGTAGATATGGACGTTCCGTACGACCTCACCTCGTACGTTCGGGTGTTGAAGATGGCAACGACACCCACACGAGAGGAGTTCCTTCAGGTGTCGAAGATTGCCGGCTTGGGAATCATCCTTGTCGGGATCATCGGCTTCATTATTGGGGGCATTATGATCTTCCTGACAGGTGGGCTGTAATGCCAATCTACGCTGTAAAGACAACCGCACGGCAAGAAAAAACCGTCGCGGACATGATCATCAACCGCGAGGAGTCGGAGGTTCACGCCGCCCTCGCGCCGGATTCACTTACCTCATACGTGATGGTTGAAGCCGACAATGACGCCGTCTTAGAACGCGTGTTAGAAGATATTCCCCACGCCCGGACAATTGTTCCCGGTGAGTCAGATATTTCCGAAGTCGAACACTTCCTCTCGCCAAAACCCGATGTCGAAGGGATTGCCGAAGGCGACATCGTCGAACTCATCGCCGGCCCGTTCAAAGGCGAGAAAGCCCAAGTCCAACGAATCGACGAGGGCAAAGACCAGGTCACTGTCGAGTTGTATGAGGCTACGGTCCCAATCCCCGTCACCGTCCGTGGTGACCAGATCCGCGTCCTAGATAGCGAAGAGCGCTAGGACTCAAGCGGTGGTTCTGCTGGCGATTCACTCACAGAGGCTGCCGTCTCGAGGACATCCTCGCGTTTTCGAATTGCCGTCGAATCGGCGTCATACGCCCGAACAAAGTCCGCTCTAGTATGTTCTGAAAAGACGTGAGCAATTGCCAGATAGCCGTCTGGGACCGTCTCTCCACAGACCCGACACTTGTGGTGGTCATGAGCGGCCGTCTGGTGGTCGATGAGCGCCTCGAGATCCGGGGCCGTCGCCGAACAGCCGTTAATCCCACATTTCCAGGTCATGATGGTGATATCTAGAAGGAGGGGGACTAATGGGTTTTGGCCGTTTCGAAACGGCGACGCCGGTGGGATGGCCACAAGCGGTGTCCAACCAGTGGTGGACAAATCAGAATCACTAACTTTAGGCTCACCCAACTGATGGTCGTGAACCCCGGAACGGAGTTTCGTGTCGACTGCCACGTCAAAGTGCTCTCTGAGCAGGTTATCTACCGAGCAAAAAAGGCAGGGCTCGACGCAATCGTCTACGCGCCACATTTCACCCGGCTTCCGGAGATTCGCGAGCAAGCCACAGCCTACTCCGATGAAGACCTGCTCGTCATCCCCGCCCGCGAGGTGTTTACCGGCTCGTGGCGAAATCGGAAACACATTCTCGCCATCGGGCTCACCGATCCACTCCCCGATTTTATCCCACTCTCAGTCGCTATCGACGAACTCGAGGCACAGGGGGCGGCAATTCTCGCCCCTCATCCGGAGTTTCTCACCGTGAGCCTCACTGAAGCCGACCTTCGCCAGTACCGGCAGGCTATCGATGCCATCGAAATCTACAACCCGAAACACCTCCCTCGGCACAACCGCCGCGCTCGAGAACTCGCCGGCGACCTCGGCTATCCACCGTTTACCTCATCCTACGCCCATCTCCCCGAAACGGTTGGGACCGCCTACACCGCCTTCGACCGGATCGATACCGAAGCCGGCCTCGTTGAAGCGCTCAAAGAGGATGTATGGCGACGGGTGACCTACAAAGATGGACTCAGACGACGGCTGACGACCGCTCGAGAACTCGGCCACCTCTGTTGGGAAAATACCTACCAGAAAGCCGACCGCCTCTTTTTATCGGGCATCGAGCCAACCCACCCGCGACACATTGCCTACGAAGGACAGTTTGACGACGTCTCCTGCTACTAGACGGTTTCAGACCGAACGCGCTCGAGCGTTGTGGCAACTCGATCCCAGTGACTCCCCCGCCAGAAATGTTGGTAACAGTCGGGACAGCGCCAAACCGGAACGGTCGCCGGATCGGGCGCATACGCCGGTGTCGAATCGGTCGCCATACACTGTGTGAGCCGGCCGTTGCATCGACCACAGCGCTGTGGCTCGGCGGTGAGCTCGAGTGAAATACCGGCCGCAACGAGTTCTCGAAGCTGGCGTTCGACGGCCGTCGACTCGAGACAAACAACCCGTGAGTCTGGCAGGCGACCGGCGAGTTCGACATCTCGCGTGAGAAGCGTCCGGTCGTCGGCGTTGGTGGCTTCTACCAGTGCATCGTCGGCCTCGAGACCCACATCACTGGCGTAGACGGTATCATAGCCACACATCCGCAAGTACGAAACAATGCCCCCGCACATACCATCGACGAGAAAGCGCATCTTCCTCAGTGCAAGAAATCCTCGAGGTCCGAACGCGGCCACGTATTGATCACGTCCGCCGGTTCGGCCCACCCACGCCGGGCGGTGTGGACGCCCCACCGGACGTACTCGAGGCTGGCCGGGCGGTGGGCGTCAGTGTTGACGGCAACCGTCGCTCCTTCATCGATGGCGGCCTGGACGGCACTGCCCCACAGATCGAGCCGGCGTGGGTTGGCGTTCACCTCGAGGGCAGTACCGTGTTCGGCGGCGGCCTCGCCGAGTGCACCCGCGTCGATAGCGAGCCCTTCACGTTGATTGAGCAGCCGGCCGCTGGGGTGGCCAAGGATATCGACGGCCGGGTTCTCGACTGCGCGAATAAGTCGTTCGTTGGCCGCCGCCGAATCCTGATCGAGTGCGCTATGTGGAGAGGCGACGATCAGGTCGAGGGCGTCGATCACCGCCGCAGAGAGGCCAATCTTTCCGTCGCCATCAATATTGGCCTCGATGCCGGCGAGCACGTGAATATCGTACTCCTCGTTGAGTTCGTCAATTGCCGCGGCCTGCTCGAGAATTTCCTCGTTTGTAAGTCCCATCCCACCGACGACGCCCGGTCCCTCGGCGTGATCGGCGATACAGTAATACGCATATCCCTGGGCCTCGGCTGCGGCGACCATCTCCTCGATCGTGTTGTTCCCATCGGACCACTCGGTGTGGGTGTGGAGATCGCCGCGAATGTCCTCGCGAGTGAGCAAGTCGGGCAGTTCGCCGGCTTCCGCAGCCGTGATTTCCCCCCGGTTTTCACGCAGTTCGGGCGGAATATGTGGCAGTCCAAGCGCTTCGTACATTCCTGCCTCGTCTGTGCCGGCGACGCGCTCCCCAACCCGTTGGCCGGCGTCGTGTTCGACCTCACTCACGTCGAACGCGCCGTACTCGTTCAGTTTCATATCGCGCTCGATGGCGTAGTTGCGCAGGCTGACGTTGTGATCCTTGCTTCCCGTAAAGTACTGCAACGCCGAACCGAACTCGTTGGGGACAACTACACGAAGGTCGACGCGCACTTCTCCAATGCGGACACTCGCCTTCTCCGGACCGGACTCAATTTCCTCCTCGACTGAGTCCCACTCGAGGAAGGCGCCGATGACGGTCTCGCCCTCAGCGGTCGCCGCCAGCACGTCCACGTCACCGATCGTCTCCCGCCAGCGACGAATCGAGCCGGCGACTTCACAGCGCTCTACCGATGGGACGGATTCGACAAACTCGAGGACGTCATCAGCTAGCGGTCGAGCCTCGCCTAACAGTTGGCGTTGGCCGACCGTCCGGGCGAACTCGATGTTCTCCCGAATATTCTGCTCGGTTTTGGGGCCAAACCCCTTTACTGACTGAATATCGCCGGCCTCGGCGGCGTCTTCCATCTCATCAAGCGTTTCGATCCCTAATTCCCGGTACAGTTTTCCGACCGTTTTGGGGCCGACGCCTTCGATCCGGGTGAGGGCAGCCATATCGACCGGCAGTTCCGCGCGTAGCTCCTCGAGTTCCTCGATTTGCCCGGTTTCGACGTACTCAATGATCTTCGAGGAAATGGCGTCACCGACGCCTTCAATGTCGTCGAGCGCTCCCTCATCGGTTTCGACCAATCCCGCAATTGGGGCCGGATAGGCCATGATCGCCTCGGCGGCCCGGCGATAGGCTCTGGGTTTGTACTGGACATCGTCGGCCTCGAGCAGGTCAGCAAACAGCTCAAATCGGGCGGCAATCTCGGCGTTGGTCGCCATCTAGTGGCCACCTCGTGTCGTCATCCCATCCTCCTTGCCAAGGGCTTTCTTCAAAAACGACATCCAACGTTTCGTATCTGCGGCCTGTTGGGCTTGCTGTTCGCGCTCGAGGTCGGTGGGGCCGAGGTTTTGGAGGGCGTTGAGCGCTCGGTCGATGCCGAGAATCGAAGTCGCCAGCTGCTCTCCCGCTTCCCGGCTGATATCAGCCGATTCAATCTGCTCGACGCGCTCGAGTCGTTCCCGGCGCAGGTTGCGTTTTGCCTGCTCGACGCGCTCGCGCTCGCCGGGTGGGATCGTCTCCCGGCGTTTGATCTCGAAGACGAACTCCCGGAGGTCGACTGGCTCACCCTGGACGTCGATCCGGTCGGGGATATCCACACCGACGGTCGCTCCCTCGCGGTCGACTCGCTCAAGGAGCTGTTTGCGCTCATAGGCTTTCATACCCGAACGGTGGGGCCGGCCGGTCAAAAATCCACAGTACACGCCGAAAAACCCCAAACCCCATACTGGTTGGCCACATAGCCCCGCCAATGGCCAAGTGCGACGTGTGTGGGAAGCCTGAAAGCCTGCCGTACGACTGTCGCCACTGCGGGGGGACCTACTGTGCAGAACATCGGTTGCCCGAAAAACACGACTGTTCGGGACTGCACGACTGGAACGACCCCCAAGGCGTCTTCGACAGCGGGTTCGACGATAGCGTGAACAACCGTGGTGGCTCGAGTGGTGGGCTCGCAGCGAAACTGCCGATTGACACCGGTCCTGGTGGCCCGCTTGCGTACTTCCGCGGGAACATGACCTACACCTTTCTGGCGCTCATGTGGATCACATTCGCGCTGCAGTGGCTTTCGATCATTCTCGGTGGGCAGGCGCTCCACCAGAGTCTGTTTACGCTCTCTTCGGAGAATCCACTGTACGTCTGGACGTGGGTTACCTCGGTGTTTGCTCACTCGCCGGTGATGATTTTCCACATCGTGTTTAACAGCATCATCATCTTCTTTTTCGGGCCGCTCGTCGAGCGCTATGTCGGCTCGAAAAAGTTCGCGCTGTTTTTCGTCATCAGTGGCGCACTCGCCGGCTTGAGCTTCGTCGGAATTAATATCGTCCAGGGAACGCCGGTTTCCCTGCTTGGAGCCAGCGGTGCGGCTTTCGCCCTCTTGGGATTCATTACGGTGTTGAACCCCCGGCTGACAGTGTATCTGTACTTTATTCTCCCCGTCCCGATGTGGCTGATGACGATCGGTCTCGCGGCAATCGATTTCTTCGCCATTACCAGCGGGGCAGGCGGCAACGTTGCTAGTGAAGCACACATTGTCGGCCTCCTGATCGGCCTCGCCTACGGCACGTACATCAAAAAGAGCCAGAACGTCCGCGCACCCGACCAGCTCCAACTGGGTGGGAGTGGTCCCGGCGGTCCTGGTGGGCCGGGTGGACCAGGCGGCCCCGGTCGCCGACGGTTCTAACCGCCAAACATGCCTCCACGTCCCAACCTCGCGCCTGACGCTAGCCTCTCACGTGACGCGATGGAAGCTCAACAGCACGAAATTGCCAGGGCGGCCGTTTTCCAGGACGACCACGACATCGACCTGCCCGCCCTCGAGAACCCACTCGCCACAAGCGCCTCGAGTGCCCACCGACAGCCGATCATCGCCGGCGTCGACCAAGCGTTTCTCGGCGAGCGCGCAGTCAGCGCCATTGTTGTGATGCAAGGCGGCGACGTAATTGAGCGCGTTTCGGCAGTGACGCCTCTCGAGATCCCCTACATTCCCGGTTTGCTCGCCTTCAGAGAAGGTGGGCCGATTCTCGAGGCCGTCGAGAAACTGTCCACTGAGCCCGACTGCTTTCTGTTCGACGGCAGCGGCCGCATCCACTTTCGACAGGCCGGCATTGGGACCCACATGGGCGTCGTGTTGGACGTGCCGGCAGTCGGCGTCGCCAAATCGTTACTCTGTGGGCAGCCACGAGACGAGGTCGGCAATCTCCCAGCGGGCACCTGCGTCGAAATCGAAGCGAACGAGCGAGTCAACGCCCCTGAGGGGACAATCATCGGCCACGCCGTCCAGACCAAACAGTACGAGAACTCGAGTCGATACATTAACCCGCTCTATGTCAGCCCTGGCCATCGAGTGAGTGCCCGAACAGCGACGAAAATCGTCCTCGCAACGACCGCGGGCTACAAACTCCCGGAGCCAACCCGGTTGGCCGACGCCCACGCCACAGCGGCGAAAGCCGACGTGAGCTAACAGCCAGGCCGAACTCGAATCGCGCGAAAAACCGTCGATACTTAGGGGGAGTGACGTAAACTACAGGTATGGCCACCGCTGAGGAATCGGATCGCATCGATGACGGAGACGAAGACAGAGACGGGGCCGACTCGGCGTCGGAATCGGATTCGGCAGTCAGAAATCGGACAACGGACAACTACACCCGCAAAAACTGCGTGCTCATCACCGGCTGCTCGTCGGGGATCGGCCGGGCAACCGCCCGTGCCTTCCTTGAAGAAGACTGGCGCGTCGTCGCCACCGCCCGTAACATCGACGACATAGGGGAACTGGCCGAGGTCGGCTGTGACACGGCCACTCTCGACGTGACCGAACCCGGTGACGTTGCGACTGTCGTCGAGGAAACCGTCGAGAACGCCGGCGCACTCGATTGCGTCGTCAACAACGCCGGTTACGGCCAATTCGGCCCACTCGAGGATGTCCCCACGAGTACCCTCCACCGACAGTTCGACGTCAACGTCTATGGCCCCCATCGGCTGACCCGTGCAGCCCTCCCACACATGCGCGCTCAAGGCGAGGGACGGATTATCAACGTCTCGAGCATCCTTGGCCGGCTCTCGTTTGCGGGGACGGGCGCATACTCCGGTTCGAAACACGCCCTCGAGGCGATGAGTGACTCGCTGCGAAACGAAGTCGAGGAGTTCGAACTCGATGTCATCCTCGTCGAACCCGGCACCGTCGAAACCGAGTTCGCAAACCGGGTGGGATCGGAGCTACCCGAAAAACGAACGCCAGCATACGAAGCCCAGTACGACGTCCTCGAGGATGCGGAGTTGGTGGGAGGATCAGGGCCGCTGGCGATCACCCCAAAACAGGTGGCCGCCGCAATCGTCCACGCTGCGACGACGCCAGACCCACCGGCACGGTATCCGGTCGGCCCGATGGCCCAATACGGCCAGTATGCGCGGTTCCTCCCCGATAGCATTCGGGATGCGTTGTACGGACTCGTGCGGCGGCTCGTGTGAGGTGTTTTTCAGAGAACGACCGGACGGTGAACACAATCTACCGCAAACAGGCTGCTACAACCGACAGCATCCGCTCACCCCGGACCTCTTCAGCAAAGAGCGGTACCCGCCGCACCTCGGTTCCACGGAATAGCTCTTGGGCTTCCATCAACGCCTTCTGCTGGACATCCCACCGACGCTGACAGAACGCACAGTCATCAAGGTTCGGCTCTAAGAACTCCCCAGTCACGTCATCGGTGATCTCTGCCAGTGGCTCCATCACCCGGTTGACGACGACGGTACCGACAGGGATCTCAAACTGGTCTAACTGCTGACGGAGGCGTTTGGACTCGAAAACACTCATCTCCTCGGGGACGAGGACGATCCGGAAATCGGTCCGACTGGGGTCTCTGAGAGCTGCCCGAAGCCGTTCGATACGCTCACGGAGTACTTCTAAGTCCTGTAAGTCGGCATCGTCGGTTGGCTCCTCCCCACCGAACATACCCTTCACGCCATCGATCATCCCGCCGATCCGCTCGCGAAACGTAATAATACGACCCATCATCGTATCCATAATCTCGGGCAACTCGAGCAAACGAAGCGTGTGACCTGTCGGTGCGGTGTCAATAACGACGCGTTCAAATCGGTCGTCGTCCATGTACTCGAGAAGCAATTGCATGGCGGCGGCTTCGTCAGCGCCGGGCATTGCGCCGCCAAAGAGGGCATCCATCGGGCCATCGCCGCCCATCAGGTCGCCGAGGCCGCCCATCGAACCAAGGCCGCCTTCGACGGCAAACGCCGCTTGGCTTTCTTCTAAGGCCGCATCGGGGTCGATTTCGGCGGCATAGAGGGGGATTTCGTCATTGATACGCTCAGGAGTCGGCTGAATATCGGTCTCGAAGGTGTCCGAGAGGGAGTGGGCTGGGTCGGTCGAGACGACGAGCGTTTGGGTCCCGCGTTTGGCGCTGTCGAGAGCGGTTGCAGCAGCCATTGTCGTCTTTCCGACACCGCCTTTGCCACCGTAGAGAACGTACGTTGGCCCATCGACGGGTTCCGCAGACGGCTCGACGTCGACGGTCTCTGTCGGCGTCACCTCGATCGTGTGATCCTCTACACTCCCACCAGCGTCGGTCTCCTCGACCGGTTCAACGTCGAGTCCACTCATGGCAGCCCTTATCCCGCCCGCACACGAGTATTCGTCGGTCTCTCCTAACGACTATAGCACGGTCGTCTATGACCATAGTTACCGACGCAACACGAAGCTGTGTGACCTTATATCAATCTGAGAATGCATATATGAGGATAGAGCCTAGTTCGTATAATGGATACTCTTAACACTCAGATAACGGTACCTCTGTCTACAGACCTACAAAACCATGGCCCCAACACTCGAGTCGAAACCGGCGGATGCACAGCGTCAGGTCGCGCCACCGTTTCCCTACAGCAGCGATGATGGGAGTGAGCTGCCAACACCGAGTACCGACATCCGTGGCGTGCTCTGCTCGAGCGATGGGGCCGAACGCGGACCCGTCGGTTCGACAGCCTGTCCCGTCTGTGGTGGAGACACCGTCGATGGGATGGGGCTCTTTTCCTGCCGTGACTGTGAGTGGACTGGCGTGTTGCGGTAACGACGCTCCACCCAGTTAGCCAAAGAACGTTCCCAGTCGATCAGCAGCCAGCTCGATTCGTGGCGTCACAAGCGAAAAACGAATTCAGTCGGCCCACGACTGACCAAACGCTTCCCCAGGCATGCCAGCAACGCCAGCTGCATCGATGAGCCGTTTGACGTTCTCGAGTGTGCCCGGAAAGCCATCGAAGCGAGCTAAGACGTAAAACGAACCCTGCGGGCGGGTGTAGGTCGCCCCAGCAGCCTCGAGTGCGGCGGTAAACGTTTGAACCCGCTCGGCGAGCAGTCGCCGATTCCGTTCGTAGTAGTCAGGACCCGTTTCCCGAAGGGCACAGAGGACGGCATACTGAACAGGGCGACTGGTAGCAACGTTGACGAGCATGTGACGGCTGTTTGCTGCCTCAACGAGCGACGGTGGGAAAATACCGTAACCGACTCGAAACCCGGTAACGGCAAGCGATTTCGAAAAGGCGTTTGTGACGATTCGATGCTCGGAGTCGGTAGCAAGCGCACTCGAGAAGGATCCTGAAAAATCGAAGTGATCGTACACCTCGTCGCTTACCAGTATCGCATCGTTCTCCTCAGCGACCGCAACGAGTCCGACCATCGTCGCTTCGGGGTACACCGCCCCAGTGGGGTTGATGACGATACAGGCCGTCTCATCACTTACGGTCGCTCGGACATCGGCTGGGTCGAGTTGGCCCGTCTCATCACGACAAACTGCTGGCTCCCACCGAGCATCGTCGTCTTTCCCGTATAGTAGAGATAGACCGGGTCCGTGAGCAACACCTCCGAACCGGCCCCGCGCTCGAGTGCGCGTGCCATCGCCAGATAGTTGGCCTCGCCAGCGCCGTTTGTGATGAGTACCGACTTGGGCCGACGCCACGGCGAGTGGCAATTTCTTCGCGCAACGGCCGCAGACCGTTACTTGGCGGGTACTGAACCCGGTCGTTTTCAAAGGTTACATACTCCGTGAATCCATCCCGGAGCGCCTGTGGCGGCCCCCAGTCTGGGTTTCCGCTGACCATATCGACGATATCGCCGTCAGCACGGGCTGCATACTCCATGACCGAAAAGAAAAGCGGCGTCTCGTAGTTCATGCGTCTGGATCAGTCGGCAACAATGGTGGTTGTTTCGCCATCCACGCTCAGTGCTCGTGTTTCGAACGCCGTGCTATCCTGGCAACGATATCGAGTGACGAACGCGCCCTTTTTTTCTGCTGTCACTCCCAAGTAGCGCTATGACCGACGACTCGATTACACTCGCGACGCGCCTTGGTGACCGACTCCGTGAGGCCGACGCCACCCTCGCCGTTGCCGAGTCCTGTACCGGTGGGCTCATCGGCGGCGCGATTACGGTCGTCCCCGGCTCGAGTGCGTATTTTTACGCTGGGTTGACAACCTACGGATACGATGCGAAACGCCGCCAGTTGGGTGTGAGTCGTGAGGCACTCGATACAGCGGGCGCAGTTTCGGATACGGTTGCCGGCGAGATGGCCCGTGGCGTGCGAGATGTCTGTGACGTGACGTGGGGGCTATCGGTGACGGGGGTCGCCGGGCCAACAGGTGGCACCGAATCGAAACCCGTTGGAACCGTCTACATCGGCGTCGCCTATGCCGGTCCGTGGGGAAGTGACCGCTCGTTTTCTTCGGTCAGTCGACACAATTTCAGTGGGGACCGTCAGGAGGTCCGTGAGGCGACTGTCGAGGCAGCGTTAGCGGAGTTGATCGCTGCAATCGACGCCGACGGTCACTAACCGCTGAGAGTCACGGGCAGAAAGGTATTCAACTGCTCAGGAGAGACACATGGCAGATGAACAAAAAGGGACACGTACTCAACGCCGTCCTCTTAAGCATTGGACTTGGCTATTTTCTCGAGCCCGCAGGCGACGAGCGAACCTTCGCGATGATCATCGCCGTCAGCATACCTGTCACCCTCGGCGCGTTGTTTCCCGACGTCGACACCGCATTCGGCAAACACCGGAAAACGTTGCACAACCTACCGATACTCGCCGGATTCATCGCCTTTCCGTACGTCTTTGGCAACCTCGAGTACGTCTGGATCGGTATCCTCACCCACTACGTTCTCGATGTTGCCGGCAGCAAACGCGGCATCGCCCTCTTTTATCCGGTGTTGAAAACGGAGTACAACCTCCCGTTTGGCGTCGCCGTCAGTAGCAAGCGAGCCGACATTGTCACTCTCCTTGTCACCGTCGGGGAGTTGGCAATTGCCGCCGCCATTATTTATTGGCTGCCCGAGTTCGGTTTCGAACTCGGGACGAACGTTCTCGGACGCTAACCCATCATCGTCGTTAACAGTCATCATTTGTTATAACCTTGGGTTATTAGTCGTCCCGTGGTACGTGCCGAAAGACGATGGCAACAATTGCAGAACTGCGTATTCCAGCGACTGACCTCGCGCTTGAAACAGCGTTCAGACAGCATCCACCACTCGAGTGTGAACTCGAACAGGTCGTCGCCGCCGGCCATATCGGACTCTGGCTTGCAGGCGTCGACCATGACGACCTCGAGACAGCACTCGACGACGACCCAACAGTCGAGCAGTATGAACACACCACGACGGCAGAAAATCGATGGCTCTACACTGTCGAATTCGCCGACGAGGTCGGGGAAACCCTCGAGATACCGATCAGCGAGGGTGGAACGATTCTCGCCGCCTCAGCAACAAACCGAACCTGGACGGTACGGATCCGGTTTCCCACACGAGACAGCGTGAGTCAAGCATATGACGGACTCGAGGCAGCAGGGGTCACCGTTGACCTCACCAGATTACACGACCTGACTGAAGAGACTGCCCCGGAGTTGGGGTTGACCGCCGAGCAATATGAGACGCTCGTGGCGGCGATCAAACACGGCTATTTCGAGATTCCGCGAAAGACATCGATGCAGGACCTCGCCAAAGAACTCGATGTTTCCCATCAGGCGCTCTCCGAACGGCTTCGGCGAGCCTACCGAACGCTCGTCACGACAGAGCTCGATGTCCACGAACAGTCAGCCGAAAATTAGCTGTTTGGAGCCCACTGGTCACAGGCGTCCATATTTTCCATCGCCTCCTCGTGGAGGTCACAGTAGGGGACCATTCCCGAAGAGGACCGAACATAGCGGAACTGCTCGCAGTTGCCACAGTACCGATCGGTCGGCGGCGTCTGGGAGGTGGTGCCAGCCCCAGTACCAGTGCCGGTACCCGCTTGCACCCGCTCACTATCGTCCGTATCGAGCGGTGAACGAATATCTGCAGTACTCACGCCACCGTCGCTGGTCGGAGACGTGTGCGTACTCGAGGGTGCCGTCTGGGTCTCTACATCGCCATCCGGAGTCGCCCCGAGGAAGCCAACCCCGCTAAAGCCCTGTTTGTTGTCCACTTCGACGATTTTCGTCCGCTCCTGTCTGGTGACGTTCATCTCGAGCATCCCACCGGGATTGTTGCGGGTTTTGAAATTGACAACGGCGACGAACAGACACCAGATGGCGATAAACAGCCCGAGCAGGTAGATAACGGAGACGTGGAGCGTGAGATCGTCACCGTACCCCCGCCAGTGAGCGGGGTACGCGTGTGAAAAAAGGGCAACGCCGAAGAGACAGAGGCTGGCTCCGATAGCGGCTGCAGCCTGGGTCCGCCGGCCTGAGGGAAGAACGGTGAAAACACCGACAAGCACGACAGGAACAGCCGAACCGGCGAGAATGCCGGCGAGTTTGATCGCGCCAAATTGGTCTGAGCCGTAGCTTCCAAACAGGTCAGTCGTTGCAACGAGTACCCCGAGGACGGCAAGGATCGCACCGGCAAACACCAAGGCCGTCCCCGCGTACACCCGCCGAGGTGTGGTCCCCTCTCGCTCGTATGCGTCCGTCAGGCTGGTCATGAGGGGTTGTTCACACGCATCCCACAAAACACTACGTCAGACAATTGCCCCAAAATGCAGGTTTAGACCGATTTGTAAGCCACAACGACTGGGTAACGGTTGACAACTGATGAGTCGAAGCGAAAGCTTGAATCAACGCGCTGTCGAATGCGATTCTATGAGCGACGAGGACGCAGACGAGCAACCTACGGTCGAACTCGGTGAACAGACAGCCGTCGACGGCGAACCGCTCGCTCGAGTCAGCTCCCGACTCAGTTGGCCCCAACAGGCCAGCGAAGTTGTCCGACTCGAAGGCGAGAGCGTCATCCGAACGCCAGACGGCCCACAGAAGCTAGCAACGATCCTCGAGGCCGTCGATGAGACGTATTTCGAACGCTATCAGGAGTTTGAACAGCACGTCCGGGACGTGATCGGGACCGGACCGGTTGCAACTGCCGAATAGGACCGTGGCCACAGATGGCAGTCAGTCTGCGACGCTGGGTCGAATTCGAAAGCGACTGAGCGCCATCACGTGGGTTCAACGGTCGCTGCTTGTCGCAGCCGGTATAACGATTGTCTGGATGCAGGTCGTCGGCTCGAGCCTGAGCGGTCGTGTCGTCGTCGACGGCGTGTTGCTTATTGGCGTTCCACTTGCGCTTGGACTCACCCACGGGAACCGAATCGGCTGGCAAATAAATCGCATAGCGGTTCGCAACGCCATCCTGCTTGCGCTCTTTGTCCTCCCCTTCTATCTCGTCGGCTCGACGCTGCCAACAATCCGCGAGCACTATCCAATCTGGGAGACCTCGGCTGCGCCAGCGGAGTTTCTCCCCCACGCACTCCAGCTTTTCATCCTCGCACTCGCCGCCGAGACCTACTACCGCGGCCTGCTCTGTGTCGGCATCAAACAAAAGGGGTTCAAAGTGGTCTTCATTAGCCCGCTGCTGTATATGTTCCATCACCTCGGGAAACCCCCGATCGAATTCCTGCTTTCGGGCCCAACTGACGTCCTCTTTGGAGCCGTCGACTACAAATCGAACTCCATTCTTCCCTCCGTCATCGCCCACGGCGCTGGGCTCGTCCTCTTAGACTGGCTCGTATTACACGACCCTATTATTTCGCCGTCAGTGACGGTCAGCGCCCTCGAGTGGCTCCCGATCCCGCTGTAATCGAATGACCCAGCAGACGGGAGCACTTTAGGTAGCCACAACCCAAAGACCAGTATGAGTCTCCCAATCGACCCCGCAACGCTCGATCCCGAAGACTACGGCGAGAAGCAGGCCGTCCTCGAGATGGACCACGAGGAGGCGATCGAACACGTCCGTGCGGTCTGTCTGGAAGTTGGCTTTGGTATCCCCGTCGAGTTCTCGCCATCGGAGTTATTGAACAAAAAAGTCGATGCTGACCGCGACCCCTACTACGTCCTCGGGGCGTGCAATCCGAAGATTGCGGACAAAGCCTTGGATGAAACCCTCCAAATCGGTGGGCTCTTCCCGTGTAACATGATCGTCTGGGAAGAGCAACCGGGCCGCCAACGGGTGTATCACCTCTCGATTATGAAGATTGCACAACTGATCGGACTCGCCCCCCAAAACGAGGCGTGGGCTGCAATTCTCGAGACGACCGGCGAACTCACGACCGACGCATTCGAGCGGCTTGATGCCGTCGAAACGACGGTTTAACCACTGTTCTCAGCTTCCGGTGGGTCCTCATCTGACTCATCGGTGGCCGCCGCCTCGAGCGCCGCAATCTCCTCATCGCTTAGTTCCTCGAGGTACTGTTCGGCGTCGTGGCTGATGTAGCCGGTCAGTAAGGCGAGGACGAGAACCACGAACAGCGGCATCCCGATCAGTAACACTGCGGCCGCGATTAACGTCCAACCGGTTGTGAACACAATCGGTGTCACGACCATACAGACCAGTTGGGAGCCAGTGGCTTATCGCCTCGTATTTTGCCGTTCGATATTAGATTCCTCGCCAGTGTCGGCCTCCCGTTCACGTTTCAGCGCCTCGACTTCGGCCTCGAGTTGGGCGATCCGTTCGGCCTCCTCGTCGGTGTTGCCGCTGCCTCGCTGTACGAACAGGAGGACGACGACTGCGGCAACAACGACCGCGCCGAAAATAAAAAAGAGAAACAGGATGATGAGCAGTTCGGGACCACCTGGGGCACCGGGGACGAACGCGGGGAGCGCTGGATGCATACGAAAAACAGGTTAGGCACCTCACATATCTATTTCGATCAATCGAGCGCCCGTGAGAGAAACGCGTTGACAGCTCGGGCAACCCGTTCGGGCGCTTCCACCGGCCCAATGTGGCTTGCCCGCTCGAACTCGACCAACTGACTGTCCGGGAGGGCATCGGTGACTGCCCGTACGCTGTCCCGAAGGTGAGAAGGACCGTTAGTGCCAGTCAACAGTAGCGCCGGCGCATCAATCTCGAGTTCCTCAGGCAACTGGTACCCCTCAATCGCTTGATTCATGCGGGCGGACTGGTGGGCAAACCGAGCGTATTCGGGCCACGGTGGCCACGCCTCGAGCCAGCCATCTAAATCGACTGCGTTGCCACCGTGGAGCACCTCTCGGACGTGACATTTCATCGCCTCGCGTTCGTTTCCTGCCTCGAGGTGGGCTTCCATCGTAGCTGCGAGGTCGGCCTGTTTTCGATACTGGCCGACTAAGACGGCCGGTTCGTAGGCGATAAGTGCGGCCACAGACTCACAACGAGCCGCTTCAATCGCTTGCAGCCCACCAAAAGAGTGGCCAAAGAGAATCGGCTCGCCATCGACTGCCTCGATCACCGCTCGTGTATCTTCGACCTCCCGGCGTAAGGCATAGGCATCGTTGTCACCGCTCTCGCCACGTCCCCGCCGATCGGGAGCGATCACGGTGTACTCGTCGACAAAAAAGGGAATCACCGGATCCCAGTAGTCGTGGGTCGAGTCGCCATGCAGGAGCACCAACGGCGGCCCATCGCCGTGTTGTTCGTACGCAATACGCGTTCCATCAGTAGACGTGACAGTTCGGGTCACACAAACGAGTTCGAGTGCCACCGGCCTCTCACTGACTCTCAGCTATTCGGCATTTTATATACCCTGCTCCGTCGTGGCTCCTCGAGGACATCCGCCAGGAGCCGTCTCTGTGCTCGGCGGAGTCGTTCGGAGAGCGAAGAAGGAGCAATCCCGAGCTCCTCAGCAACGGCAGCCAGTGAACACCGACGCGGAATCTCGAAATACCCCATCCGATAGGCCGTCTGTAGTGCGGCCATCTGTCGGTCAGTAAGCTGCTCGACCGACGGCGAGTTGTCATCGGGTGTGAGTCTGGTGAGTCGAAAGGAGCCGTGTTCCTGCCAGAACGTCCGGTAACGCTCGAGAACCGACCGGTCGGCGAACCAGCCGGCTTGCATCCAGCCGGTCTGAGTGACCTGAATGCGATCGATCACGGAATCAGTCGTTGCAAGCGCGCGAAGCCCATCTATGTCGTCGATTGCGTCTCCGAGTTGGGCGTCCATCCCGATTGCCGGTCGAATCTGGTACCGGTAGGTGTCATCGGACTCGCCAACGAACGCATACTCATCGACGAACGCCGCCGATTCAAACGCCGATGTAACCGCCTCCAGTGGCCCATCAGTGACGGTAACGACAAAGAGCGTATTCCCACCTTCATTTGGCCGCATCCGAACCCGCAAGGTTGCCTCGGGAACAGCCTGTGCGACTCCAACGAGCGGGAGTGACTCACAGATGATTTCATACTCAGCAATGAGTCCCATACTGACCAGTTTTGGCTGACTAAAGGTATACATTCTGATTGTAAGTATATTATTTTAAAATAATAGTA
>LFCJ01000831.1_pt1 | contig 20230 bp, 24 predicted proteins | sample 643141 | NCBI WGS metagenome assembly LFCJ01 (sample SAMN03766243, study PRJNA286221) | soda lake metagenome | biome: soda lake; feature: Kulunda steppe; material: water; isolation source: sample B1-Br-g2 brine of Lake Bitter-1 | place: Russia: Kulunda steppe | collected 2010-07
CTCTCTCTCTCTCTCTCTCTCTCTCTCTCCTCTTAACAATGGGGAAAGCCTGATCGTAATCTTGGGGGCACATCTTCTCTGTGGCAAGTAAGTTGCCAAAAGGAAGCAGTAGAAACAAGTTAAGGCTTAAGAAAGGAAAAGTTCACATAAAAGAAATGCTAAATTTTAAACCAACCGTAAAGAAGCATATGTAGCATGAAAGAACAGCTGAACTTCCAACAATCCTACAAGTCTGCAGGCCCAGCCAAAAAGGGGCAAGAAACAGAGCTGCACTATGACGTGATGTTCATGAACAAAATGGGCAGCCAAAATAGGCCAAGTTGTCAGGATCCCCTGCTGCAAGGTCATTGATAAGAACATTATGAGCTATGTATGCTGTGCACGAGGATAGCCCCTATCAAAACTCAATTCGATACATATGCTTTTTGTCCTTTGGTCTGGATCCTGCACAAACATAGAAGCAAAACAAGCACATCTCTGTCAGTGTTAACCAAGAGGTGTGGCACCTTTCGTTGCAGCACCAAACAACAATGACTGCAAGTGTCCATTGATCAAGTGCATTTAAAGCAGTTGATCCTTTGAAATGCAATGATATCCCGGGCAAAATGAGCGAGCTGCACATGCGTGTATGCGCACATGTCTGCGTATTTGCAGACACTCAAAAGTTCACTTTTTGTGTGTTATGTGAAGACGTGCAAACGGGAGCATGCATGTTAAAGTGCGAGTGCATGCACATGTGTGCGCAAGTGTCTGTGTCTGTGTGAGCATGAGTGAACATCACGTGTGTGCATGCGGATGCAGATGTGCATATGCTTGCAAGTGTGTGCTAGTGAACGTCAGTCTGTGTATACGGATGTGCTTGCGCGCGTTAGCTTGTGTACGATTTGAGAGAAAGTGTGCGCGTGTGCGTGTATGTGTGTATGTGTGTGCGTGCGTGCGTGCGTGTGCATGCATGCATGCATTTGTTTGCATGCACCAGGTTGTACATGAGTTGCTTGTTGATTTTACAAGTGTGCAAATTGCGCATCAGGTTGCTTTTGCTTGTTCTCGTGGGTGCAAGTGCAACAGGGTTGCAGAGCTTCCGCACCTTGCACAGGCTCTAGTGACCAGGTGCAGGCTTGCAGGGCATCAGGGTCTTCCCCGGTGCACACGCCCCGCATGTACTCTCCACCCACACTGACTGTGGGGCCGTATTCAAACACGGAGGAGGGGCGGGGCATGGCTAGCATGGCGTCATCCTGGTCCCCAATCACGGCTGGCTTGGTAGGAATGGCCCGGCTCACAGACACCTTTTGCTTTTCCTGCTCTTCAGCGCTCTGCTTCTCCTGCTCTTGCTTCTTCTTGCCGAATCCGAACATAGCTTGATTAGTTTGTTATGATTTTATTTGATAATCGTGCTGATTCGTCTTTAGGATATGTTTGTGAGGATGAGTCGCATGCAAGTGCCATGAGCATTTCTACAAATGAGGAGGGTTTTGAAGGATTAACTTACTGCACTGTAGAGAGGATCCAAGTATGACTCCAACTACAGCGCTGCTCTCTTCCTCTGCTGCTACTGCTGCTGCTGCCGCATGGCGGAGGATTAGTGAGCAGGGTACGTCATGCCAACTTGTGTGGCCTCCCTCTCACCTGCTGTAAGTACTTATGTCTCACTCCTTCCTGCGATGCGGCACCTCGCAGGCTCACACGTGCTGCAACATGTCCGCCTGGCGCTACACTCAAGGCTCCTGAGTAACGCACAAAAAGAAGCAAGCAATGCGTGTGCGAGCTGTCTCCCACCTGACTCTTTTCTGCAGCTTCCTGATCTATGGCTTCCTGCACCCTCCCTTGCAATACTCTGTCAACCAGTCCTGGGACACCAATCTTGTTGCCCTCATAGTCAGAGCGTGCACTGTTCACGCCAGAAGCAAGCAGCAGGCCACGGCGTTCCCTCTGGCTACCAAGTGTCACAGTTTCAGACATTGAGCAGATTGCAACTGGCATGTGCTCCACAAATTCTGGCACCGCAGCGAAACCGCCTTTCTTTGAATCCTTATGAAAGCCAGCAACAGCGAGGCTATGCTGTGGTGTCAAAAACAGAGACGTCAGATTTGCCAGGGCTGATTGAAGAGCTGCAGAGGCAGCAGGTAGGATTGCCTGCAGCTCCTGCACGCAAGTTAGAGCTGCGCAATTGCAAGGATGTCCTTGCAAAGCAGCGGCAACCTCCTCCTCACAGAGATATGCATGCCGGCCCTGACCTAGAGGTGCCTCAGATAGTCCAGGGATGATTTGCAAAATGGATCAAGGATTGTTTGATTGAATGTGACTGTTGGTCTCGTTTCCAAATGCATGCTTGCAAGGCGCGCGCTATACCTGCACTTTGGTAAGGGGCACTTACTCTGCGGTTCTAGCCAACTACTTGTACGTGGAATGACAAGTCAAGGGGGGACAAAGCCGAGGCCCTCTGAATAGCACTCGCAATCCTAGTTCCTACTGTCTGTGACACTTTGACAGGTCATACAATCACGCGAGGTGGCTGCGGTCATGCTGTACGTGGATCGAGCCATGTTCTTGCGGGTCGGGTTTGGGGAAGCCATCTTCAAATCGGCTTACAAGGTGAGCTCTCATGGAGTGCCATTGAGGCAACTCTTGGCATGTGTCAACCCTACGCACAGAGAGGCTGGTGTTTGGCATGCGTTTTGTTCTGTGGCCTGTTCAGGCCATGTGTCAGAAGCAAATTTTTTATGATATACTGTGTGGCCTGAACAGGCCACACGCCAGAGGCAAATTGCTGAGGATCACCAGTATGTGTGTGCACGTGTCTGTTTATGAATGTCACATCCCTTGACGTGTGCGGATTTGTGTGTGTGTGTGTGTGTGTGTGTGTGTGTGTGTGTGCGTGAGAATGTGTGTGTGCATGCCTGTCTGAGAGAGGAAGAGAGGGGGAATTGAATGAGGCTAAATTGTACGGATAATTCGCCGAGACATTCGGATGAATGCGAAGAGTAGGCATTGAAGCATAAGGCAATGCAGGCTGGACAGCGCAGTTCGCGGGGACTCCGCCGGTGGGCGCGGCTTGGCGAACGGTGCACTCAGGCACAGTGTCCCCGGCCCCCCGGAGCCGCGCTGCGCCCCTTCCCGCGCCCCGCGTGTGTGATTTGTGGTGCCTGGTTTGTACGCGTTGGCGTTCTTGTGACAGTGGCGAGCGTAGGAGGGGCAGTGAGTGGCCTTTCCGCAGGGCGCCCCTCACAGCACACAGCGCTCCCCCGCATTGCGCGCAACAGGCACCAACACCAACGATGGTGTGCGGGGGAGGGGGCGGGGCGCCGGCGGTGGCGGGTGAGGGTGAGGGTGTGGTCAAGGGGCTGTGCGCACGTATGCAAGCACACGCGGACGTCCGGCAATGTGCCATGCTTGCATCACAGAGGGGTTTGACGCCCCTTTCACTCCCTCCCCCCCCCCAAACCCTGGCATGCGCCTTACTCATTTTCTTATTGACCCCACGCCTAGGATGCGCACGATCGCCTTGCTGCCTACCCCTCAGCCCTTCCCTCTCCGCCTTTCGTCCTCAGCCTCCCTCTCCCTCTGTCTCCCCCTCTGCCTCCCTCTCATTCACTTGGCTCTGACAAGGGTACAAAACATGTGCCTGTGATCACCTGCCGTGGGCCCTGACAACCGCGTGTGTGCAGCCGATCATATGCGCCACAGGCTCTCATTTGCGCACTGGTACCCAATGGCTAGCCCATGCACACGCCCCAATTACAAGAGCCATTTGGCTTTGTTTTGCACCGTGAGAGGGGCGAGGCAGCGGCGCAGTATTTCCGGACTATCATTGCGTGCGCGCTTGCATACGCGCACACAGCCCCTTGACCACGTCCTCACCCGCCAACGAACACCGACCTTGCCCTTCCTTCCTCAGCCCTGCCCTACCTTGGCAGTCCAGGGGGAGAACATGCAAGGAGAGCAGGCAGGGGGTTGAGCGCATGCTGTGACTCGCGCTTGCAAGAATGCGCACACCCATCACGTGCCAGCCATGCAGTCCTGCTGCAGCGCTGGCAACTCCAAGGGAGCAGCCTGCGATGTCATTGCCAGTGCTGTTGCCCCGCCCCATCCCCCGCACACCATTGTTGATTTTGATGCCTGTCGCACGCAATGCGGAGCGTTCGGTGCAGAGGGGGGCGCCTGCGTGGAGGGGCGGACCAACCGGCTGGTCCAAGGTGTCTCATGCAAGCACGCGCGTTGGAGCACCAAGCCCCACGCCCCTCTCGCGCCTGCCCTTGTCACCAGAATGCCACCACAGACAAATCAGGCACCAAATCGCACACATGGGGCGCGGGAAGAGGCACAGCGCGGCATTTGTGGATCGGGAGCACTTTCCCTGTGTGCACTGTTTGGCAAGCTGCAACCACTGGCGGAGTCCCGGCGAAGTGCTATGTTCAGCCCACATTGCCTTGTGCTCCAACAACATGCTTTCACATGATAAATGATAACTTGGCTGGTTCAGATGACCCAATTGCCTCTGCCACCCTCCCCCGAGTGCTCTTCACCTCACTGCCCCGGCCGCCGCCAAAGGCCATGCAAGCGCGTGCGGCCCCCCCCTGCGCATGCCCCCTTTCTGGCAGCAGAGGTTTGCAAGGTAGTTGGCGGACAGGGCACCAGAGCTCCCTAGTGGGCCGCCTCCAGCTGCCACAGTGCATCTGTCCCTAAACTTGCGCCTCACGCAGGACAGCAGCGTGCCCATCGGCCACAGCCAGCAGCTGCCCGCACCCTCGCTACACGCGCTGTGCCTGGAGCTCATGCGCCCCCACTTACTCAGGGGCCCGGGCACGCGGGCGCTGGACGTTGGGTGTGGTGAGTGCCTGTGGGGGTGCAAGGCGCTGATGTAGTTTGTGAGGTCGATTGGGGGCGGCAGTGAAGGAGGCAGGTGGGCGGGTTGGGCGCCTGTGAGGAGGGGGAACTCTGTGGGGCTTGCAAGGGTGTGTGGTGTGGGAGGGAGGGAATTGTGTGGTGTGTGGGAGTGGGGTGTGGCTGTGATGCAGGGTCCGGTGATGCAAGGTGCAGTGGTCGAGTGTGGTGTGAGGGAGCATAAGAGTGGCCAGAGTGAGTGTGGAGGATGGGGGATGCCGTGTGACACAGGATGTCGCGGGACGGTGTGGTTGGTGTGGTGTGTCTCCCACGGATGTCCCTCTGCCCAGGATGTCGCAGGATGGTTTTGTTTGTTCTTGCCGCGGATGTCCCTCTGGGCACTTCATGGCTGAATTGCCCCTTGCATGCGACATTGGTTGGGTGCATGCCTCAGTACGCGCGTGCGCTGATTCACCCGGTGGCGCTCCACAATTGCAGCCCTTGTCGTCTAGCAGTTGTTGTATGCGCGCCATTTGTGTGTGCCCCTGCTGAACGTCTACACCTGCTGTGCATGCAGGCTGCGTACACAAAGATGACCTCACTAACCTAAGCAGCATGTGGCATGCAGCATTACTGCGTCTGGCTGAGCTCTCTTTGGCCGTGTTTACCGCGTTTTAAGGCCTCTTTTCCTGGCTGTGGATGCTGTTTTAGGGGGCCCCTTTCCCTGACTGTGGACGTTGTGTTTGCGGGCCCGTTTTGCAGGCTGCGGATTCAGCATCCGCATGTAGCATCCGCTGAGCCACATGCTGAGCCACATGCTGCTTTGGTCATCTGTGCTGAGGGCAAGCATGCCAATGTGCACCTTCCCTGCTGCAGCAGAGACCCAGAAAGACGTTTCGGCTGTGCGCGCCTCTGCCTCCGCTGCAGGCACAGGCTACATGGCGGGCTGCATGGGCGTCATGCTAGGAAATGGTACCCAGGTGGGCTAGGCACCCCGTTTCCTTCTGCATGCGCCCCTATGCTTCGCCCTACCAGTGCTTTAGCATGATGCCAATCCAAGCGGTAATCGATGGCGCTCCCCTCACCTGCAACTTCTAAGCAGTGTCCTGGCAATCCACCTGTAGTGCATGCTTGCACATGTTGATGGCAAGCGCGTGGCACGCACATCAAGTTATTCAGCACAGACAGGGTGGGGTTGACACATGCCAAGAGTTGCCTTTGTGTGAAATTAGTGTTTCTCACGGACAGATGCGCCAGGTTGGTCGGGCAGCCTCATGTTGTCGCTGCCACACAGATCGTACTTTTCACTGCCACCTCATGTTGCCACTGCCACTCAACCAAGCTTGGTGAATGCGAGAGCGGGCACACCTGCAGCACCAGGATGGTCCTTAGAGGGCTTCTTACTCTGAAACCAAGCCCTTGCTTGGCAGGTTGGCAAAGAATTTGAACCTAGTCAAATGGCGGTTTTTGCATGGTCTCAATTTGTATATGGACAGCACACAACAGCACTTATCATCAACCCTTGTCCACAGTATCACACCGTCATTGACGTGCATTGTTGCATCTCCTGCTGCAGCCATTGATCCTAATCAAGGCATCTTATAGCCCCAGGCCTCCTGTGCACTTGCATACTCCTGAACTACACCGCGGCACAGTTCCTGGTGAAACAGCGGATCACATGTGACGTGTGCGCTGTCATGCAGCTGATGGTTGAGTAATGTGTGCATGTCCAATGGCTGATGTTGAAGCACACACGTGTGCGTGTCCTGCAGCTCAGGGTGAAGCAACATGTGTTGGTGTCCTGTCCCTGCCACTCCGCTCCTGCAGTTGGTGGCCCTGGAGAGGCATGCGCGGCTGATAGAGATCTGTGCCATCAACCTCACATTCGCACAGCCCCATTTGCTAGACAGAGAGCAGGTGGGTAATGGTGTACGCAATGTACCCAGCAGCAACATTAGAATGCTAGATGAAGTTCTCGGTTCACAGAATGCTTTGGAGCAGTTAATAAGGGCAAGGGCTCTACCAGAAGACTGCTTGCAGGTCATCATTGGTGGAACTAATGAAGCCATGTGCCATGCTCACTGGTGTTGCAGGTTGGCAACTTGGAACTTCGGCAAGGCAATCTATTTGATGGTAAGCCGGATTTGGTACCTGGGATGCGTGTCTGATGTCAAACAGTGGCACAAGGAAGTCCCCTAAAAAGTCATTGCTGCCGTTACAATCAGGCTTCCCCTGCTCATTCAAAAGATTGAAAGCACCAGAGCCCTGACTCAGTGGGCCCAGCTCATGAGCGGTGGCTTCTTGGCAGCGCTGTTGTGACGGGGTTTGGTTTGCTGGCCATGCTTGGATAAGATGCAGGTGCATGGGCTACCTGGCGGCCACTATCATCAGCCTTTGATGAGATCTGCTCAAACGTGCATTGACTGCAAGCCCTGGCGCCAGCATCAGTGCGGCTTCCCTTGTACGCATGCTCTTGCGCAGACGGTGTGATGCCCTCTCTGGGTGTGTTTGACCTCATTCACGTGGGAGCCGCTGTGTCGGAAGAGATGCTGCCGCAGCTGTTGCAGCTGCTGGCCCCTCAAGGCCGAATGGTGGCACCTGTGGGGCCGCCTTTGGGGCTGCAGGTAAGATCGTAACCTAGGGTAAACCGCCAGCCTTGCCGTTAGGCTGATTCGTTTGTGGCTGGTCTTCGCCAGCCAACTAGTAATCCATAATGCAGGTGAAGTCGATACTTTCCAAGCTGTTTGACCCACTAGGCACTCCACAGGTGTTTGAGGCGTGGTGTATCCGAGGGGGGCTCAAAATAAAAATCTGTGCGTCTCACCAGAGAACAGGGGTAGGGATGTTCGCAAATTGTAGGGCTGCAACTTGAAGGAGGATACGGCATAATAGCACAAAACGGGATATGTCTTTTCAGCTGCCTCAGGCCCGAACATCGTCTAGTGTGTCCAGCCCTCCTGCTTACCTATACTAAGGTTGTCTTCTTATTCATGCCCTCCCTGGCTATATGCAGTGGCTGACAGTATTTGACAAGGCGGCCGATGGCAGTGTGACCCACAGGCAGGAGGTAGAAGTTAAACTACTGCCACTGACGCGCCCTGCTCACCAAATGCTCTGGTGAAAGTGCAGTACATTCTCATAGGAAAGCTTGCTAGTCAGAGCTGTATTTTTCTTTAGCCTTTCCTACCTTAATCCCTAATATTGGCTTCTCTACTCCAGCACCTTAGGTATGGGAGCATTGTGATGAAGCTTGCCAGATGCGGCGACATTGCACACTGAGATGGAGTATGGCAAGCAAATGCATATGGCTGTTTTTAGATCACCCAGTTGAAGAGGGATCTTCTTGTTAAACTCCTCGGCCTAAAGCCTTGCCAAATCAGACTGCCTTTGATTTCCCTTCTCTGCAGCACAACTTACTATGCTATTTCATTTCAGACAATTTTTACAGCAACATTTAGATATTTTTTCCTCAAGTAGAGTTGGGCAGTTAAGGCCAATATGTTTCCTTTGAGGTGTTTTCTCTAACTGATGCAGGCAGTGCTTTACTGCGTGCTTAGTCTTTTCATTATGGACACTTGAAGTCCTCGGTGAACATGCATTGAATGGCTTTCATTTCTACAGAATTTTCAAGCCTCTGGCAGAAAAGTCAATGTCTGGGTTGCATAGCAGCACGTGTTAGCAATGGCACCTTGCTTAGTGACTATGCTCAAGCTTTAAACTTCTATGGACGGTGCTCCAGACACCCGAGCAGGCGGCAGGGCACCTGCGATGGGAGGTTGAATGTCCACCCTTGCAACCTAACTTAGGTTACCTTTGAAAGGTTCGGGTTCAAACCTTGTTGGAGGCTCTGCCCTTTCTTTTACCTAAGCTGCTCCATTCGGCAGGTGCAGCGTTGTAACCTAAAACCTATGGACGGTGTCCATCATGATGCTGAGTTTTCAAGCTCCTGTACTACCACATGTTGGGGATTGCCTGGCGCATGCAACAGAACAAATGTCACATTACTGCTGTGGTGACAAACTAGCTAGCTAGGTAAGATAAGGCTAAATAGCTGTACCTACTGTGCAGGCTGAGGGCACCTAAAAAAACCAATCAGTATGGATAAAAGCCCTACAAGTACCAGTAGTTGCCTTTACTCAGGCTGTTTTAAAAACGCTCGACGGGGGGGCCTGCGACAGGGAGTCGACTGTCCACCCTTGCAACCTGTACGTTCGGACCGAGCCTCAGTGGAGAATTTCGGTCGGTTAGGTTGCCCCCGTTCGACAAATACAGCCTTGGAACATCCCAAACCGAAAACCTATGCTCTGGCAAGCAATGAGATTCAATTTATTGGCTGTAAGCGTAACATAGCATGGAAGTGAATTAAATCTGCATAAAGATTTGCCTTGCCGTAACTGTTTCCTGCATCAGTCTTGCCATCAGGGACACCGACACCCCTTGTTTGCATGAGTTCAGGAAGAGGTCTACATCTGGTGAGTTAAGGAAGATGTCCAAGCACCAGGCAAAACAACCCACCAGCCTTGCCTCTTCTCGAGGAAGAGTATCGTTAGTGAGGTCCAGGAGGGCTCTGGACACAATGCTTTGAAAGAAAGCTACAGGAACATCTTTAGTAATGCTTTTAAAGCCTATGGACCTTGGCTTAAACCTGAAACAGGCAGATGAAGGATCTTGCTTTCATAATATAAGTGAAGAACATTCAAGTAAAAAATGAAACCAAGGCATCACGATGCTTTGATAGGCATGTGAGGGCTTGTGAGCTAAGGGCTATGTGCGTATAAGGAATCTCGCTAAGGCAATGAAGATCTTGCTTGAAGTTGAAAACTGTTGATACCCCTGACATCATGCTGTGCGCAATGTAGTAAACAAAATAGCTTCAACACACCTCGTGATGTGGGAACGCATTGTTGAGTTCATGACTGTTTAATGCAGAATCAAATATTGACAACAGGAAGCTATGCCATGCATACGCTTGTTGCAATCTATCTTGCCATGCAAGTTGACTCCGCAAACCAAAACCTTTCACATGACAGAGGAAAATAGGAAAATAGGTTTTTACTCAAGCTAAGGGGCCGCAGGCGGGTAAACCAGCTCAGCAGGCAGCTTGGGATGGTTTGCCCCCAACACCTCCCGGATCCCAGCCTCAAGCTTCTCTTTGTTTGTGCCCGTCTGTGTGTAAGCCACCTGCACAGCACAAAAGCAGAAACAGGCGCGCTCTTCGTAAGTCATGGCGTCAGGGCTTGCGAAGAGGTGCTAGCTCAATAAAGCAAGGGCAAGGACAGCGCAGGCACTGCTTAGCATCTTTTTTCTTCCCAGATGGGGTACCACAGGAGCTGCGCCATGCGCTATTGCAGGAAGAAGTCACGCAGCTCTTGTCGTAGGTACATCACAATCATTCATGTCCTATGTACATCACACTCACCAATGTACCCACCAACAAGGCCACTGCCTAGGTGTGACGTACCTACCAGTGAGGTGCACTCCCTACTGGTGAGGTGCATTACAGTGTGACACACCTACCACAAGGTGCACCACACCTTCCAATGGGGGCATCACACAGACCAACGTACTTCACCATTGGGGAATTGTGGCAGCTCAGACGTAACTCAACGTGGCAGGCCCTGCTGCAGGGTATGCTCCTGTAACCCTGCCTACCTTGCCGTCCTTGAACACCACAAAGCAGGGTGTTGAGCGAATCTTGAGGCGGTCCTTGAAGAGTGCTGTTGTATGGTCATTGGCATTGCCAAACAGCTTCACCCAAAGGGTCGAGTCCTTGTACCTGAAGGAATGCCCAGCACAGCAGTAAGGCGCATGTGGGTGCGCTCTGGCATGATCTAGACCAAGGCCTGCAGAGGAATCCAGCATCAAAGCTCAAAGGAGCGCATGACCAGTGACATATGGGCAGATGGGCAGCAGAGCATTTTGCCGCTCACACAATTTGCCGCGGGGCATGGGCGTGGAGCGTTTGTGCAACTGACTCCCCGAGAGACACATCCGTGTATGCTTGCCACTGGACACTCCCCGCTTCCCACTGCCCCAAACTGCTTTTTGTGTTGTATGTAGTGCATATGGCCTTCCCATGCCCCGACTCCCTTGCACTCCAAGCCCCCCTCACTTTGTCCCATACTCCCACCGGTGGACCTGAGTTGGCGCTGTGCAATTGTTGGTTCCAAAACAATACGAAACGATCAGGGATACGTACCCAGTCTTGGATTTCAATCATTGAAACGCAGAATGAACAAGAGTCGGCATTTGGCACAATGATAAGAGCTGCGCCCCTTTGGAGCAATCCCTGCATGCGCCCCCTCACCTGCCCTGCCCCCAGAATGCACATGCACCCTACAGCAGCTCATGCAGGGCAGCCCAGTGCAGTGCTGTGCAGCCCCAACAGGAGTGTGGGGTGCGGGCCAACAGGAGCAGGCGAGCAGGCATATTGCTGACATGAGGAAAGCCATCAAAGCCCAAAAGCCAAGTCTGAGTCAACACATCCCAAAAAACAGCCAGTGCGTGCGTGTACGTGTGCATGTGTGTGTGCGTGTGTGTGTATCTGCGAGCTTGTGCGTGCGTGTGCGCGTGCCCGTGTCCAGGATCCCACCTTTCTGCAAGTTTGTACGCTGGCCGCTGCATGCCTTTGCAGGGCCTGCACCACGTCAATGCGCTGAACACGACCACAGCCTTGGCCTCCCCGGCCTCATCCAGGGCCTCATCCAGCTCCTGCACATGCGCATGCACTCCCCTGCACACTCAATCCTCCACCAGTGCACACGCACTTCTGCAGTCACCCATTCACAGCTGTACATTCTCTCCTGCACATGCACATTAACACCAGCACATTCTCTCCTGCACACGCAGTGTGATCCCAAAGGACCACACTAAGCAGGGCAGCAGAGGCGGGCAGTTACAAGCGCCCTAATCATTGCAATTGCCTTTTCAGACTGGTAGATCTCATCCAATAACCTGAACAGGAACGGGGGGGTGCAGAAGAGATGCCATACTCACCTTTTCAGTGAAAATGAGGGTCATGTCTCCTTCTGCAGCAGCCAACATCTGCAAGTAAATTGTTACATTTTTAGAAGGTTCATTGTGCGGTCTGAGTGGAGTTTGCAACATTGATTGTGCATTCTACACAAATTCAAGGTGCCCTCTGTCCCCTGGAATTGGCTTCAACAATTAGAGGTGGCATCAGGAGGCAGTAAATGGATGCATAGATGGCCGCTACTGCAGCTGATTGCGGTGAACAGTCCCAAATGAGAGATGCAGAGGCTTGAGAGAGTTGACTCTGATCCAAGGTGCATAAAGAATCCACAGACAGCCAGTTTCTCCAACTTAGAGCTCAGGGACTAACTTCAAAGTCATTCTCCAGGTTCCTCCAGGTTCCTCTAAATTCGAGCTCAGGGCCTTACAGCAAAGTCACACTCCAAGCGGTCTCCTCGTGCTGCAGTCACATCACATTAAACTGTGCGGCGCAGAGTCTGCACCAAACGCAGGGCATGTAAGCTGCTGAAGGCACGCTTACCTTCTTGGTCAGCTCTTTGTCCTTCGGCAGGGCGCCAACAAAGGCTTCAACATCCTAATGCAAAAAGTTGAGCGGGCAGGGGTGAAGTACATTAAGACATGGTTTACCCTCTTACGGAGGCACGTGGGTCAAGTTAGCAACTCAGCGCTGACAACAATGCACCAAGAGTGCAATTGCCAGGTACAAGCAGGGGCATTTGTCACATTCGTGAAGGGATGGGGTAACGCAGGTAGCCTGAGATGATTCAGTCGTTGAAAATAAAAGCCAGATACGTGCTTAAAAGCTCTGATCAAGTAATGTCTTTCACTTGGTAGCAGTCAACACAACATATTAAACATTCACTAGGATGACACGCGTGCTTGCTAGCAGCTGAGCGCGCCCTTAATTCTGTACATGCCTTATTGGAACACGCATGTCAGCACATGCTGTATGGTTGATCATGGGCAGCTCTTATTTCCGCATGGATTGCCTGCCCTATTGGCGGCGTGCTAAGGCATGTGCCGTATGGCTGTACCATTCTGAGAGGCCTGAGGGTCATGCGACTGCAGAGTGCGGCATGGAGGGCAAGACTTGCCTTTAGCTCCAGAAGCTGGTTGCGGAACATCATGAGAAACTCGTTGAACTCGATCTGCCCTGATTCATCCAAGTCGTATTGCTGTGGAGCACATTATGTAGCGGAGGAAATGCCATGAGAGGGAAGGCCAGGATGAAGCTATGTAACACAGCACACTAGGTCAAGCAGCGCATGTTGATGTGGCTTGCTATCAGTGACAGCAGAGGAGGAAATGCCATGAGAGGGAAGGCCAGGGATGAAGCAAAGACATGTAACACAGCACACAAGGTCAAGCAGCGCATGTTGATGGGGCTTGCTATCATAGACAGCTAGTGAACGCCTGTGAAATAAATCAATTTGGCTGGCTTATTGATTAACTGTTCGCACAGACCTGAAAGATGCCCACAAGCTTCTCAAGGCTCTGTGGATTGCTCATGTGGGCAAATAGCTTGGCTAGCTCAGTGGCGCCTGTGCAGAAAACATTATTGCATGAGCGCAGCAGCAAGGGCAGAGTGGACTTCAACACCTGAGAGGCAAACAGCGCTGCAGCTTGAAGTCTGACAATGACTAAAAGACCCTGAAAGACCTACACAGCTGCACAGCATGCTGATCTTCTTCCTATCAAAAGCCAACCAGAGAGCGACAAGAATATGGCCTAAGCAAAATCTTGCCTTGATCTGGGTTTTATTTGAGTTTGGGTTTTGGTGCAGATTGCCTGCGTTTTGAATGTCAAGCTTTAAAAACCCTTTGGGCCCATAGTTTCAGTTTTGGTGCAGATAGCTTGCATCTCAAACGTTGAGCCTATACTTTAGGCTGTAGAACCCTTTCGAGCCAATAGCTCATTATTTTTTTGAGCTTACCATTGACTGGGATAATGGGCTTGCACCAACCAACCAACCAAGCGCCCAATGTGGTCCACCTTGCACCTAGTAAATCTTGAAGCACTATTCCATCATCACCCACCTAAGGTCCCATTGCCTGAGACGTCAACAGCGTTGAAGGCAGCCTCGTAGTCCGCGAGCTTGCCATCAAGCAGTAAACCATCGTAGACCTGCATTGTGTTGAAGCTTATAAGCTTGCTACAAAATCCTTTCCTGCGTCTTTGCCCAGAGGACACGCTTATCAAAGCAGCCCCTGGCATGAACATTTAGAAGGCCCCTAGTGTTTGAGCAAGCACCAGACAGGCGCGCTTTGTACAAACATGCTCATTCTTGCCTATAATAAGGTACAGCCCACAATCTGGGAAAAATGCAAAAAAATTCACAGGTCTTGACAAAGTGGCACGCTTCACCAAGTGCTGCCCTGTCTTGGGCCAAAAGACTTCTTTTCATTGTAATGCTCTATCCATTTCTATCCACCCTCGCAACCCACATGGGTTCGGGATTTAAACCTCACTGTAGGCTCACAACCGGCTAAGCTGCCCTCGTTTGGTGGATACAGCCTTGAAGACCCTAGAAAAACCTTAAAAACCTTTTCATTGCAATATCCAGCCTGAGTGTGCCTCACAATTTGCTTGTACTCCTCTCTGTCAATGACACCGTTCTTGTCGACGTCATACTTGCTCATCACAGCGTCGAGCTCGGTATCTGGAAGCCAGTGCTGCAAAGAGAAATGAGGTCAAACATCCATTACATCCCCTACACTCTCTCCAACCTTGTGGGGCTAGCGCATACGCGCACATGGACACGAAAACCGAAGCGGCATCATCCAGTTTCGGAAGAGCTGGATTCCTTTATGTGCTTGCATGCATCCATGAGTAAAGCCACTGCCCTAGCTGTGGACCTAGGTCAAGATGCAGCAAGTCAAAGAGGAGGACGCCCTTCACAACCAGCTGGCTGGTTGCTGTTAGCTTGCCAGGGATCGCCATCACACTTTCATTCCTGCAAGTGGTTCCTTATAAATGAGCAGACTGAGTGCATGTAGAGCAAATGCTGCTGGGCTCAACCCAGCTTTGTTAAGAGAAAAGCGCTAACTTCATTTGGCGAAGTGCAGGAAGCTCGTGTTTCCCACACTCCAAATGGCCGTCTGAGGCCTCACCTAACATGAGGTTCAAGGCAAGGAGTGCTGGCATGCCAGATCTGAGCTCAGGCAAGCCAACTCGGTAAAGTCACCACAGCCCATTATTACCTTAGTGTACCTAGTCAAGGAAGTGTCCTCGGTGAGTTCTGTACTCTCCAGCTGCATGCATATTTTCATTTTGGTGCTTGTTTATGATTGTGTGTGTGTGATATGTGCACACGCACACCAAGTCCTAGTCCGCGCAGCGGGGAAGGACCACGCAACTAGAAAATCATGCAGATTGATAAAAAGTGAAGTGGCTGGCTTGGGTTCCGTACTTACCAAAAACCTCAATTCAGAACGGTCAATTAGTCCATTCCTGCGAGTAGAGAAAATGTTTACGTCCTTGCCAAAATCCCAGAATACTCAAGTTGGACTTCAAATTAAAGCTGCTTTACAGGGCAACCAAGTTGCAGGTGCTGCACCAGCACGCGCTACCGGACCAGAGCGGCTATGCTCACTTGTCCAAATCAGCCCAGTCAAAACGCGCCATCATCTCTTCCATTTTTGCCTTGCAAAGCAATCAAGGTAACATGGGAACGTCTTAAACTGCCCTGAGCCTTGTTTGGTTGAAACATGAGACATTTGCCGCCACCAGCTGCCATGCAGGTCCGAACATGTGCCAGAGTGCGTACCTTGCACACGTTCACTGCAAACTTATCAGTCTAGATGGTTTGGGCTTTGCTTTGCAGCTTGAGCAAAAAACTGGGGAACACTAAAAAGTGCGAACATGAAAGCACCTGCTTTGCAGCACACTGCAGAGTTCAACAGGGAGCTTGCGCATCCTTGCTACGCGGACAAGATATAAGATAGTGTACCTGATCAAGTTTAGTGATGAGATCAGCTGGCACTGAGCCCGCTTGCGTGCGTATCTTCCCTTGCCTAATCAGCAAGGGCCGCTGAATTCTGAACGCTGAACTCGCACGCTCGGGGATTGAGGCACCTTTTGTGGGACGCCTCCCCTGCACAAATGGTGAGGGGTGGGCCGCAAGCATTGCTGCTGCCCAGCTTGCTTGTATCTATCTGCTTGGATGAATCTATATAAAAGGCTTAAAATTCAAGTTGATTGATATTTTTGAATGGCAATTATTAAACTTTGATTCATCACTCATGGGGAGAGGAAAAGGCGGAGGAGGGAACAGGAAGAGCCCCTCCCAGCACAGCTCCGGTGGTACATATGTAGTGGATAGAATGCTTATACCCAGACTGGACAGTTATGCAACTAACCACAGCTTGGAGGACACGGACGCAGTGGCAGATGCGCTCAGGGCGGCTTACAAAGATTACCAAAGAAGGCCCTTGGCTCCCTTCAGACAGATGGTTCAGAAAGCCATCAATGCTATCAGGGCACGGAGCCAGGTCAGCCAGTGTTCTGGGGTAAAGGTCAAAATTTAGATACTAGGGCGTTGGGCCTGCTTGCTGCTTGCTTGCGTACAGGCCTGGCTGCTGCAGGGCCCACCACCTTAAGAAGCATGTCCTTTGGGTTACAGAACATAAGCCACTCTTGTACTCGCAAGCTCAGCACTTTTGCTGCCATGCATGCAGTAGCCGTCAGTCTCCCAAGGCCTCGTGGAACCCTTGTTTACACTTTGACCCTCTGATGCAGGCACCTAAAAAGGTTCGAGACCATGATCAGCGCCCTGCCAAGGCGGATGGAGGCACCGGCACAGGCGGAGAGGGTCAAGGGGAAGGGTGCACTAGCAGCAGCGCTTCAGACTCGGAGGATCCTGACTCTAGCAGTTCTGAGGATGGCAGCAGCAGCAACAGCAGCGATGCAGAGTTTGAGAGCGGAGAGGGGTCAGGGGAGGCTGCAGCCAGTGGTGGAGGTGCGTCTTCTTGTACTGCCCGGCAGGCAGGCGCTGCATTCGGTGCTTGCGCTCACACACACATGAACGCGAAAGCGATAAGCTTGTTGCCTGAATCATATAAATAGTGTGCACAGCTCCAGATCAAGTTCGCGTGTGCCTGCACAGTTGTTTTGCACGCAAGTGCTTGTGGAAGTGAGGCGCAAGGGGCGAGGGGCTTCGAGGAGCATGTGCGTTTGTGTGGGGTGTGTGTGCTTGAGTGTGCGTGTGTGTGCGTGTGTGTGTGTGCGCGTGTGTGTTCCAAGTTTTTGTGTGTTTTAAAACGTGCCTTCAGAGCATGTGCATGTATGTTGTGCATTTGAGCACATGTGTATGTGTGTGAGCGCACCTTCAGAGTATGTGCATGTGTGGACGTGCTTGTGTGTATGCACATGTACATGTATGTGCGTGTATGTGCAAGCGCGCCTACGCACCTACTGGCTTGTGTCTTGGCATTCCTGTGGACCTCGCACCCTCAAGCACATCCAGCATGACTCTGTGCAAGGCAAGGGCCTGCTACATCTTCACATTGCTACAAAGTTCACATGCCCCTGCTGTGGCAGTGCAGTACTCTGCCCAATGCATGTTTCAGCTATGTCTATGCAGCACCAAGTGCTGTACATGCCTTGACTGCGCACGTACAGCGGTATGTGTTGCGCATGCCCTATCCGCATGTTTTAAAGACGGACCTTGAGGGTGTCAGGGAGGGTAAATTGAAAAAAGTGATGCATGCACTGCATGTCAATGGTTTAGGGCAGGGGCCAAGCATGGCTGCGCTGCCTTGGAGCAAAGCATAGCTCCTTGTGCAGCAGGATGGCCTGGCAGGTATCCTCCAGCACTGCTGATTAAGCATGGTAAGTTTTGCTGCGGCACACACACGCGCGCGCACGTGCACACGCACGTACACACACACTCACACAAACGCATGCACGCACACGTAAGCACACATGCGTGTACACACACTTACGTACACACGCACACATGCACCCAACCCCCAAATACACACGAAGTGTCAGACTTGTGAGCTCACGTGCGGCCGCTGCTATGCCTGCACCCTTGTATGCCTGCAGGTGGCAGGGCCATGAATGCGTCCCTACTTAACATGTACGCGCGGCCTGCGCTGGCTGGGGAGACTGATGACAGGTGCGCGCACATGCAAGCTTGTCTGTGTTGATGTGTGTGCGCGCGTGCGCGTGTATGCGTGCATGTGTGCGTGCAAGCATGTGTGTGTGTGCGCTTGTGTGCATGCGCATGCTTGGAGGGCGTACAGAAGCATAAAGGCACGGCCCAAGGCCACGCGCCTGATGCCATATTGCAAGCTCACGTGCATGCCAGGCCCTCTGCCGCATGGTGCTTGCGTTTGGGAGCACGCACAGGGAGCGCATGCGCGGCGGGCTGGCTTGTTTGTCGCACATGAATGCGGGCACGGGTAACGCGGGCATGGCCAGGATCTCACCCCAGACCCTCCAGACGGACGGGCTTCCTTCCACACAGCCTTGCCTCTCCTGTTCAGGCTCCTGTTGCCGAAAAAGTGCACACAGCCTTGCCTCTCCAGTTCAGGCTTCTGTTGCTGAGAAAGTGCACGGGCTGCGCATTGAACGGGGTATGACCTGTACAGCACGCCCTTCATGGGCCTGCCTGTGCCTGCAGGCCTTGCAATCAAGCCCTGTGCTCGCCGGGAAGCAGGCAAGCGCGTGCAGCGCACGGACCCAAGCGCGCATGTCACAGGGCGTGCCTGCTCATGCATGAGCCCCCCCTTCCTTACAAGTGCATACGCACACACACATATGCACACACACGTACACACACACACTCGCACACGCACACACACGCACGTTGCACACACGAAAGCACGAAGGCACATTGCGCACAAGCGAAGCGCACTCATGCAGCGTGATGCGCCTGCATATGCAGCCAGCGCGCAGGCCCCGGGCCCAGCAGCGCCGCGCAGCTGGCCATCCTACCTTCCAGCGGCGGTGCGGGCGGCAGGCATGCGCCCTCTGCGCGTGGCCGAGAGGCCGCAGCTAGGAAGCCTGTGAGTGGCAGAGGAGGAGAGGGCGGAGTCAGCGTGAATGGGGGTGCAGCGAGGGCGGCAGTGACGGGCAAGAGGCGGCGCTCCTCCCCCCAGGCCATGAGGGACAGCAGCCCGCCTGCGTTTGCGCCTCCGGAGGTCGTCGCCGCGGCGGCGAGCAGGTGTGTGGCGCATGGGTTTGTGGCTAGGTGGCTGTGGGTGGGTGCAATGTGTGGAGGTGCATGTGGGTGCATGTGAGCATGCGCATACATGCAGGCAGAAGCTCACGCATGTCGCGCTCGTGTGTGCATTTAGTTGTACGTGCGCGGTCACGCAGTCGACCTGCTTCCTGGGTATCCCTCACCAAAAGCAGCACACAAATCTTGCAAGCTCACACAGTGTGCTCGCCTCAGACTCTGGCACCTGCTCTTGACCTGCCCCTTTTAGACCCAATGGACAAGGGACAGGCATGTGCAGCATCCCGCGTGTGCAGCATCCCGCGTGTGCCTGGTAGATGCCTACAACACACCTGGCCGGCCTGCGCTACGCACGGCTGCAAGAGGTCAAGGTCTGCATATGTCCGTGCCTGCACATTACTCTCACTCGGTGCATGCGCGTCTTGGGTGTCAGCCTGCACATTACTCTCACTCGGTGCCTGCACATTACTCTCACTCGGTGCCTGCACATTACTCTCACTCGGTGCATTACTCTCACTCGGTGCCTGCACATTACTCTCACTCGGTGCATTACTCTCACTCGGTGCATGCGCGTCTTGGGTGTCAGCCTATACCCATCACTGTGCGTGCGTGGATGTGCATATGCATGCGGTGCAAGGGCCTGCGACCAAACAACGGGCAATCCACCCTGCCGCACAACTCCACAGAGTGTGCGGGCTGGTCAGACTGGGGGTGGGTTGGAGACGAGAGGGGATCGTGGATGCCATTGCTGCCATTGCTTTTTGCAACAGAGGGCGCCCAGGACGTTGATGGGGCTGAGCTAGGCAGTGCTCCCTGTGGTGTATGGCGCAGCGCACACTGCAATGGGCACTGCACAGGGGGATACACAGGGGGATGTAGCAGGCAGACGCAAAGAATGGTCAAAATGGAGATGAAAGCAGGGTGATGCACAGGGGGATGAGGCAGACGCAAAGAATGGTCAAATTGGAGATGAAAGCAGGTGGGGGTAGGCGAGGGACTGGCTGAGGAGGATGGCAAGGAATTTGGCTGAGGAGGATGGCAAGGGATTGGGTGAAGAGGAAAGCAAGGGACTGGCTGAAGAGGAGGGCGATGAAAAGGAAGGCAAGCGACGAGCAAGGGACTTTGTCCAGGGACAGAGCGACGAGCAAGGGACTTTGTCCAGGGACAGAGCGACGAGCAAGGGACTTTGTCCAGGGACAGAGCGACGAGCAAGGGACTTTGTCCAGGGAC
>LFCJ01000832.1_pt1 | contig 20204 bp, 14 predicted proteins | sample 643141 | NCBI WGS metagenome assembly LFCJ01 (sample SAMN03766243, study PRJNA286221) | soda lake metagenome | biome: soda lake; feature: Kulunda steppe; material: water; isolation source: sample B1-Br-g2 brine of Lake Bitter-1 | place: Russia: Kulunda steppe | collected 2010-07
ACGCTCGGTCAGAAGCGCCCGTGTGCGAGCCATGTTGTCCCAGCAGTTTGTACACATGGTACTTGCATATACCGTTATTATCCAGCATTGGTATATCCATACGCAAACATTCACATATATGCAAACATTTAATAAAGAGCAGAGTATAGTTACATTTCACGTTGCATGGGATTCCGGTTTTTAAAAGGCCGGAGCGTGCTGTAACACGTCCGACCATGCTTCGTAGAGGTCACGAAGCGTGATTCAATTAGAACTTACCGGACTTGAGAATTCCGGCATGACTCAGACAGGTGGACTAGTCCACTGTAGTATAGATAGTAAAAAATATAATCAAAAGGAAAGGATAGACGTTACTTCTGATCATTGGAGGTCCGTTTTATTCGTTTGCTTGATGGGGTGGGGAAGAAATGCATAACAACCAACCCACAGATTCGCTCTCGAAGGTTCACCATGTAATGAAAGTTCCAAGAAGACGGGGCGTCATTCGATGTCTTATTGAAAATGAAGATCGGGTTGTTACCGCCAAAACACTTTCCTGCCAAATTGCATCGATGGAACAAGAGATTTCTGTTGAACAAGTTACTGGTGAAGATTACCAAAAGGTGTATGTTAGCCTCATTCAGCAACATCTCTCACAACTAGCAGATGCAAACATCATTGATTATGATAGCGATAGAAAAACAGTAAAGAGAGGACCAAACTTCCTCCTTGGTGCAATTATTCTTTCGCAAACATACGCAATAACACAGCTTTGGTACGAAAACCTTGACCGAGCTGAATCTGCTACAATCCAAATTTAATAGAGTATTAAGTAACTATATGGCTGTGTTATTTCCATTTGCATTACGCAAATGGTAAAAAATGAGCCAGAAAGATACACAGAACACTACTGACCTGAAGCCAGGAATAGCCCCGCAACCACAATCAACCCTTCCAAAACAAATGGAAACTTCATCGAATCAAGAAACAGTCTACCGATGTCCATACTGTGAAGAAACGTATGAAAATGAATTACTCACCCGTGTACACATTACTCGGTCAGATGACACTCCTCATCAGACACACAATGGATTGATGCCAGAGGTTGAAATCGAAGCAATTGAGGACGGTAAAGTCATAGAAACAATCTCCCGCCAGCCTGATGAGATTGATATCGAGTCTCTTACAGTTGGAGACTTCCCAGACGAGATTAACGAACGGGATAGGCATGTTTTGTTAGTTGCCGCTCAGAGCCCTTACGAAGATAATTACAGGAAATTAACAGGGCTTACACAGAAGCAACTCAAGAAAAACGGATTTGATACCCTCTCCTACAGCTCGGTACGACGAATAATACGAGAGTTTTATCGGTCAGAAATAGACGACTCAGAACCTACCCAGTACTCGGAGTTAAGCGATCTAACACCGCTACAACTGGCAGTTGTGCTCGGTCGTTTAACAATGCCGGACGAATCAAACACTAGAATTGCTGATAAGATCGGCTGTGCCCGTTCCTACCCAAGTCAAATCTTTGAACGTGCACAACCCCTTCTCGACAAACTGGATGAGGTTGGTGATGAAGAATTTAAAGAACTAATTCATGAGGTGGTCTCTGAAGATGTTCGCTGTGAACTCAATGAAAAGGGCCTATTAGAGAACTTACCAATAACACTAGAAGTAGATGATGAGACAATTGATTTAGAGCCATCAAAACATCAAAAATGGGGTTCGCCTGTTACGGAATCGAAGACATTGCAGGCTAGTCCTGACAATTTGCTTTCTCCAGACGGTAACGACAATAGAGACTCGATTGAAGATAGTAAAATAACCTCGGGAAATATATCGAATGAAAATGAAAGCAATGAAGAAGCGGCAATTGGTGGTAGAGAGGGAGTTGAGTCCGTAAGTACCTCTGACATAGAGGATCTGAAACAGAAAATCACGTTTTTACGGAAATTGTTCGACAATACCCAATGTGACGTAAACGCTGAATTGATGGTTTCGTTTGCTCGTCAGGTTGAACAAGAATGCACTATGCTGGTACAAGAATAACTTACTAAAAATGTTTGTCGCACGAGATGCAAACCGAGGAGCAGTTGTATCAGGGCCTGAAGTTGGCCAGAGTACTACAGACCCTCTTAGTACAACAGAAGATAAATTCGAGTGTGTGGTCTGTGGCTCTCCCTTGGAATATATTGAAGACTCTACAGACGATTACTTCGGCTATTTTGATAACAAGCAGTGCAATTGTGTTAAAGATGGAAATATGTCTAAATATCATCGATTAGCTGAGGAGGTTATCACCAAAGAACTGATTAATTTGCTCCCAGTATCGCCAGAAAGAATAGACATTGATGTCGAAGGCCGAATCGGCACGGCAACCGATTTTGTGGTTGCAGATATCTGTTTACGTTATCCAGCCAAATTGGCTGTCGAAGTTATCTATACCAATAAAAACATCCAACTCCGTCGTCGATTAGGAACGCTATCCAGAGCAGACTATTCAGTTACGTTTGTAATGCTGGATAATTCGACTATTTCAAGGGAAACGATTAATTCTCAACTTCAAGAATTTGGTGACTTTCGAGTGGGAACATTCGAACCTCAGTCACTGAATCTAGATTTTGGTTCGATTATAAATCCCGGTATAGTTTCTCACAACGGCCTTCAGGAGACAGGATAAATCAGGATCTAGTCTCTAGTGAAGGCTTGATATTCATTGACCAAGGTGTTATCGTATACTCAGTTGCTTAGCGAAAATAAGCATGGAGGTTTATACAAGTATGTTCCATACCGCTATAGGAGTTTTATTTGAGAGTTCAGGTATCACATATTTTGGAGCATAAACACGGGCTAATTTCGATGTTCAGAATAGCTCTAATTTTGGAGAGGGGGAAATCTAATCAAAGAATCTCTTCCTGAAATTATAGTCAATTCTGAGAAAAAAATAATTCATTATCTGAATATCAATAACGCTCTTCAGAAGTAGATTGTTGATAGACTGCTTTCTTGCGGTTTTGGAGAATCTGTGTATCGTTCAACAGCGCTCGTATCCAGGACCATCAAGGTCTGATACGGGCTTTGAGAAAGTACTTCTTGCTTTGCAGTGAGATATCAACAACCCCCCCACATTAGCGTATCTATAAAAAACTTTCCGTTAGAAAAACCACGGACGCTCTTCGGAAGTAGATTGTTGATGGTTTGCTGTCTTGCGGGTTTGTAGAAGCCATTTACCGCTCACGAACGATGATATCTGATACCCTCAAGGCCTAATACGGCCCTTGAGAACGCACAGCTCGTGTTGCACTGAGATATCAACAATCTCCTTCACATGAACGAACCACGGAAGCCAGAGTGACATAGTAATTCATCAGATATGTGTTTGGTATTTTCCTTCCCGCTCCACCAAATCTACGTTTAATTGGTCGATACTACCGCTGAGACCGGGGTTTTCGGCCATAGGACACTTTGAAAATTCTATGCCACATTCTTTAACTCTTATCTGAACAGGATGTTTTTTTCGGGGCTAAACTTTTTAAAAGACTATTATCTCAATTAAATTTGCAGTTAACCATGACAAAGAAAGCAGACGAATACAGAGTGACTGTATTGAAAAGTAACCAATTTCACTTGCCTAAAGAATTGATAGAAGAGATCGGAAAAAAGAGCGGTGACAGGTCTCCAATAGATGGTGCGTGCACATCGTGGTTCTACCACGAAGAACAAGACAAGGCTGTCTTGGCGAATCCAGATGTTGAACGGGAATCATTAGAACATATCGAAAAGTGTACCATATCTGGTGTGAGCAATGACGAGCTGGAATCGAATGATCACCATGGAGGAAGAGTAACTATCCTAAGTGAATTACCAGACAGGATTTGTAACAGTCTGAGGGCTGAAAAACACTTGATCCTTAGGGTCAATTATCGGTCTGATTTCGACCGACTAAATTATACCGCTGTATCGGTTTACCCTGCCTCAAAATATGTTAATGGAACTTTGCATAACGTCTATCAAAAAGATATCGAAGATGACACAGGCAGGACAGTAAGTACATGCTCTACACACGAAGATATGATTTGATAACCATAATGAATTGTCTGGATAAATCGCATCGATGAGGCAGAACATGAGGCCATGCTGGTGCTCATCTGGCGGAAAGTTGTGATGAAAATCACTTTTCATCACCTTTTAATGAACAACATAGTAGAAGAAATCAAAAAGGTTGTATAGTACTCAATTGATGAGAAGTTAAATAATTGATAATATCTCAGATTTTCGGTTGTACAGCTACAATTAGACCTATTTCATTATCAGGATTAGGTAGTAATGGTTCATTCATCAGATGCTAATAATTCAATACGATGGTTTTATATTAATTTGTTCAAAGTCGGTACTTCTTGGAGTGGTCTGCACCGACATTAAATCATGAAAGATGTCTCTATGCCTAAATAAATACATCATCTATCTTGGAATTGTCTATAATGCTAGTATACTAGTCATGGACATGATGAATTTTAAATATGCAGTACAGCAAGTGGATACACACAAATAATTGCTCACGATACTGTTACTGGGTTTTTGAAACCTATTACTGTATGGCGATTTGGATTACTACACAACAAAAGTGTGTGACAGCATCTGACACCGATGTGAGCAAATCAATAAGATAACTAGTAGTTTGAAACCGTATGTTTGTGGTCGCTGCCATTCCAAAAAGGCGTGGATCCACTCTGTTCCTGTTTGCGATGAATTACGTATGTTTAGTGATGGAAGCCATTGAAACCGCTCGGGCCCGGTCACCCCGTTTCGCAGCCGCAGTGCTATCAATACTAATTATTTTGAATCGCTTATAACATTAACAAATTTGTTAGGCTAACATATTTGCAGAGATAACATATTTGTTAAATGACATGTTTTATTTATCCCTCCCCCCTACGGATAGACATGACAAAGGGTTCAACAGACGATCCCGATGGCACAGACACGTATCAAGACTGGAGCCACAGTCTCACGGCACTCCAGGAGATTGGGGAAGAAATTCTCGAAGAGTGGCGGAACGACAACCCTCATTCTCCACGGCACTACCCTGCCGTCCGCTGGCTAACGGACAACGGTTACTCGCACCTTCGGTGGATCCTCCGTACAAAACACAATATGGGAACGCCAGAGTTCTTCGTACTCCTCACCTCCTCTGGCGGCGATACTGGATACGAATGGCACATAGATGATGTCGCAACGATTGGCTTGGCAAAAAACTATCTCCAAGACCAAATCGAATGCCGTGACTGGGCAAACGAAACAAAACGGACCACTCGTTCTCGACTAAACATATCCCTCCGGCGTTTCAGCGAAAAATACGGAGATGCAGCAGTCGTCGCGCACGCGAACGACCCCAACCGCCAACAGGAACTCTACGACAGCTTTAAAGAAATAATAAAAGACCTCAGAAACGATCTTAGCTCCGACGAGTCAGCCCTCAAGTACTTGCGTGATACTCATCGTTTCTTCGAATGGCTCGAAAGATCAAGTCGCATTGAATACGATCCGATGGAAGGGATCGAATCGGAATTCAGATGGAATATCGACCCCGATCCGACACCACTAACCGACAGTCAAGTTAGGAAACTCTGGGATTCCGCCCAGACCGACGAAGAGAGAATTCTAGTAATCGGATACTGCATATGGGGAGTGCGAACCAAGGAACTGCCAGCTGTCCACGTTGATCAACTACACCTGAACCCGTCAGATCCGGTGATTCAATTTGAGGATGGAGACCGGAAGAATGGATGCGGAGAGGTCAGCCTGTTGTTCGGACTTGACTCGCTGGCCAACCTCGTGGATAAGCGTAGGCGCCAGCCTGATTGGAACGGACATCTCTTCCCAAGTCAGAAGGACAATAGGTCGTTCCTCTGTGCGAAACAGGCACGGAAGAAGTTCAAAGACCTCTGTCGGCGCGCTAACGTCACGATAGACAGCAGTGTTGCAACCCCAAAACACGGCCGATCGTTTTACTACAATGTCATGGCTGACGCCGAGACTGACATTCTAGAAATGGCTGCTAGAATCGCCGACGAACAAGGGGCAAAGGACCCGTCATCGGTCCGAGACTACTATCTGACACCAGAGCGCCGGCAAAGATACCGCCGAATCTTCTTCAGGTCTCACATCCGCGAAGTCTTGCCTGGAGAGGCATACGAGGACTCGGGGTACAGCACAGGTTTTGATAGTAAATTAAACGACTTCGAATGATTCCGTAGCCACCCACATCGAGATACCAAGACAAACACCAATGACGCAACCCCTGGATGATGGAGAGTTTCTGAAACAAATCCTCTCAGAAGAACCATCTGAAGAACTTCTTGAAGCCATTGCGTCGACAGTCATAGACGAGATGTCGGAGTCATTCCCCGAACTATCACTGAAATCCCGACCAATGGACGAGGTTCTGAACGAGTTCCGCGAGAAAAAATTAGAGGATATAGCCTCAACGAGACAATATGAGCGAAAACTGGATTATCTCCAGTCATACCTCGAAAATGAGGCACAGGTGAAAACAACTGATGATCTTACTAGCGAAGATGTCGAGAAGTATGATACTTGGCGAAAGTACGAGTCATTGAACCGCGACAAGCCGCTGTCTGACACAACACTTAGTGATGATATGTATCTCTTTCGTGAGTTCATCCAGCATCTAATTGAACACCGAATGGCCCCTGTTCGCTTCGAGAAATGTGTTCAGATACCAGATAACGAGTCTGCAGTGGGTGTTGACGAAAAGAAGCTAGAACCAGAGATTGCGAAGGCAGCGCTCGAATACCTGCGCACGTACGAATACGCTGACGTGGAACACATCGCAATGGAGTTGATGTGTCAGTCTGGACCACGAAGGGAAGGACTACGGGGCCGTGATGTAGATAACTTTGATTACGAAGAGAGAGTTTTGAAGTACAAACACAAGGACACAACTCCGCTGAAGAAAGACGGGAGTAGCCAGAGGGAGGTCGATATTTACGGTGATGTCCCGGATTTCATTCAAGACTATATTAAAAACCAGCGCCCCGAGGTAACGGATGGCGAGGGGAGGGAACCATTGCTGACGAAAGGTAATGGACGAATTAGTGCATCGATGCTGCAGAAAATCGCCTACAAATGGACGCGGCCTTGTAGGATTGGTTTAGAGTGTCCGCATGACCGAGACCCTGAAGAGTGTGAGGCGGCACAAAAGAACAATTCTGCGTACAAGTGTCCGAGTAGCAGAGCGCCTCATCACATTCGTACTGGTTACATAACTGACCAGAAGAACCGGTCTGTATCGTCAGATGCCATTGATCAACGATGCGATGTTTCGCCACGCGTTCAGGACATCCACTATGATCTACCAGATGATACTGAAGAACGTGAACGCTTCGAGGACGAGTTCAGGAATGCTGAGGAGAATCCTGATTCCGGATTCAATCACGACTGAGATCCTGTGGGAATAAGAACGCAGGTAGATTTCTGTATTCCTCATCTCATAGCTCCGCTACGGATACGCGTAAACCATCTCCATCGGGAGATTTCCTGTATCGTCAGTTGGCGGTTCGTCAGGAAGCGTTCGTAGTGATTCGGTCTTTGGACTGGCAGTAAGCGCTAATACAAACGCGTCGATGATGTCATCATTATCAACCTTAGAATCGAGACCTCTTGATGCATCACGGACGTCATCGATGATCGCATCGTCGATGGCTTCGAGTATCTCGATCCGTTCCCAGAATGCGGCTGCCGGTTGTCCGGTCTTTGAGTACTCCGTAGCGGATTCACCGTTCAACGCCCAGAAGCAGACTTCGGGATGAGCCTCGCGGATCGTTCCAACAGCATCTGGCTCTGTCTCGCAGAGAAAAGAATCGAGCTCTGCGATCTTATCAGCGATACCCCACGACTGAACACCGAGACTACCATCAGTGCGCTTCTCCTGCGTCTCCTTTGCGTCCTCGTAGCTCCCCTTGTGAACGGCAGCCCGTACGGGAACAGGAAACACGCTGGAGTGGCGCTTCGGACTGAGTTTCTTGCGAGCAGCGTCATCACATGGACGCTTCGCATTTGAATTCTCCCGTAGACCGATTGGAATATCGATCAAGATTTGTTCTGCCGTATCGCCGTGAACCATCCAGAGTTCCTGAATATCTTCATATAGATTGGTGTCTTCATAGCCGTCCTCGTCGAACTGAACAGCGACCCACCCTGTCGAACACCCATCAACGCCGATGTACATGTGGTTTACCTCGTAGCTACACCTATTGAAAGTTCGAGTCGATCGCAGAAGTCGGGCGGCCTCCCCAAGTGTTATTACTCAATACACGAATTATGAATTATATGTCGAAGACCGCCGGCGATCCCGAGCGAGCTGTCAACGGTATGCTGTCAGTCGCACAGCTGCTAGAGGAGCCACGGCTGGCGCGTCTCTACACGTTCGTTCTTCGAGAAGAAGAAGTGACCATTGATGACATCGTTGCTGAACTGGAGATACCGCGAACGACGGCGTACTCGGATGCCGGCACACTCGTCGAGCTTGGGGTGCTGACCCGTGACGAAGAGCAGAAGACCCACACGTATTCGGCGGTTCCGATAACACTCACTACGAATCTCGATGGAGACGAATACACGATCACGCCGACGCTCATCGAAGCGTTCGGACGATCGCCCCGCGATCAGGACTTGGACCTCCTGATCGAGCGGTATGGTCTGGGAAAGCTCGCAGCCGCCCTCACGTATGCCATACCGTATGCCGAAGGAGAGATGTCAGAGCGGGTTGCAGCGCGTGAACTCGACGTCCAGCATGCGTTCGCAATTGCTGTGCTACAGGCCTTGCGAAACGTCGTCCTCGACATGAAGACGATCGATCCATACTTCGACGAGATCCGGAACGCCCGCGAGCAGCCGGCAACGACAGAGGACTAAGGATAGAAACGATGAGTGAGCCGTTCCAGGAGTCGCTGGCATGAGTAGCAGATATGAGTCTCTTCATTCGATCTGGCTGCCAACAGAACAAAAAGTATACTGCCCTGTGAATAATTTAATCGGAGGTTGCTGTCTTGCAACATCTACAGGGTGTACTTTCTTTTAGCTCCCACTATTCATTTACATTTGAGCTATGAGCGAATCAGACACTGTACCTGAAACAGAATACGCACCAGTATCAGAGGAAGAATTCAAAGAACACTTAGAAAATCTTCTGGAGGCGATGAATGCGCTTTCCCCAACTCGAAACTACGTGAGCCAGATGCTCTACCTTCTTCCTAAGGAATACAGCCAGATGACCAACGCTTATCCGGAGATTTTTGAACAGATGCAGACCCAGCAGTTTCTGACCGACACAATGCAGCTAGATATTGAAGAGGAGGTCTCCACGGGCAGACGAGGGCCTGCAGATGAGCTGACAGACTTTATCGATGACGTGTTTGAATTCTTTGATGACGAAGAGCGGCGAAGAGCCTTCGAAGACTACCTTGGCCGAGAAATCCCAAACCCGCGGAAAGAATGGCTAGATCATCAGGTGAAGATGGCGGTCAGCGAACCAAACTACGGTGAGGAAGTCAGAGAAGTTCTCCAGAATCTGATTGATTTTGGAGACCGAAATAACAATCACCGTCTCAACTTAGACCGGGTAGCCGAGCTAAGCGACGTTCCACAGGATGAACTAATCGATATCCGTCAGTTCCTCTCGGAAGATCTCAAGATCCTCAAAGATACCCAGGGCCAGTTCGAGTTCCGTTCCGATATCATGGAACATCCCGAGACGATTGACAACAACCTCTGAAAATATGCCTGAAGAGGAAACCGACCAACAGTATGACGCTTCAGAATCCGCGGGTGACCACAGAATCGTAGAACCTGCCTCAGAAAGAAAGATCCGAGTAAATCACAAAAAGATTCGAGACAGTTATATCGAGGAGCAGCGGGGATCGCCTGTAGCGATCCCATTTGAACTACCTTTAAACACGATTCAAACTTCTTCACTCTCTCCACCGATACTCACCAAAGGCGGAACCAGCTTAGAACTCGCCATATCGGAAACCGAATTCCAGAAAGTGAACTCATCGGAAATACAACTTCTCCCGTTCAAATTCAAATCCTCACTTGATTTGAAGCCCCGACCTTTTACTCTCCCCAAAAAGCCGGAAATCAACTCTGAAGAGATACACCTTCCGGAACTACACTTATCAGCTGAACCTCGGATCTCTCCTTTAGCTATCGACCCTCTGGAAATCAATCCGCAAGAAACTGGATTACCACCACGCCGCCTCCTTACAATAAAGAACCCGGAAGAAAACCTCACTTCCACATCTGAATCAGAGGAAACATCTTCTACGGAAACTGCGACAGATACATCATTCTCCAAGAAAAAGAAGCCCGAAGAAGAGTCGCTTCCGGATATCTTCGATATTCTCTTCGAGATAACAGGGGATAGTGTAACTAAACGAGAGCCCATCTGCATTATTGCGTCAAAAAAAGAAGGTGAAGAATATAGCCGAACTCTGCAAACACTTTGCAGAGAGCAGTTCCGGCAACTGGTTGGTGGGCGTCCGCGACCGGAACTACTTGCCGAAGATGAACAGCAAAAAACCGAAGAGCTCCTTGTTCAGAATCGAATTATTTCCCTCGATGACTCAGAGGAAGAGGATTACGAGTTCTTTGATTTCACCCACAAGATCGGTGGTGAAGAGGTAGTAAAGACCATTGTAGAAGGGAAAGCAGACCTTTCCAAGCTTTACAATCGAGTGGATGAATTCTTTTCGCAAGGATTGGGATATCTACTTCTTCACGTCGATTCCTCCTATTCCCAGGCACTGTATCAGCAGATTAGGGAGAGCGTCAGAGAATCAGTAAATGTTTCTCACGTAAGTCCCACGGACCTCTCCAGCAACGTCAAACGTAAAATAATGGAGATGGCCTGGGGACACGTTTCAATCAGTGAAGAACCACAGACTCTGGACGAGATGTTTCACGCCGGGGAGGAAGCATTCAAATCCAATCTTGAGCCTTCCGGACAGATCAAGGCCGTAACAGATCCAGACCGTCAAGGAATGGAAAGCGAACTCCATTTCTGGATCAAGTGCTTCGTCGTCAACCATTTGGTAGACAAGCACGGGCTTGAAGACTTACTGCAACGGTCTAGACCCCAATTTCAAGAGAAAATTCCTACCGAATACCAGCGTCAAGGTCCCCAAGATCCGGTTGCAGATATCTTCGATACAATCGACAGAGAGGTTTACGAGGTCGAAACTCTGTTTGAAGCCGATACGAAGAAGATCGACGCCTCAATCGATAAGTACGAAGGCACGAACGTCAAGAAAGTCAACGTCATTATCCCTAATCTGACACTTCTGCGGAATATAGAGAGCATTCAAAGAAGGGATCAAAAAGAGAGGGGAGTGATGTACCGGCTAGACGTTGATATTTGGACGCTGGATCTTCAACACAAGACTCTCGTTCCCCTCGATAAGGTAATGGACTCATTGAGGGAACACAGAGATTACACGGATCGCCTCAAGCCATCGAACACCTGATATTCAATATCACTCACTACTTTATTAGTACAGCACTGTCTAATTCAGGGAGTTTGAGAAGTGAGCAGGCCGTAGCGCGAGGTGTGCATGTCACTCGCCAACCTGCTCAAAGAGACCTTAGACGTGGATTGTGATGAGGTTTGGGAGAATGAGCGCACGCCGACACCCGTTTGCGTGTTAGGCGTGCGACTTCATTCGATGGGACTGTCGGTCAGGGAAGTCCCCGCCGTCCTCGAATTACTGGGTGTCGGTCGCTCTCACGGCGCAGTCTGGAACTGGACGCACAAACTCGCTGAGAATCAAGAAGACCCGCCGTTGACGAGAAGCAAATCGAGGTTGACGGCGAGAAAAAATGGCTGTTTGCGGCAATCGACATCGACTCGAAGCTGCTGCTCGAAATCGACGTGTACAGCCGCCACGGGACTGACCCCGCGGCGGCGTTTTTGCACCGCCTCACCGAGAAACACGAAGTCGCCGAGACAGAGTTTCTCGTCGATGGCGGCGGCTATCTGACTGCTCTTGCTCGGCAAAAATTGACCGGTAAGCTCAACTATACAGAACGGAACCACATCGAAAAATGGTTCCAGACTGTGACAATGCGGATCGACTGGTTCCATACGTTCTGGCGGGGCAGTCAGTCAAGCGCAAAACGATGGCTGAGACGCTCCAGATATCATTATAACCGCAACCGACCGAATCAAGCGCTAGACGGTAACACGCCAGCCGAGGTGGTTCTTAACTAGACCGTGCCGCACTGACCAAATAGGCAATTTTCAGACACACGGTTCGATTTCACTTTATTCGGTAAGAGGCTTGATTTTAAGGCAATGAACCGATTTCATATAATCTGTAGGTATTAGTGGTCACTGAATGGGCTTTAAGATCTGTAACGAAGTTTGTCTCAGTGATGCCGTAAGTGCTATTTCAATTACTTTCACTCTGGTTGCCTGAATTATAAATGGAGTTACCGACTGTATTAAATTGTGAAACGGGATCGGTTGAGTCTCTCAGAATATACCCCCTGCTGAGGTAATTACACCCGATTCTACAAACAATGAGGCTGTAACAACGACTATGGAACCAACTAATTCTGAAAAGGTGCTTGGTACATGTTCATTTTGTCAAACAACAGTTGAATACCGGCACGTGATCATTGATTACGAGCATGAAAGCGGGAAGTCTGGCTACTGGGCAGAATGTCCAAATTGCAACGAAATTGTTGACCCTACATCCGATGGAGAGTAAAAGCATACTTCACCGGCTCTTCCAGAGACGATCTCCAACAGAAGTCTGCGAGTGTCGTCGCTGTGGGAGTTGTCTTGAAAACAGTCGAGAAGAGTGTCCGGAATGTGGTTCGCCAGAAATTGCTACTTACAATCTTGAGTGAGTGCTATACCAACAACAACTGACTGTGACTTCTCAGATGTGGTTGTCTCTAACAACATTCAACAATGTTTTCTACCGAAGATACTCAAACAACGGACTGTCTACAACGGTTGGCAGAAGTGCAGTTCAACATTTAGAGGACTGAATCAGTAGAGAATTTTGAACGATGTCGTCCCTTTGATACTTAAAAGTACTATTTTAGGTACATTTCATCTTATACTGTATCCTATGTTGTTATTTCGATTCAGAAACACTCTTACCCCCGGTCGATAGAACAAGCCCATCGGGTTCAATCCCTTGCTCTCGGAGTGATGCCAACGCGTGGTCAGGGAGATTATCGAGCCAATCTGTGATGTCAATTGCGAAGCCCTGCTCTGTGACACCGTAGAGTCGCCAGTCGCCGGCCACTGAGCGACCGGTAGATGCCGGATCGTGGACAGCTTTGTACACTGCGTATTGTTTCTGCGATAGATGAGCAATCGTGCTTGACCTGGTGTTGGATAGTGATTTGATTTCGTATCGGACTGGATAGAGGACTCCGTCATCGTAGTCTAATCCGATTATATCGAATCCGGCACCATCCCAGACGGTCGAGACGTGAAGTGCAGTTCGAAGTTCAGTGGTATAATCGTCCGATTCGTAAGCGTCTATATGTTCCCGTATGTGCGTGTCGGTCACCCCTCCATCATAAAAAGGCCAGCAGAGAACATCAACCGCCTCCTGTAAATCGTGGATTGTGTCCTCGAAGACGGTCCGAACTCCATCCTCTTTACGTACTTTTTCGAGGGACTCTCTTGTCGTTCCTGCAATTCTGTCAAGCGCTGCCTCTTCTGCGTTCTCGCCATAGGCCATCTGCGCGCGTTTGGTTCGTGTGGCTTCCTCGGGCGTGATCGTTCCGCCTTCCCCTTCTGGGTCAATCTTCACGTCTTGGATCTCACCAGGTTCAATCCCCACCTCGGCCATGGTTTTGACATCGGTGACAGATTCGAACGAGGACTCGTAGCGCTTAGCTTGGTCGAGAAGATCGTCGGGACTGGGAATGTCTTTGACCCCTTGTGTACCCAACCAGCTCGGTATCACCTGCTCGGGGTGGAACGTGATTCGTGGACAAACTTCTTTATGCGCATGTTCATCGAGTACCTCCCTGAGCGAGTCCTTGGAATACTCAGGGCTGACTCGTTCTTCAAGAAATTCGAGTAAATATGGTACGAGATACGTTTCCCGCTTGTCGAACCAGCGTTCCCAGTCATTATAATGAGCATCCACACAGCGGAATTGTGGACGATATACCTCCCAGTCACGTGAATCAGGTAGTTCGATTGTCTCAAGTGTCTCTTTGATCTCGGTCTGGGTGAGACCATCGCCGGGGCGGTCACTTGGACTATCAGTCATCGAGATATCCTCAGGCCGTATTATTCGAAGCTGACTCGCAGCCGTCGTCTCCAAAGACAGACCGACACTAGCAAGTGCGCTTTCGATCTCGTCCATGAGGATGGCGTGCTCTTCTGAGGAGAGTGGGTCAAACTCGTTTTGATACGTCGGGACCAGTGATTTCGCCCCCCTGTCTTCCAAGAACGAATCAAGGCGACCTTCTCCTTCCTCTGCCATTCGCAGCGCCCTGGCGAACAAGTCGCTGAAACTATCATCAAGGAGGAACTCAGCGAGTGCTTCGCCGAACTCGGTTAATGATGGACACTCTGAATCAGTAGGTGCATCGAAGACGATGTGTCGTGGTTCCTCTTTGGTGACTAAAACGATGCCATGTGACTCCTCAAGATCACGTCTGGTTCGACCCTGATCGTCGAATTCCAGGGCGACTTCACGCCAAACCTTGTCGGCACGCCGGAATCGATCCGGGCTCCAGTTGTCGGTGAGAGAGGAACGGTCAATATTAGATCGACTCGACGCATCGGCCAGAGCCAACAGACGAGGGACGAGATCGCTTAACTGGTTGAACAGGCCGTCTGTAATTTCGTCGGATATCCCTTCGGATGGGTCCATTCGAACGGTTTCAGTGAGAGTGATCGGCTGCTCTGCCAACGTTGCGTACGTTTCGATATGCCCGGGGGCGATAGTGGCTGCAACGAGTGGGATCGTCGGGAAGTACTGATGGATAGTCCGTTGTTCCGATAGATTCTTCGCTATCCAGACTTCTTCAAACGACTGGCTCCAGGTGAGCTGTCGTTCTGACAGTGCCATCCCCTTTTCTCCCGAGTTGTACACCAACAACGACAACTGATCCGAGTTACGCGCCTCTTCATCACCACGAACGATCGCTTCGAGAAGGCGGTTATATAAATTGACGAGAGTCAGTCGAAGTCGCGGAGTTTCGATCTCAGCGGGCACAATATCGGTCACGGAACGTAGGAGTCTGTATGCTTGCTCGGCAGCATCCGCTCGAAGATCTTCGGGGTCCAGCCCATCGACAGCCCCGAGCGCGACGAGCAATTGAGCCGAGTCAGCGGATTCCTCAATCCCGTACAGTAATTTTGGGAATTGTGTTTGTCGAGAACTGTGAACAGTGATCTCCCTGGGACGGACTACACTAACATCATCGTGACCGACCTTCGGCGGGGTGGCTACGTTAGGTTCCTCGGCATCCCCAACGGGATACCACTGGCAATCACCGAGTGGGTCCACCAGGTTCGTCCAGCAACTCACCTTGCTTGTTTCCGAGTCGTCTTCCCCAAGGGCTGCCACCTCTCGTTCAAGGCTCAGGAGTGGTTCAAGCCACTCGTCATACGCTGCTTGTATTGATTGATGCCAGGCTTGAGGATCGCTAACAGGCCGGTTTTCAGGTCGAAGTTCGGCCAGTGTCGCATCTGGCGGAGGGCCTTCTGCAGCAGCCAACGGCGGGGGTGTCTCCCGAGGTTCGACCCGCCCATTCGCACCGCCCTCGACAAGCGTGAGTGGTACCCCACCGTCTGGAGGAGTTGGAGCAACTCCGAGGAACGCCAGAAACGCCTCAACATCGACCCCGTCAGGCAGGGTCCGAATACGGTCAACTGCGACCTGATCGCGGGTGAGTTGTCTTGCCGGGGCCCACAACTGCCCCGTGTCATTCTCTCCATTTGTGACCGGGAGGAACAACGTAGCTAACGACCGCCCTGCGCGTTGAGAATCCTCACTGAATTCGTCTCGCATCCGCCAGCTGAAATCGTACCGGTCAGAGTCGGCTGGCGTCTCCTGACTTCCTCCGGTATCAAGTTGGTATAACTGTGCAGCAAACCGAATCAGTTCAAATTGTCGAGTCACCACATCGTCAGCGTCTCCAGCCGTAAGTTCTCGGAACTCGTGTTCATCCGCTCTATTGAATGGATTTGGGAGTTGACGAAGTTCGTTTAATACCCCCCAGCGAGTGAATGGGGTCGCACCGAGCGGTTTTGGAGAGTATTTGTATAAGTTATTATCAAAATCGTAGGTAGTAACGATACGATTGTCTTTCTTCAATAGACCAGGCAAATCGAACAGTTTCGAGAGCTCAAACTCCTCTCTGTTTGGGTTCCAAATGTAGAGCTCCTTCTCCTTTCGTTCGCTCGAACCACCACCACGTGCCGAACCTCTTGATGGCGGCAGTGATTTCCCTTCAGCCACCCTTGCGTCATCACCCTCTACGATTGGCGCAACAGATGCACCCAACTCCCGGAATGCATCACACATCGCTTCTGAAATTTTCCGCCAAGTTTTCATCCTCTTTTTCCCGCCATAAATATAGTCCACCCACTGGAGATTCGCTTCCCAAAAGCTATCATACGTTTCAATCGGCCACTCCTCTCGCTGCTCAAAAAACTCGTATGCCAGCTTCGCCCACAGTGTGTATTTTTCTGAATCCTTCCGACTAAAATCAGGGTCAAACAGAAGATCCGCGACATGTCTCTCCACGATATCGGTTTTTGAGGTAGCGTTGTCGGGATTCAAAAACCGCCAAAAATCGCGCCGGTTGAAGTTAGCGGTGGCTGGAGAGTAGGTAACTTCTTCGGGGTCAATAAATTCCCAATCAATGGCTTTGACGAGTTCCGGTGTTTCCCGGACGGCCGAAAGCACGTGGAGTTCAGCGCCAATCTGTGCGATGCGTGTGTTGTAAGGGCCGATGATGTCATCACCGAACCGGATATTCGTACGGTCGATACTCAACTTGAAATCTCCATGAAGATCAGCTCCAAACGGCCCATCAATAGTAGTCGGAAGGTATCCATACATCGCTGGCTTCACATCTTCTCCCTCCTCATCATTGAGTGCATGATTCGGGTGACGAGGAGGCCATGCAATCGCTGCACCTGGATACGTGATGTCGAGATCCGCTTTATCAGCGCGGTCAGCTAACTCGCTGGACGGGTCATCGACACTCCAGTGAGAGATCGACCAAGTCGCCTCGACTTCCGGTGCTGCTTCGAGGTGAGATGGGTCGGTCTTATGTGTTTTACGGTCGCCCAGCACATTGAATTCAACCGTGATGTCCTTGTTACCCTCGGCCAGACCAGTGAAATACAGGTGGTGTGATTCAAGCTGGTCAAAAGAAGATTTCAGATTCGACTTATCTTCTTCGGGGACTGGGACGACAACTCCGGTGCTGAGCGACTCTCCGTCGGTGAGCATTGACAGCGGTTCATCGGCAGACAACGGGAGCGGGAAATGATAACTAGGACGTTCTTCCGTTTCGCCCATCGGCGGTAATTCGGTTTCCGAAAGATACGCGTCAATACCCCTGCGAACGTCTGGCTCATTTTTCCGATCTGTCCAGGTCGCCCTCTCCATCTGAGAGTGCATTTCGAGTCCCCACCAATCCCCAGCATCATTCACCTTGCTCCAAATCCGAACATGCGTTTCGATCGAAAACACCGACCGGAAGCCGCTCCCCTTTGTCCCGATACTCTCGTCTTGTGATTTGTTCGATGTATGCAACGAGCACAGTGCATTGAAATCTGGGCGCTGAGCCCCACTATCGTTTGCATCAGGAGGGTTGTCGTAGGGGTATCTTGGATCGACTCGTACTGGAGTCCCGTCATTCGCAACAACGAGCTGGTATTCAGACTGTTCGTTATCGGTGGCCCGAAATAGGACTTCGACGCGGTCGTCTGCTCGGTCAATTGCGTTTTGTAGCAATTCAAATACCATACGACCGGAATATGCTCGCCGAATGGCCGACTCACCTGACTGTTGCTGATGGGCGATCTCGCCATCCTTCCCTCGATAATACTTATAATGCCGCTCAAAAACCTGTTTGAGGTCCTTATGTTCTAGAGGTACTCGGCCGCCAGAGGCGGCCAAAGTTGATTCACTCATTTATTGCCCCACCTGAGGTTGTTGTAATTCCGTACTGACTTTTCAGTAAAAATAGAATTCGTTTCATGGTAATAACTGTGCATGATTTTGACCTGTGACTCCCAACGATTATAAAACAATGTGCCCCTGTGGTTCCTGAGGCAAACGGTGTCAGGTAGGTATCATCATTCCTCCGAAGGGACAATATGCTAACCGTTAGCAGGTGTATCAATTAGCCCTGTTCCAGTTGTTCTTTCGGTTCCCGTGGTCGATCGTTAATTGTCTGCCGGTTAGCCTTGCGAGGATCTGCCCATTCACTTTGCTGGTATCAACCCGTTTATCGATAACTGAAAGTTTTTTTCAAATAGAGGTTGAAGAAACGCCAGCGAATAGTTTTATGACGCCCTCAATAAGACGTAAAGTTATTGAATGTGCTTTAATTTCTATTGAAATAGACAACCTCAATGGCGTTAGTACGGACAGTATCGCAGGGTGCACCAGGGGGAATTATGCTCTTATTCTATGCAGCAGGTACGGGTCAAGTTTGGTTTCCTGAATATGAAATTCAGTATATAATTGCTGTCGCAGCTGGCATTGCTTTTGTTTATCTGCTCGCAATGGAACTTCTTAGTGATCCAGCAATCGCGTTTGTTGCATTACCGGTTATTTTTCATGCGAAACAGGAAATCGATGCGAAGACAGGATCAGATGACTTCTATTTTGGACATGATGAGAAAAAAAGTTATCTTGATGAGTATGACGAAAAAGTATTCCAATATGCAACCGTTCTCTATGCGGGCGTAATTATCGCCTTGACTGCACCGATACAGGGATATCTCCACCAGGAATCAGAAGCTCTCCTGATTTCTGGCTTCATTGCGCTTGTTGCGATAGGGTTTTCTTATTTGTCATTCAATAACATGAAAAAGGTTATTGATACATCGGTCAAATTGTACGATTAGATGAAAGTTAATGAGATCCACGCACGGCAGTTCGCAAAGGAGGAATATGGAGGTTTCGAGCACACGAACGTTGGCGGCGAGGATCTCCTTGTTTATGGAGGAAATCGTACAGGCAAGACGCTAACTTTCAACGCAATTCTATACAATCTTCTTGGACCACGACACACCATTGACCTCTCCACTGGAAGGCAGAACGATGTCCGATTGAAATTTGATGACGACACGGAATTTCAACGAGCACAAGCAGGTGCGAGGTATCTCAGAAACGGAACTGAAGAATCCGGGGAAGCGGCGCAAGAAATATTTGCAGAAAGACTCAGTGACGAAATTGAAGGGACAATTAATCGCCCAGATATCATAAAATCCCACTTTCTTCATTCACACGTAGATAAAATGCCGCTGGGCCGGCTGACAAAGCAAGGTCGACTCGCCATTATTCGTTCTGTTACCAATATCGAATCACAAGAGCAAATCGAGGGATTAGAAGAACAGCTTGAGGAACTCGAAGATTCAATCAGTGGGGATCAAGAGGATCTCCGCCGGCTAAGAGAGGATCGTCAGCAGTTACAGCGCGAAAAAGCCAGTGCACAAAACCAACTGGAGAAGTATGAGCAGTTACAGGAACTACATGAATCCGGTGAGTTAATCAAAATAACAGATCTACTTCTCTCCGATGAGGAGATCCAAGAGCAGCTCGCAGACCTCTCTCAAAAACAGGAGTTCCTGCGTCAGAAGCGCCGTAGCAAGCAGAAACAGAAGTCACAGTGGGAGCGATATCGCCAAGCCGAGAGACACAGTTTAATTGCTGAAGCAGTCAATGATTTTGTCTGCCCCGCTTGTGGAGACCGCGTTGATACTGAGTTAGCTGAGAGTCGCCTTTCACGGCATAGATGTCCGTTCTGTGCTGTCGATGATCGTGCAGACTCCCTTGAGACCGATTTAGACGATAAGATTCGACGTTCCGAAGAAGAACTTGAAGAAATCGAATCCGATCTCGAAGAGATCACAGCTGAATTGGAAGAAGTTAATAAGCGAATGGACGAACTCCGAGAGCAACAGCCAGAAC
>LFCJ01000833.1_pt1 | contig 20182 bp, 16 predicted proteins | sample 643141 | NCBI WGS metagenome assembly LFCJ01 (sample SAMN03766243, study PRJNA286221) | soda lake metagenome | biome: soda lake; feature: Kulunda steppe; material: water; isolation source: sample B1-Br-g2 brine of Lake Bitter-1 | place: Russia: Kulunda steppe | collected 2010-07
CCGGTCGAAACCCAGCCGTCGCCAAAGGTTGCGTCGGTCTCTTCGGGATTGTCCCAGTATCGGTCGCCCGTGTGTGGGCTTGCGAGTACCAGTTCGCCAATCTCGTTTGCGGGGAGTTCTTGGCCGTCATCGTCAACGATACGGGCATCGACATAGAGCGAGGGGATGCCGATACTGTTGGTTTTCTCACGCGGGAACTCATCAGGCACGGCAAAGTTGTTCGGCCCACACTCGGTGAGGCCATAACCCTGTGATGGGGTAATCCCGCGCTCACTCCAGGCCTCGACGACCGACTCACGCGAGGGGCCGCCGCCGCTTTTGACCATGCGAAGCGACGAGAGGTCCGTCTGCTCCCAACGGTCGTGTTCGACCATGAATCTGAGGATTGCCGGGACGGAAACGAGGACGGTCGAGTCGTGTGATTCAACGTGTGAAAGTACCTGCCCGGCGTCGAACTCCCGGGCAATGATGACGGTTCCGCCGAGATGAAAGAGCGGAATCGTCAGGACGTTCCACCCGCCAGTGTGAAAGAGCGGAAAGACCATCGGCGTCACGTCGTCGGGTCGTAAGCCCCACGAGAGAATTGTATTGAAGGCGTTCCACATGATACCGCCGTGGGTCTGGACGACCTGCTTCGGAAGGCCGGTCGAGCCGCCAGTGTGCAAGAAGAGATGGGGGTCAGAGAGGGCACAGTCGGCGGTCTCAACCGGGGACGAGTCGTCTGGAAGGGTCTTGTGATAGGCCGACCACGCAGGCGGGACCGCAGCATCCGACTCATCGCTCGCAGCGAGTGCAAAGACGGTCAGGTCGTCGCTCCAGTCTTCCTCGGTATCGAGCGCTGATTTGACATCGGAAAAGAAAGGTTCCTCGACGACGAGCAGTGCCGGGTCGATATCCGCGAGCATCTCCGTCAGTTCGTGCGGTGCAAGGCGAAAGGAGAGTGGAGCAAGAATTGCACCACGTTTTGCTGTTGCAAAGTAGAGGTCGATAAGTTCCGGTCGGTTGCGAGAAACAACGGCAACGCGGTCGCTATGTTCCACGCCAGAATCCGCAAGCAAGCGGGCAGTCCGATTCGCCCGAGCATCGAGTTCGGCGTAGGTATACTCCTCACCTGTATCGCCATCAATCAACCCGATGCGGTCGGGTGAGAGTGCTGCCCGCTTTTCGCTCAGTGCGCCAATCCAGTCATACGGTCTGTTACTGTGGGTATGTACGGTCATCGTTTCGTCAGTTCGGGAAACGTCGCGCGGGAATGTTGGGGATTGCAACGGAGATTGGCTCCCGCGGAGCAGGGTTCGCGACTGCCAAAAACTGGGTGTGAATACCCTATTGTTGTTGGGGTTAACTATCTAATGATGCGGGGAAACGAGAGATGGTATATTACACCATATTATTACAGTAGCTTACATTAAAGGGAATTTAAGACAGAATAAATATATTGGATGATAGGGAGACACAAGCATTTATTATACAGTAACAGCGAGTTGTCGGAGAAGGTGGGCTCAGATGATAGACATCTCGATGGAGATGGAACAGCACGATTGTCCATTCATTGACACGACGCTGGACTACGACATCGCATTCTCGACGATGCACTGGACGTTCGACGAATCGGACGAAACACTGGAAACACGGATGGTCGTTCAGGGGGAAAGCCCGAGTGACCTGAACAACGGGTTGCAATCGCTCAGAGACCATCCAAATATGTACGAGTTCCGGCTCCAGAAACGCTGGAAGGATACCGCACAGATTCGGACCAACATCGACGAAACAGATGCGATGCAACGCATTCGCTCGAACGACGGCTATATTACTGGTCCATTTTACATCGAAGACGGTTCGGAGCTCTGGCATGTCGGCTTCGACACGAACGAGGACGCAGATGACACGCTCTCGGAGCTCGATAGGCGAAACGAGTTTGGAATAATCTCCCGTGAAAAACTGGATGATGTACTCACACAGGAGGGCATCCAGAGTGTCGTCGCGGGCCTTGACCTCGTTTCTGCCTGTCAGAGTTTGACCGATGTTGAACGGAAGACGCTGGAAACTGCTGTCGAACTCGGTTATTTCGAAACGCCACGGGATACGACACTCGATTCGCTCGCTGACGAGTTCGACGTGAGTTCCCCTGCCGTCTCGAAAAATATCCGTCGTGGGCAAAAGAAGATTATGTCCAGTGCTGTCGAAGCCCTGAAATCAGTCGATAAGTGAATCGGTCCAGACGGAGTGAATTATATTTTTCTGATGTTTTTCGTGGAAGAGTGAAAGCCCATTTTAAATAACAGCCGTTAACCGAAATTCGGATATCCGGTTAAAGCTGTAAATTCTGGCCAGAAAATCCAGTTGTCTGCAAGAGACAGCAACCGTCAATCGAACTCGAGCCTTTATCAAGAAGAGTTTGGGTAATGAAATAATCTCTAGACTTTTGTTAACATATTAACCACCGATAATTAGCGACTTGCTACTGATATCATTCAATGGAGAGCATAATCGGTGAACATCTATGAACGATAACGATACACAAACAGACGGCACGGAGACTGAAGCGGGAAGTGGACTGGGACGGAGAACAATGCTCAAGGCGGTCGGTGGCTCAGCAGTTGCAGTTGCGCTGGCGGGCTGTTCGGATGTGCTACTAGGCGACGACGGTGAGCAGGTCGAAGTTGCTGATGTCCCAGACGAGGCTATCGAGGCCGGATTGCAGACGTTCACGGAAGGACCTGCATCGGTGCTTGGATTGCAGGCACAGTACGGTGCCGAAGAAGCGGTGGACCGGATTAACGACGCAGGAGGGGTTGCTGGCAGAGAGATAAACCTTGACGTCGTGGAAGAGGATGACTCCTGGATAGAGAATTACAATCGATTCGTCGATGACGGAAAAGATGTCACGTTTGGCCCAATTTCAAGCGGCGGTCATCTTGACCTCGTTGGCGAAGTTGAAGCGGCTGGTGTCGTGAACATTGCGACGGACGGGACGGTGACGACTTTGTTTGAGGAGGATCTGGAGGACCCAACATACGCGTTCCGGTTCCAGAACCACGATGTGATGGAAGCGATGTCAGCAGCGCTCACCGCTGTTGAGGAACTCGGTGCAGATAACATCGACACCTATGCGAACGTGAACCCGGACTACGCGTTCGGGCAAGACGAGCGAGAGATTTTCAACGCCACAATTGAGCAGCTGACCGGTGCAGAGGAAGTATACAACGGGTTCCCTGAACTGGCAACCGACGATATGTCGACCCACGTCACTTCCGTAACCAGTGAGGAGCCAGATGTGCTCTTTACCAGTTGCTGGGGTGGTGACGCGACGCTCCTGTTGAGTCAGGGTCAAGACCAGGGTATGATGGATGCTGTCGACATAGTTGTCGGACCAGTGCTGTACGGGTCGGCGAACGATTACGGGTCAGGAGATATTGAAGGAAACATCTGGACAGGGTCACGGAACTTCTACTGGGGTTATCCGGACCCGGACCGCTGGAGTCCAGGACAGGACCTCTTTGATGCGGCACAGGAAGCCGAAGATACCATTCCAACTGCCCACTACATGAGCGGATACGGTGCTGTCACTGCGTGGGCTACGGCTGTCGAAAAGGCAGTTGATATGCTCGGAGGCTGGCCAGAGCAAGAGCAGATTGCAGAAGCCCTCGAAGGCCACGGCTTCTACACGCCAGCCGGTTACCACGTGATGGCTGAAGACCACCAGTGTTACTCAAATGCACACTTTGGTCGACTAATGTGGGATGATGGGATGGATATCCCGATAATCGAAGAGATGACCCTCCGGGACCCACGCGAGGTTTCCCCACCGCAGGGCGAGATATCCCTCGACTGGATTGACTCCTGGCCATAAGGGTATATTTCAGAGAGCAAATCATGATTACCGTTCACTCACACAACCAGCAGGTGATAGCAAATGCTTGAGATACCACTCTTTATTGACCCTGGAGCGGCAGCAGTACATACTCTCAATGGGTTATTCCGGGGTATCATTCTCTTTATGATTGCCTCAGGATTGACGATTATCTTCGGCGTCCTCGGAATCCTCAACCTGGCACACGGAGAGTTCTATGGACTGGGAGCATTCCTGCTCACGAGCGTTGCAACATTCCTTGTGATGCAGGTCGCAGCACCGACTGATCCACTCTCTATCGCTGTCTTTGGGATACTCATCGCTGTTGCCGTCCTGATTAGTGCGGCAATCCTCATCCCAATCAGTGGGGCAATCGAAGCTGTGTTCATTCGACCAATATACGACAGGGCGGAGATGTATCAGTTGTTACTGACCTATGCGCTGTTATTGATACTGGTCGATACGATACGGATTATCTGGGGGTCACAGCCAGTTAGACCCGGTGCTGTTGACGGTCAACAGATACACAATGTGCTCGATATCATCCCAATGGAGAGTCTCTTTGGTTTCCAGTACTCCAGTGTCCGTATTTTCACCATCTTCATTGGGATTGGCGCGTTCCTGTTTTTGCTCTGGTTTTTCGACCGGACAAAAACAGGGCGAATTGTCCGCGCAACAGCAATTGACCGAGAAGCTGCCACCGCGATTGGTGTAAGCTCCGACCGTGTGTTTACGCTCGTGTTCGCGCTTGGCGGCTTCTTTGCCGGCTTTTCCGGTGCGCTATACAGCGTCTCTGCCATTCCAGCAACGCCGGAAATGGGCGGAACAGCACTCGTGCTTTCGTTTGTGGTTATCGTGATTGGTGGCCTCGGCAGCATCCGTGGCTCGTTCTACGGGGCGATACTGGTTGGTATAGTCTGGTCATGGGCGATTGCCGAGTACCCACCAGCAGAAATTGCAGCACCGTTTGCGTTGATGGTGATTGTCTTGCTAATCAAACCAGAAGGACTGTATGGCGCATGGGGTGAGATTGAATGAGCGAAGAACCGACCGAAGACACTGATGACAAAATACGACTGCTCAAAGGAATACGGCTAACGAAGGGACAACTTGCGCTGGCCGCAGTTGGCCTCCTTCTACTGTTACTTGTCCCTGAGCTCGAAGGCTTTGCCGAAAATCTCCAGCTGGATACGTTCCATAATGGGATTCTCTGGGGTATGGCCGCGCTCGGACTAGCGCTCCTGTTGAACAAAACGGAGCTAGTCTCGTTCGGCCATGCCGCGTTCTTCGGTGGCGGCGCCTACGGCGGGGCGATACTCGTCAACTTTGTTGGTATAGATAGCGGGTTGCTCATCCTGTTCGGGGCAGCGATCTTTGCCACCTTCCTCGCACTCATGATTGGGTGGTTCGTCGCTGACTACGTGGCGATTTATTTCGCACTCCTGACGCTGGCGTTCGGCCAGATGCTCTATGCGATTGCAATTGGAAGCCCAACACTGGGACAAGACGAAGGGCTGCGACTCAGGGAAGGCGGAGCAGCTTCAGGTGACCCACCGTCGCTGTTTGGTCTGGATTTTACGCTCCAGCAACAGGGAGAGTATCGACTCGTCCTGTATTATTTCACTATTGTCTTGCTGATAGTGTCGCTCATCGTGATGTACCGAATTATGAAATCGCCGTTCGGGAGTGCGCTCGAAGCAATCGGGCAGAACCGGACCCGTGCACAGTTCATCGGTATTCCCGTCGAGCGGTACGTCTGGGGTGCATTTACCATCTCCGGGCTGTACGGTGGAATCGCCGGTGGCCTCTACGGCCTCCGACAACTAAGTATCGGTCCGGAAGGAACATTAGAGGTATTCGTCTCCGGTGAAATCCTCTTTATGGCCATTCTCGGCGGATTCCAGACGATTATCGGCCCCATCATCGGCGGGATTGTCCTGACGTTCCTGCTCGATAATGTTCGGTTTATTACCGAGCATTTCGAGTTCCTCATTGGGATAATCCTCTTGATTATCGTCTTCGTCCTGCCGAAGGGAATCTGGGGTTCATCCGGAGATATCAAAAACGGGTTCATGCGGCGAGTTCGAAACCCAGCACAACTCGGAGCAGATGTCTCGACGATACAGCGGATGGTCGTCGATGCACTGCGAAACGCGGTGACAACTATCAAAATCATCCTGTTCGGGGTGAAATAACATGTTGGAAGCGAGAAACTTAGTGAAAGAGTTCGGTGATTTGCGCGCAACGGACGAGGTGTCGCTACAATTCGGTAAAGAGGATGGAGAGATGGTGTTTATTGTCGGGCCAAACGGCGCTGGCAAGACGACGCTTATCAACCTCTTGACGGGGTTGCTCGAACCGGATGAAGGGTCGGTCATCATCCACGAAGATGACGGCGAACACGACATTACGGGAATGGAGCCGGAAACCAGAGTCAAAGAGGGAGTCGTTCGGAGTTTCCAGATTGTGCATGTATTCGAAGAGATGACGGTTCGGGAGAACATCCGAACCGCAGCCCTGTCTAATCACGGGCTGACAAGCAGTTTCTGGAGTCTCAGCGACGAACACGATGCCGTCGAGGAAGATGTCGAGGAGTTGATTGAGCAGTTCCGGCTGGAAGAAGTGGCGGATACGGTTGCGGAGACGCTCCCACACGGCGACCGTAAGTTGCTCGATGTGGCGATGTCGTTCGCCCTCGAACCACGATATCTCTTGCTCGACGAACCGACCTCGGGTGTCGGTGCGAAAGAAAAGGAGTACGTTATCGAAACCGTCGTCGAGGCAAGCGAGAGTCAGAACGTGACAACAGTCACAATCGAACACGATATGGATATTGTCAGAGATTACGCCGACAGAATGGTCGCACTGGTCCGGGGCGAAGTGTTCCGTGAAGGACCGCCGACACTGCTGGATACCGACGATGACCTTCGCAGAACCCTGCTGGGGGTGACCAAAGATGAGTGAGCCACTGCTCGAACTGAAAAACAACAAGGCGACGGTCGAAGGATTCACCGTGACCCACGGCATCGATATGACGGTCAACGAAGGCGAAGCCGTCGGCCTTGTTGGGCGAAACGGTGCTGGAAAGACCTCGACGTTCAGAGGGATTATGGGTCTCACCCCGCTTGCCGAAGGCTCGGTGCAATTCAAAGGTGAGGAGCTCACCAGCTTGCGTCCCGAACTGATACCCACCCGTGGAATTGGCTATCAGCCTGAAGGCCGGGACCTGTTTACCGGGATGACAGTCGAAGAGAACCTCAGACTGCCGATATGGACCTCCGGAAAGGCACGGGGCGTCGAGGATGAAGACAAAATGGTCGAGGACATCCTGGACCTGTTCGATGAACTCTCTCATCGGCGTGATACCGAGGTGCAGAACCTGAGCGGTGGACAGGGGAAGATGTGTGCAATCGGCCGGGCGATGGCGCTGGACCCGGATTTGCTCCTCCTCGATGAGCCACTAGAAGGACTGGCACCGATTGTCGTCGAGGACCTGAAAGGATACATCGAGGAGATTATCGACAGAGGTATCTCGGTGTTGATTGCAGAGTCCAACACGAGTCACGTCCCGGAAATTGTCGACCGGATGTACGTCATAGAGCGTGGGTCAATCGTCGACAGCGGCGACCCTGAGGAGTTGACACAGGACCCAGAGATTCAGGAGCTCATGCAAGGTGGAGGAACATGAATGAGGGGGCGGATGACCTAACTACCCGACCCGCAAACGACAACGAACAGACACAGTCGGTTATCGGACGGCCCGGCGATGCTGGCGAAGTCGGTTCAACAAGACCAGCACTGTCCCTTGCCCGCACGGATATCGACGGGCTCTATCCCGATGGAATCTCCGCTGACCTCATCGGAGAGCACGCTCAGTCGCTTTCCACAGCACACAGTGGTGTTGACAACGAGACGGCCGAGCGTACGAGAGCACTTGCTACACGGCACAGGCAGGCTGGACTCTCACCAGCAACGTACGTCGGGACGTATGCAGCGGCTGTGGAAGGGCTGGTTGAACAGGCGTTTTCGGAACTGGACAATACAGCGGCTGAGAAGGAGGTCCTGATTGATGAACTGAACGCCGTCTTTGCAGAACTGTGTGTCGGCGTCGACGCATTTGTGGAAGCGGACTCAAAGCAGTTGACAGCCGAATCGAAGCCGACGACAGAGACGTTCACACAGCGGGAACTGTTCGAAGCAATCCCGTACCCGGCGTTTCTGATAGACGAAGACCACACCCTATTAGAGTATAACACCGGACTCTGTCGGTTGCTCGACCTCAACGATGACCACCGAGAGTTTCTCGGTCGCGATAACCGGGAGACAATCGCGGCAGCAACCTATTCTGATGACCGACGGCACAATAGTCTGGTCGATAAAGTACCACAGACGCCACGGACTGCCGAAACAGAGTGGGATATCGAGCGGGTTGAAAATCCAGAGTACACGGACAACATCGTCTACAGAGATACGAGCGTTACCCGAACCGAAGCTGGGAACGAAAAACACATTTCCTTTCTCGCGGTGCCGATGTTCGATGACGATGGCCAGTTGAACGGTGTGTTCGAAATCGTCAACGACAGAAGCGATGATGTCAGGCGGCAGAAGGCGCTTGAGCACCTGGTCGAGGAGGTAACCGAAACCCTGCGGACAATCGGTGATGGCGACTTTTCGGCCCGAGCGGAGTTTACGGATGAAACAGGTGTTATCAACCCTGTACTGCTGGAACTCGTCGACCAGGTCAACGCACTGGCCGAGGATTTCGAGGAACTCATCAATAGGGTCGATGCCGAAACAACCGTTGTTACGGAGTCGATTTCGGAGACAGCAGGCACAACGGAAGAGATAGCTGACCAGATTGACGAGCAACACGAGTCACTTGAAACGGTGACAACGGATTTAGAGGAGTTCTCGGCCACGATGGAGGAAGTCGCAGCATCAGCAAACGAGGTCGTGAATGCGACCGACGAGGCGGAGAAAATTGCAAAGGATGGGGCGGCGACGATGGAAGAGACCAAAGATGTGACGGCGGACTTGCTGACTCGAAGTGAGAGGCTGGTTGAGACAGTCGAGGAACTCGGCGAATATATCGAGGATATCGAAGCGATTGCGGACGTTATTGGGACCATCGCCGACCAGACGAATATGTTGGCACTCAATGCAAACATTGAGGCTGCGCGGGCAGGTGATGCGGGAAGCGGCTTTGCCGTCGTCGCAGAGGAAGTGAAAGCGCTTGCCGAGGAGACTCAATCACACACGGAAGCAATCGCAACACAGGTCGAGACCATCCAACAGCAAACGTCGAAGACCGTAGACAGCGTCGAGTCGTCGCATACACAGATAGAAGCCGTCGATTCCGAGATTGCTGAAGCCGTGGCTGTGCTCGAACAGATTACGGAAGCAGTCGAATCAGCATCAAACGGGATTGCCGAGGTTGCAACGGCGAACGAGCGACAGGCAACGACCATAGAGCGGATAACCACGGCAGTGAACAAGGTCAAACAGAGCGGGGCTGATATAAATCGACTGGCTGCGAACATCCGGGAGGAAACACAACAGCAAGACGAAGCAGTAACAGACCTCTCAAAAACCGTACAAGAGCTTTCCGGCGAACGATAGTGGCGCTGCCGGTAGAATAGCAGTATCCGGCTGTGTGATATTCATATGTTAACATTGCTGTTAAAGCAGATACGGAACCTCCTAGCGAGTGAACAATGGGAAAGATATCACCGCCAACAGTGACCTGGGATGATATTCATACAATCGACGATGACTCATTCTCTGGAGAAAACGTCTGTATAGTTACAGGAGCAGCATCAGGAATTGGCCGGGCGGTTGCGCTGGTTGCGGCCGCAAACGGGTTGACCGTCGCCGCCACGGATTTCGATGGAGATGGGCTTCACGAAACGGTCGAGCGAGCGGAGGCGCTCGAAACGCCCGGAACCGTCGAACCGATTCAGGGAGACCTCACCGTTGATGCCGATATCGAATCGATTGTCGCAGAGGCAGCAGCGCTTGGCGATATTAAATATCTGGCAAATATAGCCGGATTACAGCATATCGACAGCATCGAGGATTTTCCGATGGAAACCTACGATACAATTCACGAGGTGATGCTTCGGGCCCCACTGTATCTCTCGAAGCTCTGTATCCCGCATATCAAAGACCAGCCCGATGGCAAGGGCTGTATCGGGAATATGTGTTCGATTCATGGCCACTACGTGACGAGCGATAAGGTTGCCTACAACATCTCGAAATTTGGGCTCCGTGGGCTGACTCAGTCGATCGCGGCAGAAGGGAACGGGGATATCCGGTCGTTTTCGGTCAGCACTGGATACGTGAAAACTCCGCTGGTGACAAACCAGCTTGAGGATACGGCCGAACAACGCGGTATTACGGTCGATGAAGTAATCGAAGACGTGATGCTCGGGCAGTCTCGCGTCTCGGAGATGATGGAGCCAGTCGATGTCGGCAACCTGTTTATGGTTGGATTCTCTGATATGAGCAGCCAACTGGTCGGCGGTGACCTGCTGTATGATGGTGGGATGACGCTCACCTACGAGTGAACGGTGGGAGTTGTATTGTATCACCGCCCATCAATCTATTAACTAATCCCCACTGGTGGCTTTGAGACGAGCAAGGCAATCGCATCGAAGCAATATTTATACGGATATAGTTAAGCAGACGGTCCAATCCCTACGGAGTTGAAGGCTGTTGAAACGAGCGTTTGAACGTCGATATATTTCCAACCCACTCTTTTGAGTGCATACGACTTCGAACCCGGTGCACTCCTTCTCGGCATGACGCTGTCGCTCACGCTCGTCACGCTCATGGAGCTAGTGGCCGTTCCTGAGAAGTAGTGTTATCTCGTGGGGCAATAAATGAGCAGATATCCGAAAAAAAGAGTTCAAGAATACTGTCTGAGGCCATTCATAGGAGGCCAATACCGAGAATGAACTGACCAAGGTATTGGGTTGCGAAATCGTGTCAGTATTCCCGTTTCGAGCAACTGAAAAAAGTAAGCCATATCGTTGTAAATTTGAGATTATGGACGTTACCTCTCTGGGTTTTTGCTATGACGAGTTGGTCGGTAGGCTCAGGACCACACCGCAGTACAAAGCCGAGATTACGAGGACTTCCCGGTAACGGTCACTGGGAGGTCCGTGTTGAGAATAACGGATTGCGTAACGCTCCCAAAGAGTGCCTTGCCAGCAGGGGAACGCTTTCTCCCGCCGAGCACAATCTCGTCGACTCCTTCGTCGTTCGCATATCGCAGGATTGAATCGACAGTTTCGACGCTGTCTTCGAGAATGGTCGATTCGACACCGTGGTCATCGAGATGTTCTTTCACACGCTTTACTGAGCCGACTCTCATCGCCGTGGCTGGAATACTCCCATCACCGTCTGAAACGCTCTCATCGAACACATACAGGATAGAGACGGTGAATCGGTCGCTGTCTTCGGCCAATCTGGTGACGTAGTTCGCCTGCCGCATCGCACGTTCCTCGTTCGCATCAACCGGTAGTAACAGGTGGTACATATTCTAGAGTGGAATTGCATGGAGTATAAAATAAAAGGACAATATGTTAACCTTGGGAACGTGCGATGGCCGGAATCATAGTGAGTATTGTGATTGGTTTCGTGCTTACATCACGTAAGGGGGTTCTCTGGAGGCCGTAATTCAGGAATTGTGCCTCCCGGCGGTAAAGAGCCACAATACTCACTATCAGAGGCGGCCTATTAACGTATTAACCCGCCCTTTTTTGCTGTGTTGAATCGGGTATTAGAGTAAGGATGAGCCAGCCAGATGAGATACGGTACGAACCGTCGGAGGAATTCAAAACAGGGAGTAATATCTGGGAGTTTATGCAGACCCACGATATCGACTCGTTTGAGGAGTTACACGAGCGGTCGGTCACGTCAATTGACGGGGTTGAAAACACCGGACTCGACTGGTTCTGGGATGAAATCATTGCCGAGCTAGGAATCGAATTTGACGAGCCATATCACACCGTTCGTGATGACAGCGATGGGCCGCAGTTTACCGACTGGTACGTCGGTGGTGAGTTGAACATTGCGCATAACGTGCTCGATAGACATGCCCAGTCGGATGCACAGGACGATATCGCCTGTCTCTGGGAAGGCGAGGACAGCGAAGTCAAGAGAGTGACCTTCGGAGAACTCCATGCACAGGCAAATCAGGTAGCAAATGCGCTCGAATCACGCGGTATCGAAACCGGCGATACGGTCGGCCTGTATATGCCGATGGTGCCGGAGATAGCCGCCATCCTCTATGGCTGTTTCAAAGTCGGCGCAATCGCCGTGCCTATCTTCTCCGGGTTTGGCGTCGATGCAACGGCGACCCGAATCGAGGATGCCGGCTGTTCTGTCCTCTTTACCGGTGATGGGTTCTATCGACGCGGGTCCGAAGTCGAACTCAAACCGGCAGCGGATGACGCAATTGCGGAAGCCGGAACCGTCGAAGACGTCATCATGTACGAGCGAACGGGAACGTCGGTCCCGTGGGAGGACTCACGCGATAGCACCTGGGAGGAGGCCGTCCTGTCACAGTCGGACGAATACGAGACAAAATCGCTGCCGTCCGAACAGCAGTCGATGTTGCTCTACTCCTCGGGGACCACCGGCAAGCCCAAGGGAATCAATCAGACACACGCCGGTGCACTCGTCCAGTGTGCCAAAGAGATTTATTTCGCATTCGACCACAAACCGGATGACACCTTTTTCTGGGTCTCGGATATCGGCTGGATGATGGGCCCGTGGATGTTGATTGGTAACCACACGTTCGGCGGCACGGTGATGATTTACGAAGGCGCACCGGACTATCCGAATCCTGACCGCTTCTGGCGGATGATTGATGACCACGATATCAACACCTTTGGCATCTCCCCAACGGCAGTTCGCGCCCTGCAAAAACACGGCGAGGAGTGGGTCGAAGACCACGACCTCTCCTCGCTGCGACTCCTCGGGTCCACCGGAGAGCCATGGGACGTTGATTCCTGGAACTGGTTTTACGAACAGATTGGGAACGAATCGACGCCGATTATGAACATTTCCGGGGGCACCGAAATCTTCGGCTGTTTCCTCCAGCCGTTACCAATCCATTCGCTCAAGCCCTGTACACTCGGTGGACCCGCGCTGGGGATGGATGTCGATATTGTGAACGCGAAAGGCGAGTCAATCGTTGATTCAAACGAACGAGGCTATCTCGTCTGTCGGTCCTCGGCCCCATCGATGACCCGCTCGCTCTGGAGCGGTGACGAACGCTATCTCGATGCGTACTGGAGTCGGTTCGATGACCTGTGGAACCACGGCGACTGGGCAAAAAAAGACGAAGATGGGTTCTGGTTCCTGCTGGGCCGGTCCGATGATGTGCTCAACGTTGCTGGTCGAAAAGTCGGACCGGCAGAGGTTGAAGGCGTGCTGATTGACCACCCTGCGGTGAATGCCGCGGCAGCCATCGGAACTGACGATGAGACGACAGGAACAGCAGTCGTCACGTTCGTCATTCTGGAACCATCCGCGGAGGAATCCGAGGAGTTACGCGAAGCCCTGAAAGCCCACATCGGCGAGGAGCTTGGCAAGCCGTTCCGCCCGCGTGAGCTGTTGTTCGTCGATGAGTTCCCGAAGACACAGAGCGGAAAAATCGTCCGTCGACTGATTCAGTCCGTCTACGAGGAGGAACAACTCGGAGACCTCTCAAGTATCGAGAATCCGGAAGCACTCGAGAAAATCGAATCCGTGAGTCAGTGAGTTAGCGGTCGCTGTTTTACACCGCGGTAATCACACGAGCGGAAGGTGACCGGCGATGCCGGACGTTGATGTTAATATGTAAGCTAACCCACGGCTAAAGCCGTGGGCTTTCAGCGTGGACTCCCACTCTGGCCGATTCCTCGGCAGGAGAATACCCTCCGTTCGTGTTCACCATCCCGCTGTTCAAGCGCACGCCTACGGGTGCGCCTCCACCGGAGCCAGTTTGGTTCCGGCGGAGATACCGCAAGCCAATGTTTTTCGCCGCATTGTAGTCGGCGTGGTTCTCGTAGCCGCATTTCAGACACTCGAACACCTCGCCGTCGCGGTTGTCAGGGTGGGTGAATCCACAGTGCGAACAGCGCCGCGACGTATTCTCCGGGTCAACCTGCTCCACAGAGATGCCGTATTCTTCAGCCTTGTACTCAACGTATTCATACAAGCGATTGAACGCCCACTTGTGTCCCCACGACCCACCAGTCCGTTCACGAATGTCGGTCAAGTCCTCGAACGCGATTATGGAACATCCGTATTCGCGGGCTTCAGCCACCAATTCGTTCGATATACGGTGGAGCGTCTGCTTGAACCCGCCTTCTTTTTTCCGTCCGACCGACTGCATGTTCTGGTGTGCCCACCGCGTCCCGCACTGTTGGAGCGAGCTACGACGTTTCTCGTACTCTCGCCGCCAGTGGTCGAACTCGTCACCCGTCCAGAACGTGCCAGTCGAGGCAACTGCGAGGTTGTTCACGCCGAGGTCAACCCCGAGAACCGTTCCGTTCTCGGTGGCATCCTGTTCCGACGTGTCTGACTCTACATCCCGTTTGCAGTGGATGTGAAGCATCCAGTTGCCGTTGCTGTAGTGCAGCTCTGCCCCTGTTGTCTCGTATTCGTCTGAAAAGAAGTATTCCGCGTGGGGCGTGTTTCGCGCCTTGTCGGGGAGCACGTACTCGGCTTCGATTCGACCGTCAACTGTTGCCAGTGACACGTACTCGTCGTAGAAGGTGGCGGTGCGATGGTCGTAGACGAGGTGTGGGCTGGTGAAATACGGCATCGACGCTTTCTTGCCTTGCTTCCACTTTTCAACCACGCTCTTGCAGGCGTCGGCGGCCTTGTTTCGGGCGGCTTGGACGTGGTTACTGTGCAACGCCGTTTGGTCGCGTACGTCCTCGTAAGTGTCTTCGTGGAGTGTAGTCTTGCTCGTCGTGACGTATTCGCCCTCGAAAGCGTGGCGAGTTGTGTAGTTGGCGGCCCACAGAAACTCGTCTACGGTTTTGCGGAGAAGTGCGGTATCATCACTGTCCACATCGAGTTTGACGGGGACAGTACGCCGCTTCTCCATACATCACATGTCTGCTTGGTGGTTCAAAAATGGTGGGGAGTCGGCCCTGTCGTTGTCGGTGGATTGTTGCACGGAGTTTACGCGCTTCCTCCCACGACTGAAGTCGTGGGTTTCCGCGCTGTTTCTGTATGACCGATAGACACTAACGGCCGTCAGTGCCTTTCGATAAATTCAGCAATCCGTTCGTTCACGTCCTCGTGTTCTTCAATAAAGAACAGATGTGAGCCACCCTCGAACAGTTCGAGTTGGCCGTTTGGTAGTTTGTCGGCGATGAGTTTCGCGTTCTCGTCCGGCAAGACTTTGTCGTTGGTTCCGTGCATCACGAGCGTCGGAATCGTAATGTCACCGACGCGGTTGCTCACATCGAAGTTCAGCCCGGCCGCACCCTGTGACTCGCGGGCGACCTCGCTGGCATCCTGTTCGAGCCGCCAGTCGAGTATCCGCTCGATTGTTTCGGGCTCTTCTTCGGCGAATGCTTCGTTGATAGAGGGGCCCATCCGGTGACGAACAATTTCCCGTTCGCTTGCCCCTTCTGGAAGATCATACATCCGCTCGACGGTCTCCTCGGGAATTGGTACTGCCTCCTCGCCGCCGTGAGTGGTACACAGAAGCGTTGCCGTTCGTGCCCGGTCATACTCAAGGGCGTATTGCTGGGCAATCATCCCGCCCATGCTTGCGCCAACGAGGTGGACGTCATCAACACCTGCATCAGCGAGGACAGCCTCGAGGTCGGCAGCAAAACCGCTAATCGAGTAGCCAGCGAGTTTGATAAACAGGAGCATCCGGAGTTTGCGTGGGAGTCGCGGGATAATCGGTGGAAGAGCGGCTTCTGATTGGCCAGTGCCGCGGTTATCGGGGAGCAACAGATTGTACTCATCAGCGAACGCCTCGCGTTGTCTGTGCCACAGCCAGCGGCCGACGCCAAGCCCCTGAATGAAGACGATATGGTCTTCAGTATTGGCAGCCTGTTCGTGTTCGTAATAGAGCGAAACCCCATCTCTCGTGACTCGTGGCATTGGGTAGTGGTGTCTCACGGGAGCCGTATAACGCTATCTCATTCGGAAAGCAACGAGTAGCGGGTCGAGCAGTCGATATTCAATAGTTAACCTGTCACGATAAGATGATTCGCTTTGTCGATATGGTAGTATGGAACATGACCGTCTCTTGCCAGCGGAGTTGGAGGATGCTCATACGGAATCTCAACTTCGTGCGCAGCGAGATTTCTATCGACACCTGTTCGAGCAAGTCATCGAAGCGTTTCCATCGCCGGTGGGAGTTGTCGACGAGGACGGGAAGATAGCGGGATGGAACGAACAGCTGGCTGGTCTTGTTGGGGTCCCCCCAGAGGAAGCTTACGGGAGACAGGCCTACGATGTTGTTGGCACGGAAGGCGAATCGGAGGTGCTCTCGGAAAAATGTGCTCGCCTCGGAGAAACTATCGTCGAGGACGAACCCCGTGTCGGAGAGACAGAGACGGGAGAGCTCTGGGCTGTGCAGGCCGCAGGGTTTCCGCTCACCGGCCCCGATGGAGACATTGTCGGGGCGATGCAGGTCAACACGATTGTCACCGACATCGTCGAACAGAACAAACAGCTAGCGGATATTCAAGAGCAGATGACGGAGGAAGTAGCGTCGACAACTGGGACAGTCCACGACTCGCTGTCCGGAACATCGGCTCAGACAAGCGAGATTGAGGAAACCGTCCAGGAACAGGCTGCTGATATTACCGATATTCGACAGGAGTTAACAGCCTTTAGCGGCGATGCCGAGGAACTTGCCCAGCGAGCACAGCGAATCGAAACACAGTGTCGGGAGATGGAAGGTGTCCTAGAAGATGCAGAGCAGGCAGTCGAGGAGGTCGTGACTGCCGTCGAGCAGGCAATCGGCGTCGGTGAGACCGTCGAGTCGCTCGCAAGCGAGTTAGAGGAGAGAGCCGACGAGATTACGGCCGTCACCGAGACAATCGACGAGATTGCCGACCAGACCAACATGCTCGCACTGAATGCGAATATCGAAGCGGCACGAGCGGGTGGTGCTGGCGGAGCAACAGCCCACGGATTCGAAGTGGTTGCCGAGGAGGTGAAAGCACTCGCTGAAGAGTCCCAGAACGAAGTCGGGAAGGTTCGTTCGCAGGTTGAGGCTATTCAGGGGACGATTGGCGAAGCAGCGACGGGTATTCATGAACTCCAGTCACAACTAGAGCACACGGGCGAGCGCTCGACAACGCTCAGTGAGACACAGAAGCAGCTGGATGCGTCGGTCAACACCGTCATCGAGGAGATGGATGCCACGACGGAGACGGTCGAAACGCAGTCGGCAACGATTCAGACCCTCCAATCGGAGGTCGAGCTGTTTGCCGAACGTGTCGAGGACGTCTCCGAGCGGGTCGGTGATATCGCGACGATGACCGACGAACAGACCGAGCAAGTTGGTGAGTTGAACGAGACGGTGCAGTCGCTTGCGGCGGATCTGGAGATTGAATGAAAGTCTGGCATATTCAGTGTTGAACCGCCAACAGCCTTATTATGAATTATCCATGATTCATAAGTACGATGGCACAATCATCTTCCCGTTCACCGCAGTTACCTATCCAGCAGCTTCAAACAGTTGCTGCTCTCCTTGAGACACCAGCGCTTGCTCGGATGTATGCCTACATTTTGCAGCATGGCCCATGTACAGTTTCGGAGCTCATCGAGGAGGTCGACATACCCCAAGGTACTGCTTACGACTATATTCAGAAACTCGAAAATGCTGACCTCGTATACAAAACCGCCAACAACCGCCCGTACGAATATACGGCTGAATCGGTATCACTCACACTGTCAACTGACGGGGACAGCCGAACAATTACCCCAGCGTTGATCGCGGCTGTTGCTCGTCGTGAGGAAAATGAAGACATTGAGATCTTTATCCAACGACATGGCCTTGACGAACTAGCTGTCGCGCTTTCGTATGCAAACGAGTACGTCGACGGGACGGTCAATCATCGTATTACGGCCCGAGAGCTTGACCTCTCACCCCTTGAGGCAGAAATTATCCTCCAGGCACTGGAACCAATTGTGACCGACTATCGCGCGACAGCGGTATGAATACAGCATATATTGCTGATACTGGTGTTTTCGTCCGGTGCGGCGGTCAAAATAACAAAAAATTCCAGCGACTTCGAAACGCGCTCCGAAAATCAAATACCACCCTTATCATTCCACAGCGCGTGTACGAAGAACTTGGAGGTGACCCAGTAGCAGAGGTGTATCCCTCGGCAAGTATCCCGGTTTCTCGAGGGTTCGAGGAGGGATGGATTACTGTCGCGGATGAGTTGGACTATACAAATTCAGTTGTATCGGCTGTGATGGACAAAGCACGCCGATTCATCGCCACCAAAACGGAGAGAAATGAGGATGTTATCGAAAAGACCGATACCGCACTTGTTGGGCTAGCTGCACAGTTACTTGATACTGGACAGGCCGCAAAAATTGTGTTATTAACAACTGACAAACCCGCAGGTGAGGCAGCACAAGCGCTTCTTCCACAACACGGGTTCGAAGACCAGATTGAGTATCGGTATATCAGTGTCGAGTACCTCGAAACAATTACTGCCGACGCATTTTGCTGATATCCCAGCACTCACTGCGACGACCGAGCAGAAACACCAGCAACCGCCCCGTCTTTGAGTTCGGTTGCCTTCTCTCTGAGTCGTTCGGCAACGACCGCCGTGTCTTCGCCCTGTTCGTGGCCCTCAGCAACGATATCGACGAGCGCCGAGCCGACGATAACCCCATCAGCACCGGCACGAACGATTCGTTCTGCGTGCTCACCAGTTTTGATACCGAAGCCAACCGCTTTAGGAACGTCCCAGTCCGCAACACGGGCAAGTGACTGGTCGGTCTGGTCGCTCACATCCTCGCGTGCGCCGGTCGTTCCGAGTCGTGCCTGCACGTAGACATAGCCCGAGACGAGCTCTTGCATCTTTGTGAGTCTGTCGCCTTTCGTCGTCGGGGCAACGATGAAAATGAGGTCGAGTCCGAACTCGTCACAGGCCTCGCGAAGCGGGTCGGCTTCCTCTGGGGGAAGGTCCGGAACGACGAATCCCTCGATGCCAGCCTCGGCAGCCCGTTTGACGAAGGGTCGGGGGGCATCAGCGGGTGCGCCGACGCCCTCGCCATACTGATAGAGCAGGTTGTAGTAGGTCATACAGACTAGTGGGACGTCCACATCGAGTTCCTCCACGAACTCGAAAAATCGCTCGGGTGTCATCCCACCACCGAGTGCCCGAACGATTGCTTCCTGAATCGTTGGCCCCTCGGCAATTGGCTCTGAGAAGGGGAGACCGAGTTCGATGACGTCGGCCCCACCCTCCGCAAGCGCCTCAACGTATGCGAGCGACTGCTCGTAGGTTGGGTCACCGACAGCGAGATAGGGGACGAAGGCTGGTTCGTCGGCGAAGGCCTCTTCGAGACTCATAGAGAGCCACCTCCGATGGCCCGAAAGAGGTCCATATCGGGAGCGATGGGGAGGTCACGGTTTTCGGTCTCTTCGATGACGGTTTCAAGGTCCTTATCGCCACGGCCAGAGACGTTGACAATCACACAGTCACCGAGCGACTCGTGGTATTGTTCGAGATAGCCAAAGGCATGAGCCGTTTCGAGGGCCGGAATAATTCCCTCGTCCTGTGAGAGCCGGTGGAATGCTGTGAGGGCAGCATCGTCACCAATATTGACAGCCTCAACTCGGTTCTCATCGACCAGGTGGGCGAGTTCGGGGCCGACGCCGGCGTAATCCAGACCAGCGGAGATGGAGTGTGATTCCATGATTTGGCCGTGTCCGTCCTGTAAGAGTTTGGTTCGTGCGCCATGGAGCACTCCTTCGTCGCCGGTCGAGAGGGTAGCCGAGTTGGGTGCAACGCCCGCTTCTTCGTCGACGGCCAGCGATGAGCCACCTGCTTCGACAGCGTAGAGACCGACTGATTCGTCGCCGACAAACTCATGAAAGGCACCCATCGTGTTCGAGCCACCGCCGGCACAGGCAAGGACGCTATCCGGGAGGTCGCCGTATTTCTCCTGAATCTGCTCGCGTGCTTCCGCGGAGATGACCGACTGGAAATCACGAACCATCGCCGGGAATGGTGCAGGACCGACGACGCTGCCGATAACATAGTGTGTGTTTTCGACCGATTGTGACCAGTCACGCATCGTCTCGCTGATGGCCTCCTTGAGTGTGCCGCG
>LFCJ01000834.1_pt1 | contig 20182 bp, 21 predicted proteins | sample 643141 | NCBI WGS metagenome assembly LFCJ01 (sample SAMN03766243, study PRJNA286221) | soda lake metagenome | biome: soda lake; feature: Kulunda steppe; material: water; isolation source: sample B1-Br-g2 brine of Lake Bitter-1 | place: Russia: Kulunda steppe | collected 2010-07
AAAAGGCATTTCACAACTTTCATCTATAGTCAAAGGCTTATAAAGAGATTCTATAGCTTTGATTTTAGGTTCTACAAAACCTAAATTTTCTTTCCATAATTCTTTCCAGTCATCTAAAGCTGGAATATTATCTGTCTGCCAGCTATCTGGTATTTTACTCACGCTGTTATCACCTTGAACAGCATGCCATAGCTCCAGATGTGCTCCTTTTTTCAACTCAGAATGAATGGATTGATTAGGAGTATCTAGCAGATTGCTAAATAGAATATAGATTTGTTTGCGAGTAGTTTTAGTCGTTTTTGTAGCCAAGTAATTGCCTCCTTTCATTAGAAAATTATTCATTTTAAAGATGAATATAGATTAGAAATCTAATTTTTTTCAGTAACTATTACTATTACTAATTAAAGTATTCACGACTAAAGGACAAAATCCTGCTTTTTTTTACAAAAAAGTTCGCTAGTTAAACTATTCTAAATTCTTGACAATTAGATAAAGTAATTATATGATTAAATAAAACAAATATTTAAAGTTAAAGCTAAAAAGAAAGAGTAGTAGATTAATCTCTTTTTTACCTAGAGAAGAGTCTCCTTGGCTGAAAGAGCTCTAAAAAATATTAATCGAAGTCGTTTTCTTAAAGCTATTGAATTGAACAAGTATTAGATTCAATCGGTTGCTGATCGTTAAACAGTTTAAGTGCCAATGTTTTTTGAGTTTGGAATTAAGGTGGAACCGCGAGAGTAAACCCTCTTTCGTCCTTAAATATAGGATGGAGAGGGATTTATATATTTAAATTAAGGAGAAAAAATTTAGGAGGAGATATAAATGTCGGAAAATTTAGCTACTAAATATGATCCTGATAAGGTAGAAGATAAGTGGTATCAATACTGGAAAGATAATGATTTTTTTGCAGCAGAAGTAAATGAAGACAAAGAACCCTTTACAATTATGATGCCACCGCCTAATGTAACTGGACAATTACATATTGGGCATGCCTTAACAATGACTTTTCAAGATATTTTAACTCGTTGGAAGAGAATGCAAGGTTATGAGGCTTTGTGGTTGCCAGGTACTGATCATGCTAGTATTGCAACAGAGGTTAAGGTTGTCGATAAAATGCGTGAAGAAGAAGGATTAGATAAAGATGACATTAGTCGTGAGCAATTTCTTGATCGAGCTTGGGACTGGACAGAAGAGTATGGAAATACTATTACTAATCAGTTAGAAAAAATGGGCGTTTCCTGTGATTGGAGTAAAGAGAGATTTACCATGGATGAGGGCTGTAATGAAGCAGTTAAAGAATCTTTTGTGCAATTGTATGAAAAAGAACTAATTTATCGTGATGATTATATCATTAACTGGTGTCCTGACTGTGAGACTACTTTATCAGATATAGAGGTTGAGCATGAGGATACAGCAGGTAAGATGTATCATATTAGGTATAATTATAAAGAGCAAGATGATTATATAATTGTAGCAACTACTAGGCCTGAGACAATGCTTGGTGATACTGCCATCGCTGTTGATCCTGATGATGAACGTTACCAAGACTTAATTGGCCAAAAGGTAATTTTACCGATTGTAAATCGAGAGATTGAAATTGTTGCTGATGAGTATGTCGATTCTGAATTTGGGACAGGTATGGTAAAAGTAACTCCTGCTCATGATCCTAATGATTTTGAGATTGGCCAGCGAAATGATTTAGAAGTAATTAAGGTAATTAATGATCAGGCTAAGATGACTAAAGAGGCTGGTCGTTATGAGGGAATGGATCGCTATGAGTGCAGAAGACAACTAGTTGATGATCTTAAGTCGGCGGGATTATTAGAAAAAATAGAGGAGCATCAGCATTCAGTAGGTCAATGCTATCGTTGTGATACTGTAGTAGAGCCATTGGTTTCTAAACAGTGGTTTGTAGCTATGGAAGAGCTTGCTAAAGCAGCTATAGAGGCGGTAAAAAATGATGAGATTAACTTTGTTCCTGAACGCTTTGATAAGGTTTATTTTAATTGGATGGAAAATATTAGAGATTGGTGTATCTCTCGGCAATTATGGTGGGGACATCGCATACCAGTCTGGTACTGTCAAGAATGTAAGGAAGTAATTGTAGATCGTCAAGAGCCAGATATCTGTCCAAGCTGTAGTAGTACTAGATTTAAGCAGGATGAAGATGTATTAGATACTTGGTTTAGTTCTGGATTATGGCCATTTTCTACGCTGGGTTGGCCCGAAAAGACTGAGGAGTTAGATTACTTTTATCCTACCGATATTTTAGTTACTGGTCGAGATATAATCTTTTTCTGGGTGGCTAGAATGATCTTTATGGGCTTAGATCTTAAAGATGAGATTCCTTTTTCTGATATCTATATTCATGGTTTAGTAAGAGATGCTCAAGGCAGAAAGATGAGTAAATCTTTAGGTAATGGAGTTGATCCATTAGAGGTAATTGATGAAGTAGGAGCAGATACATTAAGGTTTACACTAATTACTGGCAATACTCCTGGGAATGATATTAGATATCGTCCAGAAAAAGTAGAGGCTAGCCGTAATTTTAATAATAAACTATGGAATGCTTCTCGGTTTGTAATGATGAATCTAGAGGATTTTGATTTAGCTGAAATAGATTATTCGCAACTTGAGTATACTTTGGCTGATCAATGGATTCTAAGTCGCTTACAAAATATTATTAAAAAAGTTACTTCGTTATTAGAAGATTATCAGTTTGGTCAGGTAAGTCAAGAGCTCTATGATTTTGTTTGGCGTGAGTTTTGTGATTGGTATATTGAATTAATTAAACCGCGATTATACCAAAAGGAAGATGAATCAGCTTATCAGACAGCTCAGTATGTAAGCTGGATGGTCTTAGATAATATCTTAAGACTGTTACATCCTATTTCACCATTTATTACTGAAGAAATTTGGAATCACTTAGCTGCTAAAGAAGATAGTATTATGGTTGCTGATTGGCCACGTCCAGATCAGCTAATGTTAAATGATCGAGCGGAAAGAAAGATGGAAATAGTAATGAGTGTAATTACGAGTATTAGAAATATCAGAAATGAAATGAAGGTTAATCCTGGTCGTGAGATTACTGCTATTTTAACTAGTGATGATGCTAAAAGAATAGAAATTCTTAAAGAAGCTAAGGGTTATATTAGTGATTTAGCAACTATAGCTGATTTAGAGATAACTAAAGAGCTAGCCAATAGACCAGATAAAGCTTCAACTGCTATAAATGAAAAAATTGAAATTATTTTACCGCTAGAGGGTTTAATAGATTTAGATAAAGAGATTAATCGTTTAGAAAAGGATATTGAAGAGGTTAAATATGAGATAGAACGGGCCAAGGGCAAGTTAAATAATGAGGGATTTGTTAATAATGCTCCTGATCATTTGGTAAAAGAAGAAGAAGAGAAAAAGCAAGAGTATCAAGAAAAATTAGCTGGATTAAAAGAAAGGCTAAAAGAGTTAAAAGCATAAGTAAAAACTCCGCAACCGATGAAGGCTGCGGAGTTTTTCTATTTAGCTAAAATTATTTCATTAGCCCAATTTTTAATTTTTTCTAAGCTCTGTTTTCGATCTTTTACTTCTTGTTGATCAGTATTTCCAACAAAAAAGTTATCTTGATATTCAGTTGCAATTGCTTTAAAGAAAAGTTCAATAGTTCCCACTGCATATTTAAATCTATCCTTATTAGCAGGCTGCCCAGCAGTAGAGATGAAGTATCCCTTTCTTTCTTTAGCTGGATTAATCAGCGGCTTAGATAAGACTAATTTGTTGGCCCAAGCTGCTTGGCAGCGGTCGATTATCTTTTTAAGTTGGGCTGATACGCTGTTAAAATAAAGTGGTGAGCCAATAAAGATTAAATCAGCTTGATTAAAAGCTTGGTAAAGTTGGCCCATATCGTCATCGATTATACAACCTTGATTTTGATTACAGTATTCACAGGCTGAGCAAGCATTGATTGTTAAGTTATTAACTTTAAAATAATCAAGGTTAATTCTATCATTTTTTTCTAATTGTCGATTGATATTCTTTAATAGTTCTGCTGTGTTACCTTTATTATTAGGACTACCTAAAATACTGACAACATTAATCATTTAAGCCACCTCAATTATTAGTTATTGATTTAAATAAATCATAAAAACTTTGGTGAGAAAAAAGATGATAAATAATAAATATCTCTATCGGGCCAATAATTAATCGTGCAATTACTCGTGAAGGTAAAGTAGCCCAAAAACCTGCTCCATACATTAAATTAAGCCAGTAAGTATTTAAAAGCAGTGAGACTATAATTTCAACTGATATTACACTGAATAAAATCTTAAGTAATAGCTTAGAATTTTTGTTGATTTTAAAGATGATGCCTGGAATGATTCCTACTAGAGCATAGCTTAAAGTAAATCCTGGGAAAAAACCCCCCTCAGCTCGAATAGCTATTCCAACTAGATCGCTAACAACACCGGTTAGTGCTCCTCCAATTGGCCCAAAGAAGATACCAGAAATCATAATTGGAATATAGCCAAAACTGATTCTGATTGTTTCTCCAATCATAAAAGAGAAGAATCTAGTTAGGATAATGCTGATAGCTGCTAGAAGTGACATAATAACAAGTGTTTTTGTTTCAAAAAGTTCATCTTTTTCTGTTAATGCTAAATTTTTCATAAAATAAAAAAGCTCCCTTCTGTTTAGTTGATATCATCCTAGATACCACACTAAAAGAAAAGGAAATAGGTTAGTTACTTACTATTATCAACTATATCCTTACTTATAATGTGGCAGCGGATGCAGATTTGTATCGCATATAAATTTCGTTTAGAAGCGACATCCCATCTTCTAACACTTAACGCACAAATCCCACTCTGCCTGTTGACTAGATTCTAACACAAAGTATTTATTATCTCAAATAAAAGGGGAGGATTTTTTGTTAATGTAGAGAAGTATAGATATATTGTTGCAGTTTGCAACAATATATCAGTTGATAGTTGATAGTGTATAGTTTACAGTTAAAATCAAACCCATTACAAGCAAAGTCAAGACCCGCTCGTTGACTAGGTTCTAAGCTTTTGATCTTAGATGATCTTGACCTTAACTGTCAACTGTCCCTGCCAGCCTAAGAAACAAGGCTGGCTGTGAAAACCACAAAAACCGTATCCACTGTCAACTGTCAACTATAGAAATATTGTACAACAATATTTCTGCAAAGGAGGCTAGTAATGAAAGCTATAGAATATATTAATAGTTTTGACAAATTTAGTATTAAATTAGGCTTAGAAAGAATGGAATTATTAATGAAATATCTTGATTATCCTAATCATAAGCTTAACTGTATTCATATTGCAGGAACTAATGGTAAGGGTTCGACTTCTGCTATATTAGCTGAAATTTATCAGCAGGCAAATTATAAAGTAGGAACTTTTAATTCGCCACATATAATTGAATTTAACGAACGGATAAGAATTAATGGCGAAAATATTAGTCAGCAAGAGTTAGAAGAATGTACTAATAAAATAAAGCCTGCAGTAGAAAAAGTAGAGGAAGAATTAGCTTTGCCAACTTATTTTGAAGTGTTAACTGCTATTGCAATTTATTATTTTGCACAAAAGGATATTGATTTAGCAATCTTTGAAGTCGGTTTAGGAGGTCGGCTTGATGCTACTAATGTTATTGATTCTTTACTTTCAGCAATTACTAATATTTCTTATGATCATACAGAATATTTGGGTGATACTATAGCAAAAATAGCTAGAGAAAAAGCTGGAATTATAAAAAAAAGCAATCAAGCTGTAATAACTACTGTTGAGAAAAAAGAGGCAATCGCTCAATTAAAACAGAGCTGTCAGAAAAAACATGTGAAATTTGTAACAATATATGATAAAATTAATTATAAACTACAAGAAGTATCAAATGGTCAGCAAAAATTTGACTTAAGCTACCAAAATAAAGAGTATAATAATTTAGTATTATCTTTGCTAGGAGAACATCAAATTTTTAATGCTGCTCTTGCTTTAGCTATAATTAATGAATTAGATAATCAGTATCCAGTAAGAGAAGATGAATTTAGAGCTGCTTTAAAAGGTGTGCGTTGGCCCGGGCGCTTTGAATTAATTAAGAAAAATCCTGGTGTGATTTTAGATGGTGCTCATAATCAGGCAGCAGCTAAAAGATTAAAAGAGACTTTAGCTGAAATTGAGTATCAGGATTTATATATTCTGCTAAGTATTTTTCGAGATAAAGATATAGTAAAGATTATGAATAACTTGCTTCCTTTGGCTAAAGAGATTATTATTTCAAAAAATCAAAATAGGCGTGCTGCTGATGTAACAGAGCTTTCCGAAGTGCTTAAAAGAAAGAATAGCAATTATCAGGTGATTGAACAGTTAGAGCCGGCAATTGATTATGCAATAAAAAAAGCCAAAAAAAATGATTTAGTTTTAATAACCGGTTCTTTAGCTACTGTAGCAGAGGCAAGGGCAATTTTAAGTTGAATTTATAATTAAAAATTGTATAAAATCAAGTAGAGTCTAATATAGATTTAATAAATTGTTTTAAGTTGAAGGGGGGGATTTTAAACGCCTAAGTTAAATTTAAACTAGGTGGATTAAATTATGGGAAGAAATAAGAATTTGAAATCAGGTGCTTCATTAATTGTAATGTTAGTTTGTATGGCGGTTATTGCAAGTGTTTTTGGATACTTCATATCTAGTTGGGTACTAGATTATGTTGCGGAGCCAGATGAAGAATCAATTGTAGAAGAAGAGACTATCGGAGCTCCAGACGCTGATGAGGAAGATCTCGAGGATGAATTTAAAGTTGATAATGAAGAAGGAGAGACTAGTGTAGATGCTGACAGTCGAAGAGAAAACTTTGCTGAAGAAGATGAAACTAGCAATTTAGAGGAGATTGGAGAGGATACAGAAACAGATGCGATTGAGCCAACTGAGAGTGATGAATTATATACTATACAGGTAGGAGCTTTTTCAGATGAAAGTAATGCTGAGCAAAAAGTTAGCATGCTGCAAGAAAAAGGATTTAGTGGTTATATTACTACTAAGGAGCCTTATAGAGTTCAAGTAGGTGCATTTAAGACTGAAGAAGCAGCTTCAGATTTAAAAGAAGAATTAACAACTGCAGGTTTTTCAGTATATATCAGTAATTAAATTTTAAGCTCACTCTAAATTAGGGTGGGCTTGAAATCGAACATTTATTATAATAAAGGGGGGGAGAAAAAATGGAGTTTGAAGAGATAAAAGAGATACTACTAGCTGAACCATTAGTTGAACCAAGAAAAAAAATAGAAATCTTAACTGTCTGTGGGGCTGATTTAATGAGTGATGTACTTGCTTTTTCTAAGGAGAAGAGTGCTTTATTAACAGGTTTAACTAATCCACAAGTGATTAGAACTGCCGAGATGATAGACTTAGTAATGGTTGTTTTTGTAAGAGGAAAAATTCCTCCTAAAGAGACTATCAAGTTAGCTAAAGAGAAAGAGATACCAATTTTGGTTACGGACAAGCCGCTTTATGAATCATGTGGTTTATTATATGAAGCTGGATTAAAGCCAGAAAAATTATCGAGAATAGAGTAGAAAAGTATAGAGAGAAGGGGGTATTAGTTATGACTGCCCAAAAATCACAAATAGTATTAGACTGCGAAATTGAGCGTGGCGATTTCAGTCGCGGTGGAGAAGCGTCAAGTAAGTTGAAAGGGATCTTACAAAAATTAGGTATCCCAACTAAAGCAATCAGAAAAATCTCAATTACTACTTATGAGCTTGAGATGAATATTATAATTCACTCTGAAGGTGGTAATTTAAAAGCTAAAGTTGATTCAGAAAAAATAAAGATTATAGCTAAGGATGATGGTCCAGGGATTGAGGATATTGAACAGGCTTTTAAGCCTGGTTATTCTACAGCGGATGAGTCGATTAGGGAATTGGGATTTGGTGCTGGTATGGGACTTTGTAATATAGAGCGTTATTCTGATGAGCTTAATGTAACATCAGAGCTTGGAGTGGGAACGAAGATTGAAGTTGATATATATTTTAATTAAAAGTGGTGATTTTTAGTGAATAAACCTCATTCAATTTTATTACAGGGGAAAAGTTGTGTTGGCTGTACTCACTGTGTCAAAAGCTGTCCTACTAAAGCTATTAGAGTGCATAATGGAAAAGCTAAAATTAAAGATGAATATTGTATCGATTGTGGTGAGTGTATCAGAATCTGTGGTTATCATGCTAAGTATGCTAAAGGTGGTAGATTAGCTGAAATAAATGATTATAAATACCCTATCGCCTTGATACCAGGTAGTTTTTATGGTCAATTTGAGTATGATATTAAGCCTGAAAAGGTGGCTATTGCACTAAAAGAAATAGGTTTTAAATCATTGCGTAATATTTCAGAAGGAAAAAATATCTTAGCCGAAGCGAAAGCTGAATATATTAATGAGCAACAAGAGCCTGTTATATCTTCTTCATGTCAAGCAGTAACAAGATTAATTAAACTTCTATACCCAGAATTATTGGATTACTTATTACCCTTTAAGCCACCAGAGGAAATACTAGCTACTAAGATAAAAGATGAATTAGCGGCAGAAAATAATTTAGCTGCTAAAGAGATTGGAATCTTTTTAATTACTGCTTGTCCAGCTAAATTAACTGCTGTTGATAATCCTTTAGGGATAGAAGAAAGTAGTGTTGATGGAGCAATTGCAGTTAATGATATCTATTGTAAATTATTAGATGAAGTAAAAGAGATTAAAGATTTAGATAATTTTTCTCAGTTAAAGCCTAGAGAGAAACCTTATTTGTATCATAATCAAGATATTAAAGTGGAGCAATCAATTAATGTAACAGGGCTAAAAAGCGTAAATTCGGTTTTAGAAGAGCTATCACGAGAAAACTTATCTACAGTAAAGGCATTTAATCTTTCAGCTTGTGATACAGGATGCTTTGCTGGTGTATTAAATGTAAAAAACCCTCATTTAGCTAAATTTAATTACAAAAATATATTTAAAGATAGAAAAAAGAATATAAAAATACCTTATAGTAAAGAACAAATCGTTACTTCTTTAGAATTTAAAGAGAATGTTGTGAATCCATTAGATAATGATATTTTAATAGCTATGAATAAATTAAATAAAATGGAAGAAGTCTTAGATTCATTACCCAAACTTGATTGTGCTGCTTGTGGAGCACCTGATTGTCAAACATTGGCTGAAGATATTGTCAATGATTTAGCAAATAAGTATGATTGTATCTTTATTTTACGACAAGAAGTTGCTGATCTTGCTGATGAGATGGCTAGATTAGCCCATGAAATACCACCAATTATCAGATCAAAAACTAGAAAGGATGAAGAGAATGAAAGTTAAAAAAATAGTTAACGAGTTGGATTTAGAAGTTGTAGTTGATAGTAATTTAAATAGGAAGGTTGAAGGAGGATATGCATGTGATTTATTAAGTAATGTAATGGCTCGGGCCAAGAAGAATGATATTTGGTTAACTTTACAAGGACATCAAAACATTGTAGCTGTTGGATCATTAGCTGATGTTTCTGCTATTTTAATTGTAGAAGATTTTGATGTGGAGGAGAATACAATAAACAAGGCAGAGTCTGAAGGGATAAATATTTTAAGAAGTAGTCTGTCAGCTTATCAATTAGCAGGCAAGCTTTTTGAATTAGGGCTTAAGTAGAATGGACTCTGTTATTGCTAATTTGCATATCCATACTGTATTATCTCCTTGTGCAGATATTTTAATGACACCTAAAAATATTATCGAAAAAGCAGTTGCAAATGGTTTAGATATGATTGCAATTGCTGATCATAATTCAGCTAAAAATATTGAGGTTGCATTAAAGTTGAGTGCTGATTATGATCTGACAGTTATCCCAGCTATGGAAGTAGAGAGTAAAGAGGAGGTTCATCTACTATCTTTATTTCCTAGCTTGGCTAGTATCTTAAGTTGGCAGGATATTATTGATCAGTATTTACCTGATTTAGAGAATGATGAAGACTACTTTGGCCCACAGTTGATAACTGATAAAAGTGATGACTTTATTGCTCGCGAGACTCAAATGTTAGCTATGGCTTTAGAGTTAAATCTAGAAGAAATAGTAAAAGAAGTGACTAGATTAGGTGGGATTGTAATTCCAGCTCATATTGATCGGAGTGCAAATGGAATCTTAAGCAATTTAGGTTTTATACCACCAGACTTGGATATTTTTGCTGTAGAGATTGCTGATAGGAATAATTTAGCTGAAGTTAGGAGAAAGGTTGGCCCAGGTTATGCAATTATCAGTAATAGTGATGCCCATTATTTACCTGATATAGTAGCGAAAATGGAGCTCAAATTAGAAAGTAAAGATTTGAAAGGGTTACTTACTGCCCTAAAGGAGAATAATCGACAGAAAATTAAATTATTATAGCGAAAATTAGATTTAATATAGTAATATTAGTCGAATAAGCTTGACTTATTGGGTTTAAAATTATATATTAATATGTGAAAAAGGTTATAAAGTTGATGAGTTTTATAATAAAATAAATATTTCACAAAGGGGTGAAGATGAGTAATGGAAGCCAAAAAGATTAAAAAAGGGGTTCATCCTCATGGTTACAAAGAATTAGCAAATGCTAAAGAGATTGAATCTTTTGGACAACCTGACGAGGTCTTAATTCCTGTTGCTCAACATATTGGAGCACCAGCTAAAACAATTGTTGAGGTAGGAGATAAGGTTAAGGTGGGGCAAAAAATTGCTGAAAAGGCTGGTTTTATTTCAGCTAATATCCATTCTAGTATTGCTGGTGAGGTTATTGAGATTTGTGAGACTGAAGCTGGTCAGGCGATTAGAATTAAAAATGATGGTAGTAATCAGGTTGAAAAATTAGATTCAGCTAAAGATTACACTGAATTCAGTGTTGAGGAGTTAGTGCAAATCGTTGAAGAGGCAGGGATAGTAGGCTTAGGTGGAGCAACATTTCCAACTAATGTAAAAATGTCTATTCCAGATGACAAAGAGGTTGAGACTATTATTTTAAATGGAGCAGAATGTGAACCATATTTAACTATTGATCATCGAATGATGGTTGAACAGGCAGAGGAAGTTGTGTATGGTTTAAAAGCAATCATGAAGATGACTGATGCTAATAAGGCTTATATTGGTATTGAGTTAAATAAGCCGGATGCTATTGCTAAGATGGAAGAAGTAGTAGCAGATGAAAGTAATATAGAAGTTGCACCTTTGGAAGTTATGTATCCACAGGGTGGAGAGAAACAGATGATTCAAGCGATTTTAGATAAAGAAGTTCCTTCGGGTGGCCTTCCACTAGATATTGGAGTAGTCGTTAATAATATTGGAACAGCTTTAGCAATTAAAGAAGCAGTTAAAGATGGAAAGCCACTTTATCAAAGAGGTGTAACAGTTACTGGTCAGGCAATTAAAAATCCTGGTAATTATATTGTACCTGTTGGAACATCAATTAAAGAGCTAATTGAAAAGGCTGGTGGATTTAGTGAAGAGCCAGGCAAGATAGTTCAAGGTGGTCCAATGACTGGGAAAGCTGAAAAGAATTTAGATAGTCCAGTTTTGAAAGGGACATCAGGAATTATTGCTTTAACTAAAGATCAAGTCAGTGATTACGAAGCTGGCCCTTGTATTAGATGTGCTAAATGTGTAGATCATTGTCCAGCTCGTTTGATGCCGACGACTTTAAGTGATTTGGCCCAAAAGAAAATGGCTGAAGAACTTGATAATTATAATGTATTAGACTGTATCGAGTGTGGTTGCTGTACTTATACATGTCCAGCAAAGATTGAGTTGTTAGATTGGATTAAACTAGGCAAGCAAGAAGTTACAGCAATGAAAAGAGAAAATGAATAATTAGGAGGTTGTATAATGGAAAAATCGTTAGATTTAGCTGTCTCGTCAGGTCCACATGTTAAAAGCAGTGAAAGTACAGCTAATATTATGTATCAAGTTATTCTTGCTTTGATACCAGCTATGTTAGCAGCTGTATATTTTTTTGATATTCATGCTGTCAATTTATTGGGTGTCTGTGGGATAACTGCTGTTTTAACAGAGGTAGTCTGTCAAAAAATTAGGGGAATAAAGATTACGATAACTGATGGTAGTGCTTTGTTAACGGGTTTATTGCTAGCTATGACTTTGCCGCCAGAGCTACCACTTTGGATGGCTATTTTAGGTAGTGTAGTTGCTATTGTATTAGGAAAACATGTCTTTGGAGGATTAGGTCATAATATCTTTAATCCTGCTTTAATTGGTAGAGCTTTTCTGTCTTTATCTTATGCAGGTGCTATGACAGAATGGACAGCACCTTTTGCAGTGCCTGAAGCATTAGCAGGTCCTATGCAACAGCTTCAAAGCTCTTTAGGTATTGTTGATACGGTTTCTTCTGCAACTCCATTATCAGGTGGAGATGTAGAGACTATTAATCTATTTATGGGTAGAATTGGAGGTTCATTAGGTGAGACTTCTGCTTTAGCTATCATGTTAGGTGGTCTTTATTTAGTTTATAAAGGTTATGTCGATTGGAGAATACCGACTGGATACTTAGGTACTGTAGCTATATTGACTACTTTTGTTGGCCCATATGATCCTTTAGGTCACTTATTTGCTGGTGGACTTATGTTAGGTGCTTTCTTTATGGCTAGTGATATGGTGACAAGCCCAGTAACAGCAAAAGGGAGATGGATTTTTGCAATAGGCTGTGGATTATTAACGGTTATCATTAGAATTTATGGAACCTATCCAGGTGGAGTTTTATTCTCTATCTTATTAATGAATACCTGTGTTCCAATCATCGACCAGTATACCTTACCAAGAGTTTATGGAGAGGTGAAAGCTAATGGATAACAAAATAGAACCACGTTTAGTTATAGTTTTAGTAGTAATCACAATGGTATCAGCAGTTACATTAACTTTTGTTAATGAACTAACTGCACCAATAATTGCAGAGCATGCTGAAGCAGAAGCTAAAGAGGCTGTGCTTGCTGTAATAGAAGGAGCAGTAGATTTTGAAATTGAAGAAAAAGAGGGCGTTGAATTATACAGAGGTTTAGATGAATCAGGCGAAATTATAGGAACTGCTTTAAGTCAGAAGGTTCGTGGTTATGAAGGAGATGTAGAAGTAATGGTTGGTCTAGATTTTGATAATGAGGAGATTTTAGCAGTTGATATTTTATCTCATTCTGAAACTCCGGGCTTAGGAGCTAGAATAGAAGAGGAGGATTTTCAAGCTCAATTTAGAGGAATGCCTTTTTCTGAAATTGAAATTGATATCATAAGTGGAGCTACGGTTTCTAGTAATGCTGTAATGGCTGCAGCACAAGGTGCTATTGACGAAGCAGAGCAGGCTTTAGGATTAGTTGAAGAGGTTGACCCTGTACATGCTATCTTTGGTGATGAGTCAGATTATGAAGAAGTTGAAGCTGATTTATTTGAAGTTTTTGATGAAGACGAGAATCAGATAGGAGTAGTATCAATTTGTAGAGCTCAAGGATATGAAGATTATATTGAGTTAGCAGTTGGTTTAAATGTTGAAGAAAGTGAGATAGTTGGCATTGAAATCTTATCTCAGCAAGAGACTGCAGGTATCGGTGATCAAATAGAAGAGGATAATTTCAAAGATCAATTTGAAGGTGCTAGCTTTTCTGGTATAAATGTTGATTTAGATAAAGTAAGTAGTGCAACGTATCTAGAAGATGAAAGTGAAGAGATTAATCTAATTACTGGAGCAACTGCTTCTAGTGGAACTGTCTATAAAATTGTTAGAAATCAAATTGATAGAGTAGAAGAATATTATGGTGGAGGTGAGTAAGTTGGAAATGTCAGCTCAAGATTTTACTAAAGGGTTATGGAAAGAGAATCCGGTCTTTGTAATGCTTTTAGGTATGTGTCCAGTTCTAGCTGTTACTAGTACAGCAACAACTGGCTTATTTATGGGTCTTGCAACCAGCTTTGTGTTATTAGGTGGAGGTATTGTAAACTCTTTGTTAAAAAATATTATACCTGATGAAGTTAGAATTCCAAGTTTTATTGTAGTTATTGCAACTTTTGTAACAATTGTTGATCTTGTTTCTAGGGCTTATTTTCCAGATATTGCTGCATCAATAGCTTTATTTATCCCACTAATCATTGTAAACTGTCTAATTTTGGGACGTTCTGAGTCATTTGCATCGAGGGTATCAGTCCCACGAGCAATGGTAGATGCTATAGGTATGGGAGTAGGTTTTACTTGGTCGTTAACTATATTAGGTGCTGCACGTGAAATTCTTGGCTTTGGAACCTTATTTAGAGGCTCAGATTTTAAGATTGAAGTCATGGGAGATTGGTTTAACACATTAGGTGTGGCTAGTTTACCAGCAGGTGCATTTTTAACTTTAGGCTTTATGGTAGCTATTTTTAATGTTATAAATGATAGTTCATTCAGCTTTAAAGGATTATTTAGTGGTTCTTCAGTAAAGCAAAGCGAACAAGAGAGCGCTTAATATATTTTAAGGAGGAGAAACGATGGAAGGTATCAGTAATTTAACAGTATTATTCATGGCTACAGCCCTAACTAATAACTTTATTTTAACCCAGTTTTTAGGCATTTGTCCATTTTTAGGCGTGTCTAAAGAGGTTCCGACTGCGTTTAGTATGGGGTTAGCAACTACTTTTGTAATGACTACATCTGCTATTGTTGTTTGGGCAGTAGAACATTTTATTTTATTACCGTTAGGAATTGAGTATTTAAGATATATTGCCTTTATTTTGGTTATATCTTCTTTTGTACAATTAACAGAAATTTTTGTAAAGAAAATAAGTCCTTCATTGTATAAGGCTTTAGGTATTTTCTTACCATTGATTACAACAAATTGTGCGATTTTAGGTTTAGCAATTATGATTTCTATGGAAGGATATAATTTAATTGAAAGTGCTGTGTTTGGTTTAGGAGCAGGAGCAGGATTTACTTTAGCAATTGTGCTTATGGCAGGAATTAGAGAAAAGTTACAGTATGGTGATGTTCCAAAACCTTTACAAGGTGCACCAATTACTTTATTAATTGCTGGGATTATGGCTTTAACCTTTTCTGGCTTAGCAATGTAAATTAGGAGGTAAAAATAGATGGATATTACTTTATTTATAAAGGCAGCATTGGGTTTAGGATTTCTAGGTGCAGTGTTTGCTACTGGATTAGCATATGCTTCAAAGAAATTTGCAGTAGAAGAAGACCCTAAGAAGGCTGAGATTGTAGAAGTATTACCAGGGGTAAACTGTGGTGCTTGTGGTGCAGCAAGCTGTGAATCTTTTGCAGGAGCAATTGCAACTGAAGAAAGAACAGATATTGATGGATGCCCGGTTGGTGGACAAGAGGTGGCAGACCAAATAGCACAAATAATGGGAGTTACAGCTGCATGTGGTAGTGATGAATGTTTTGGTGCTGATGTCCTTTGTCAAGGTGGTAAAAAAGAGACATATAGTTTAGCTAATTATCAAGGTATTCCTTCTTGCCAAGCAGCGGAGTTGAGTACTAATTTCAAATCATGCTCTTTTGGTTGCCTTGGTTTTGGGGATTGTAAAGAATCATGTGAGTTTGATGCAATAGAAATGAACGAAAATGATTTACCAGAAATTGATTTTGATAAATGTGCTGAATGTGGAGCTTGTCTAGAAGAATGTCCGCGTGATTTAATAACTTATGTATCTAATCATGCATATGTAGTTAACAGATGTACTTCTCCTGAGAAGGGAAAAGCAGTAAAAGAAGCATGTGAAATAGGATGTATAGGATGTTCTATTTGTGCTAAAAAATGTCCTGTAGATGCTATTGAAATGGAAGATGAACTTCCTGTGGTGGATACAGAAACCTGTATCGGATGTAATCTGTGTGTTAAAGAGTGTCCTACCGGCTCTTTTACTCAAACACCATTTGAGACTGTTGATTCTTAAATAATCAGACTTATTTTATTAGGGTATTCTGTGATTGCAGAATACCCTAATTTTTTATTTAATATCTTTTAGCCTGATAATAGTTAATCAACTTGTTTTTATAGCTTTATAGTGATAAAATTTAAAATAGGTAAATTAAATTATATTTTTAATTTGATTCTGTTTATAAACTAGATAAATTTGATATAATATTTAGTGGGAAAGGATTTAAGAGATGTCGAAAACTAAAAGAATAGTAATCTTATCATTATTAGTTGCTATAGCTATAGTATTACATGCTGTTGAGGCCTTATTACCAATGAGTCTTGTTATCCCAGGGGCCAAACTAGGCTTAGCAAATATAGTTACATTATTTGTATTATTATACTTTGGTTTTAAGGATGGAATAATGGTGTTATTATTAAGAATTATTATTGCCTCATTGTTAATGGGTACTTTTTTAACAATAGGTTTCTTTTTGAGTCTCGTCGGTGGATTAATAAGTTTTTTAGTAATGGGCTATATCTATTATTTTCACTATCCTAGATTTAGCGTTATAGGAATAAGTGTTATAGGAGCAGCTTTTCATAATTTAGGGCAAATAACAGTAGCTATTTTATTAATTGAGAACTGGAGATTAATATTTTATTTGCCATACTTGTTATTGCTTTCTTTACCGACGGGACTATTTATTGGTCTAGTAGTGCTTGAGTTAAATAAGCATTTAGGCTTTGATTTAATAAATATGCAGGAAATCAAATAAAAGTAAAGAAATGATTATTATGTAGGAAAATGTTTTGGGAGGTCAATTTATGACTAAGTTTATTCTTGCCTCTGCGTCGCCTAGAAGAAAAAGATTATTACAGATGATAGGATTAGATTTTGAAGTTATTCCAAGTCAAATAGAAGAAGTTATAAAAGAGGAAGAATCACCTGAAGTGTTAGTAAAAGATTTAGCTTATCAAAAAGCATTTAATGTAGCGAAAGCAATAAAAGAGAGTAATCATAGAGAAGATAGGGTTGTAATTGGAGCGGATACAGTGGTAGCAAAAGATAAGAAACTATTAGGAAAACCAAGAGATTTTGCTGAAGCATATGAGATGTTATCATTATTAAATAATAGCTATCACAATGTTTTAACAGGGATTAGTATAATAAAAGATAAGCAAATTATTACTGATTTTAAACTGACTAAAGTATATTTTAAAAAATTAACTCCACAAGAGATTAAAGATTATATTGCAACTGGAGAACCTTTTGATAAGGCGGGGGGATATGGTATACAGGCTAAAGGGTCTTTATTAGTGAAAAGAATTGAAGGCTGTTTTTATAATGTGGTAGGACTCTCAATTAACAAATTTGTGAGTATGCTAAAAAAGTTAGGAGTTGATTTTAGACTGAATGGATAATGCTATGACGATAAAAGATTTAGCTGATGAAGAAAGACCACGTGAGAAGCTGATTAGATATGGAGTGGATACTCTTTCTAATGCTGAAATATTAGCTATTATGTTAAGAACTGGTTCTAAAAAAGCTACTGCTTTAGATTTAGCTAGTATGCTTTTATTACAGGCCTCAAGTTTAAAAGCTTTAAATGAATATAGCATAGAAGAGCTAAAAGAGATAGAAGGTATTGGAGATGCTAAAGCTACTCAGATTAAAGCGGCATTTGAATTAGGGAGAAGGCTTGCTTCTTTTAGAGATGAAAAAGCTATAGTTAATTCTCCAGCTGATGTAGCAGATATTTTAATAGCTAGAATGGGTCATTTTAAGCAAGAAAGATTCGATGTAGTTCTTTTAGATACTAAAAATAAAATTATTAGTATCAAAAATATTTTTAAAGGGAGTTTAGCTAGCACTATAGTCCATCCAAGGGAAGTTTTTAAATTTGCTATAAAAAAAAGTAGTGCTTCTATTATCTTGGCCCATAATCATCCTAGTGGCGATTTAACTCCCAGTAATGAAGATATAAAATTAACTAAACGTATGATAAAAGTTGGACAAATTGTAGGGATAGAAGTTTTAGATCATCTAGTTGTAGGAGATGAAAGTTATAATAGTTTAAAAAATAAAGGTATTATTTAAATTAAAATATTAGAAATATTATATAGTGGAAGGGGATTTCAACAATGGTAATGGATTTTTTAACTGCACCTTTTTCAAGAGATATGGGAATAGATTTAGGAACGGCAAATACTTTAGTTTATATTAGAGGTAAAGGGGTTTTAATTAGAGAACCTTCTGTAGTAGCTATTAGAAATGATAATGGATCTAAAAATGAAATTCTTGCTGTAGGAGATGAGGCCAAAAAGATGATTGGTAGAACTCCTGGAAATATTATGGCTATTAGACCGATGAGAGATGGTGTCATTGCTGATTTTGATGTTACAGAAAAAATGTTAAGATACTTTATTGCTAAAGCACATAAAAGAAAGAGATTAGTTCGACCTAGGATAGTAATTTGTGTACCATCTGGGGTTACTGAAGTTGAGAAAAGAGCTGTGATTGATGCTGCTTTACATGCTGGAGCTCGAGAAGCCTATTTAATAGAGGAACCTATGGCAGCAGCAGTAGGAGCTAATCTACCTGTTCATGAAGCTACTGGAAATATGATAGTTGATGTGGGTGGTGGAACAACTGAAGTAGCAGTAATTTCTTTAGGTGGGATTGTAACTAAAGATTCTATCAGAGTAGCTGGTGATGAGATGGATGAATCCCTAGTAACATTCATCAAAAATAGCTATAATTTGATGATTGGTGAAAGAACTGCTGAAGAAATAAAAATGACCTTAGGATCAGCTTATTTTTCTGATAATTCTTCACGCAGTAAAAGTGATACTATTGAAATTAGAGGTCGTGATATAATTAATGGTTTACCAAAGACTATAGAAATTACTGCTAAAGAAATACAGGAAGCATTAAGTGAACCGATTAATGATATAATTAGATCTGTAAAGAGTACTCTTGAGGTTACTCCTCCAGAGTTATCAGCCGATATTATGGATAGAGGAATTGTAATGGCAGGTGGAGGTTCATTATTAAAAGGCTTAGATGAACTAATTGCTAAAGAAACAGGTATGCCTGTATATTTAGCAGATAATCCTTTAGATTGTGTAGTCGAAGGAACTGGAAAAGTATTAGAAGAATTAAATGATTTAAAAAATGTGCTAATAACTCCTAAGAGGTTATCTTAAAAAATAGCTAGTAAATTAATAATAGATTAAACTTATAGGCAAGGTGGTGAGTTGTGTTAGATTTTTTAGAAAATAATTATAAGATTATATTGATCGCTCTGATAATATTCTTATTGCTGAGCTTCTTTAACTTAATTGGAACAGATAGAGATTATAATTTTATTGAAGGGCTGTTTATAGATTTTTTAAGCCCAGTATTCTCAGTTAGCAATACTGTACAAAATACCTTTGGAGATGTTAGAGAAGTTATTTTTGAAATGCAGGAAGTAAAACAGAATAATCAAGAGTTAAGAGAAGAAATTGCCACCTTGCAGTATAACCAAAATAAATTAGAGGCTGCTATAGCTCAAAACGAAAGGTTAAGAGAGCTATTAAACTTTGAAGAAAAGAATACACATGAAATATTAGGGGCTGAAGTGATAGGTTATAGTACAGGTAATTGGTCTAGTACTATACTAATAAACCAGGGTAGAAGCACTGGAGTAGAGCAAGGTGGGGCAATTGTTTCTGGTAAAGGCTATTTAGCTGGAAGTATTCAAAGAACAAGCCGCAACAATAGCCAAGCTATTTTAATTAATGATATGAACTTTGTCACAAGTGCTTTAGTAGCTGAATCTAGAGATATAGGAACTATTAAGGGGCAAATTCATACTGATCAACTACTAATGGATAACTTAGAATGGGATGCTGAGATTGAAGTTGGAGATATTATTCTAACCTCTGGTTTGTCAAGAAACTATCCAAAAGAGATTCCAATTGGAAGAGTGACATCAGTTTTCCCAGATGATTATGGTTTGAGCCAAGCAGCTTATATTCAACCCTTTGCTGATTTAGAAAGGCTAGAAGAAGTATTAGTTATTATTAATTATGATCGTGAGAACAGTAGTGATGATTTAGCAGGTGATGAAGATGAATTAGATAATTTTGAGGAGTTAGAATAATGATATATTTACTATATACTCTATTGATCCTAGTCTTATTTATCGCACAAAGCTTCTTTTCGGGATTTGAATTTTTGTATAATATTAAACCGGATCTGTTATTGATTTTAGTGATAATTAC
>LFCJ01000835.1_pt1 | contig 20174 bp, 23 predicted proteins | sample 643141 | NCBI WGS metagenome assembly LFCJ01 (sample SAMN03766243, study PRJNA286221) | soda lake metagenome | biome: soda lake; feature: Kulunda steppe; material: water; isolation source: sample B1-Br-g2 brine of Lake Bitter-1 | place: Russia: Kulunda steppe | collected 2010-07
GGAGGAGGGCAGCTGTTTGATGGGGCACAGAAGTGCTCATGCAGATATGCCTCCCAGGTATCCTTGGTGATGGGTGTTTGATGAGCTCCTTTTCGCTTGCGCAGCATAGCATGATTCTCAGGGCTATGTTTGCACAATTTGTCCAGGAAGACTGGCTCCTGGTGCTTCACATGCGCACGCCGTGCACGCCTGGTCTTTTTTATACTCTTTTTTAAAATGTTTGCAGGCATGCACAGCTTGACCAGTACGCACAGCTTCTACATAGACGCGTCTCTTATGCTTGCACTCAGCATCAAACCACACTGGTCTCCTCATCCCCCCACCTGCAGACTTACGGAAAATACAGGTCTGAAACAAGGCAAGACTAAGGGCACAAAATGACAAGGTCAGGACAAGGAAATCAAAGACAACCTGAGTGTGCAAGACATGCAAATGGGGAGTAGAGACCCTCCGTCCTCTTGCACAGGGGCACAAGAGCACTTGTCACAATGATCATTTCCGATTTGCCAGAGGGGGATTCTTCTGTGGAGGCCCCCCGGTACTAGTAGCGGGGACGTGCTCACGTTCCTCATACTTGCTTAGATTTTATAGGTCAGGCCACCTGTCAATAAAAGGAAAAAAGAAAGGCTACTAGCGTAGTACGCCAACAAGGTAACCCCTTGTTTGCGTGAATTAAGGAAGAAATTTACTTTTGGTGCAAGTACCAGGCAACCCCCCACCATCAAACTAGGAAGAAGGTCATTAATGGGGGTCAGGTTCTGAGAAGAGTCATATGTTCGTTCGCCATAATTGTAATTGCTAGACTGCATGTACGGATCAGGTACATGCTTAGAAAGTTCAAGATACAAAAGCTGGCTGAGGCCTACTGCTATCAGCCTGAGGTCTGCAACCAAAATAAACGCAAATGAGCCAAACCATGCCATGTGTAAGAAAGAGTTAAGAGCATCGACAAAAATAAGACTTCGAGCCCCAAACCAAGAAATGGAAGAAGGATCATAAGAAGGGATGTATGCTCAGAATCCCCCTGTTACTTTTTGTTTGAGTGAGGAATGTCTTCTTCTCGTAATTAGGGTCCACATGATACCTTAGCCCCTTCTCCTGAAATGGTGTAGATAGTGTTCTCACTACCTAGACATGGGGGGCTACTAGCTAGGTAGTACCTGCCTCAGAACTTGAGATTCCTGTAAAAAAAGAACAGGTCCTGTCATGCCAGACGAGTGCTGCACCAGACATGCATGTGCAGTTGGTTGTATTTGTTGGTTGGATAATGATAGCTTGTCTAGCTGTATTTCTTCATCATTTTGCACCTCTGAGGGAGCTTGTCTTCCTTATGGCTTGTAGCACCTAATGGCTGAGGGAGCTGCCAAGGCAAGATTAGGCTAGGGTTGCATTGCTAACTCTGCTGAACGAGGGTAGCCTATCAGGCCTGGAACCTTAATCTAGAAAGGCTTCAATTGTATTGTGAAATTCAGATATACAAAAGGAGGCTGTTTTTGAGAAACAAGAATGATGTGCAAGAAGGCACCAAAAGTGAGAGTGGTTTAGTGAAAAACAGTTGTACATGATTCTCATGAAGCAGCCATGGAGCAAACAAATAGTGCGACAGGCTGCAGCTTTTATTTCATTTTCTTTTCTTGCAGCTAGAAGAAAGCTCAGGCTTAAGAACGGGAAACTCAAAAGGTTGCAGCCAATGCGTGTCACAGCAGGAGGAAGGTGGCTTCAACAGCAGCCAGGTTATCCACGCGCTGGTGCCTGCACCCGAGAGCCAGCCCTATCCAATGAGCTTACATGTACATAGACACATGGCATCCAAGATTGAAAAGGAATGTGAGTGGAAATAGGGAAGACAACAACAAGATGCATGTAGAGGGGAATAAAGCTATACTTGGATGATTTTGTTGGCCCTGCTTGTTGTAATAAAAGGCCAAAGACCAGATTGCTAACGCATATCATATTGGAGGATCCTCCCCAATCACTATTCATTCAGGCATGTCCTCTGTCAGTGCCCATCGTGAGGGTCTGCCTCTTGTTCGTACCAGACACACACACACACCTGTTGTTCTAAGGATATAACTATGATGGGTCTTACGAGTACTTAGTAATAAAAAGTCTGCATGCCACCAGGGTGATCCCTGCTGTCCCAATCATTAAATGAAGTTCCATCCTTCTTTCTCTGACTGCGTCTGGCATATGTAGGCACGAGCAGAAGCCTGGCTTTAAGAGGCAGACACCAATGATGTAATCAGATCACAGGCATTGTACCTAAGAAATAGTCCTTTCGAGCGACCATTAAGTATCTCTCTAACTAAGAAGTCCATTACTGCATTTAGTTGTAGATAAACAAGAAGAGATCCACTAGAAATACTAATTGCGAGAAATAGCTTATTCCTTTGTCAAGAGTAAATTTAAGAGAAGGACAAGCCTAGAAGGACTGCAAATTACACGCAGTGTTGGGAAACTATGCCTCTAGGGCTTTCCCTAGCAAGTGGCATGTTCTGAAGCTTCCTTTTTTAATTTGCAGCTAGTCGCTGTCCATGTAAGAAAATAACCAGGATAAGAGGAAAAGCATTTACAGCCGTCAAAGCCATGGTAGGAGCCATGTGCGAGCGATATCTCGCATCAGATGGCACACTTCAGCGCTTGCTTAATGCCCTGCAGCAAGGCATCTGCTCCATCATCGGGTGTTCTGTCTGCATCAGGGCCGCCCATGGCCGTGCTGCAGACCACAGCAAGAGCCACAGCAAAATCATCACTGATTAGCCCAGCTGCTTCAGCCATGGTTGTGAAATGTGAGCATCCCTTGCATCATTGCCTATGTACTGGGAGTATCGTAAAACTGAAATCACGCTTAGTACCTGCAATGCAGTTTGGCAGCCAGTAATTGGAGGCAAGAGGCAAAAGACACATCCTTCCATTCCAGGGCCCATCTTCTGGTCACCTTATATTCAGAACATGCCTTGAGTCATTTAGATAAAATTGCACCTGGCATGAGACTGAGAGCTTCATGGGACCAGCATTTTTGATCTGGCCATCATGGCCAAAAGAGTCATAATGACCAGATCATGACTCACCGGCACCATCCAGGGTCAGCTGCAACCACAGCAATTCCCCGCTGGTGAAGCAGCGGATCTTGAGACAGCAGCTGCACTGCTTTGTCCACCATTGCCTGCAAGGGCAATGGGTTGCACACCCATACCGGTCGAGGGGCCTGCTTTCTTGAAAGCGCACCCAAGTGCACTACAGAATAGATCGCCTTGGGAGAAGCCTTCTTCTGGCAGTATAACGCTTACACATGAGGATAACTCGGGTAGTGAACCAACACACCATGCACTAGGGCATATCACATACAGAAAACCCAACACCTTCGTGCACGCATGCTCTGCAAGCTTTGATCACCCTTAGTACGTGCTATTCTTGGGCTCCCCTCACCTTGCTCACTTTGTAGGCAGGCACCGCGGTCCCCCAGCTGCTGAGCTTCCCCACGTGCGTCTCTGCCTTTCCCATAGCACTTTCCTGAGGTCGTGATGCACCATGCGGCATCACAGCATGTGTTACATGCATTGCACAACATGCATTGCACAGCGCACGTGCCCGTGGTGCAGTGCCTCTGACCCTTCAAAAAGGGGCAAACTTCGTGTGCAAAGCATAGCCAGCCAACAGGTGGCCGGCCCCCTTGCACAGACTGCTAGAAGAGAAGGCCAATGATGAGCTGCCAGCCATCTTCACCAACCACACCAACCCACCGGGTCGAAAGCTTTGCAGCGCTCCCAGAGATCGTCTAGGCTGGTTGCTTGTGTGACTCGCTCAATATAGTCGGGCGTCAAGAAGTCCCTGCACAAAGCCAATCGGGGAGCATGGGGATGGGGTGGTTGGTTGGACTTGGCCCCAAGCAATTCGCCAGTCCATCGGAGGAATGTCAGGATTTTAAGTCGTGCAACCTTAAGCACTCATGGGAGCCCCCATTCTTGGTTGTCCACTGAGCAATGGGCAGGTGGCAGGCAATGCCAGTGTGCAAACTAGCTGGCACTCTTCACTTGCGCGTGTGCATGATACGGGCATGTCATAGCGGGAGCAGCGATTGCACCGGTCCGCTGCTCGTTGCTTTGTCAAAGATTCCATCTGGTGGCACGCAGGCTGAGTAGCTTGAGCTCGGTAACTACAGCCAACTTCTGCATGATCCAATTGACCAGTTAGAAGCGTTTGCAAACTGCTTGCCTGAGCTAGGCACCACCTGCAGCCACTGCCTCGCGTATGAAACTCCATGTTCATCAGCTTCCACCGCGTTCAGGAGCAGCAAGCATGAAAATTTAATTCATGTACATTCAAAGATAGACCGCACTGACAAGTGTGCAAATCCTGAGGAGGTCATAACGATTCCGGCGCTTGGTGCCATATGGGGGGCAAGTCCCTGTGTGAGCTCCACAGGGCCCTTGAAATTGGTACGCAGCGTTGTGTCATACACCTCATGGCTCCATCCATCTTCAAACACTGCAGCATTGTTCACCTGCTGGCGGGACACCCGAGGCGGCAGATCAAATGAAACTGGCAGATCTGTGCGCGGCTTCTGAATTCAATTCTGTTCGAGGCAAGTAATAACAAGTAGTTTATATGATCTCTGTAAATCCTCACAGCAACAGCGTGCACCAGCAGACATTGCTGGCAGCGTAAGAGCGCCGTGCTATGAAATGCACGACCCTTTGTTGAGGACTCAACAAAGCTCACTTCTGGATTCAGCGTTGCTTATATGCTCACCAAAATGTTCAATTGCTGATCCAGTTCAGAAGCAACGTGGTCAACAAGGTTTTGGATGGACTCCCCTTTCCGCAGGTCAAGCGGGAGTACGCGCAGCACGCGGCCTTTCCCCTTTCCCGCAAGGCTAGACGCTGCCTTAATGCCTGCATGTTAGGAACCATGTCAACTTGCAAAATTTGTTCTGTCACCCGTGTGACTGTGATCAGGAACATCACCAAGAACATTTAGGTGCATTTCGCACTGTCAGTGCCTAGAAAATCCAGTCAGCAATTACCTGCCTGCAGGTCCTTGCAAACCATTAATAATTCAACTCCTTCATCCTGAACCAGCTTACGCGCGAGTGCCAAGCCGATTCCACTCTCAGATCCGGTGATTAACGCCCTGGAACCCTTAAGCATATTTTGATTCACTAGGCGTGAATTCAAACAAAATATGAAATCTATCTTCGCTCATTGTGGCTGCTTGCAAGTACAGCCCGTCACAATTACCTCTGGAGCTTGCAGGAGAGCACCTACTATGACCCAAATCCGTGCCAACAGAAGGGAGAGCACCTTAAGTGCCACCAAGAGGGAGAGCAGCACGTCAGTTGAGGATGAGGAGGCTTCCTTGTTACAGGTTTGTGAGGGGTAGGGACACGAAGGATGAGCATCATTGAGCAGCAATGCAAGCTCCTTCCTTGCCTGCGGATCTCCTGAGTGTTGGATGGAGGGAAGGAAAGTAAGAAAGCATACCAAACTTTTTGATCCACGTGTGCAGCCATCACAAACGGCCAGCAAGATGGGCGTGGATTGGCGTGCCACATTCCCTGCCTTCCTGTATCCAGCGGTGGGTGGACACAAGCACTGTGTGGAAAACACACAAAGCTGGGATTTTACTCTGTAGATCCCTGTGTCGCACTTCGCACTCAAGCGCTGTGGGGTGTCCCAGTAACTATTGATGTGTTGTGGGCTCTTTCAAGGTGCTGATATCGCAGAGGATGAGTGCTGGTGATACAGGATGATTTTTTTACAAAGCTGCCAGATAGTCTGGCCTGTCGTTGAGGCGAGCAGGGCAGTGGCAGGTGAAGGTGGCGCTCGTAGTTACATGTTGTCGCATAGTGTTTATCCCAGGTCCAGATCCATTTCTGACCAGTCAGGAAGCGTTCTAAGGATGCACAGCCATATAGATTGTGCCTCACTTTCTGCGAGTACGATTATGCATTTCAATTCTGAATGGCCTTGAGGTATTGTGCGCACATAGTGCCCTTTGTCTCAAAGGCTTGCATTTGAAACGGTTGCACGTAAGCCTTCCCAGCTAGCCTTAAAATCCTGAACAGTGCATAACTTCTCGTTTGTACCTCATTACGCAGATTGGAGGTCTGATGTTTGGGTATGACATCGGCGCGACTTCAGGCGTCCTGCAGTCCTTAACCAGCTCCGAGTACAGTGGCACAGACTGGTCAGTTGCGGTGGTTGAACTCTGGAATGAGGTTCTACGACTTATGAGATCACTGATTTCATGGGTCACTGCGCTAGTGTAATTCCTGGAGGTCTAGGTCTACTGAGTCAGTGGCTAATCTAGGCAAGGTCCTGCGGAGCAGCCTAGCCTTCCTCACAGGACCCATGCTAGATAAGGCTGGTCATGCCGCAATGCTGAGGGAATTGAAGCTCGCCTCTCTGATTCTAGCAGAGATGCCAATGGTTGGCATGGTAGCGAAGTAGCAATGATGTGTGTGTGTGTGTGTGTGTCCCTGGTAGACTGCAAACTTGGGAGATAATTGCTGATGTTGGTGATGTTGGTCTCCCCATGAATCTGGCCCACCATTCCACTCCCTCTCTTCAACTGGCTGCCATTCAAACGCTGGGGAGCATGATAAGGGCGGTGCAAGGACAAGCCAATGGAGAGCATGGCATGGCAAGGAGAGCATGACCAAGGCAAGCAGGGGAGGTTTAGATTGCATCACTTGCCATTGTGGCTCATGGTACCAGGGCATACAGCAAAGAAGCACACTGACATCTGGGCAGGTCGTACAGCACGTGTATGCGCGCAAGACAGATTTTGTGAATGTGCAAGATGGGCAGTAGCTGCACGCATAAGGCATGTGTGGGATGTGTACAGATTTGCGCTTGTGAACAAGTGCGTATGCACAATTGGGCCTTACCAGTTTGTCGTTGGGGCCTGTGGTGTACCTGAGCCTGGCAGGGGGTGCACGCACCTTGGATGCATAATTTACACCGCGCGCACATACGCTCTTATTCACATGCATGCGCGCGCACACGCATGCACACTAAAATATGCATGCATGCACATAGATACAACCTGGGCAGTGTGCAATCAGGGCAGGTTGTGGGCCTGAGGTTGCAAGCATACATCAACCTGTGCACGCACATGCACGCACGCATACAAACACACGCACATGCATGCATGCATGCAGGTACAACCTGGGCAGTGTGCAGTCAGGGCCTGAGGTTGCAAGCATACGTCAACCTGTGCACGCACATGCACGCACGCATACAAACACACACATGCATGCATGCAGGTACAACCTGGACAGTGTGCAGTCAGGGCTAGTTGTGAGCCTGAGCTTGGCGGGGGCCCTGGCTGGGTCGTTGGTGACCCTCGGGGCAGGCAACAAGATTGGCCGCAAAACAGAGCTGCTGTCTGCGGCCGTGCTCTATGGTGCGTGCGTGCGCCCTCGATGGGAGAGGGGAAGGCAAACATGCGGAGGAGCGTGCTCTGGAACGGATCGGAAGATTCAGAACAAATGGCAGTCTTCGGTGCTTGCCTTGTTGTGGAGTCAGTAGGGAATGCCCCACCACATTCAGTGATGTGCGCCCCTCCACATTTTGAGGTAGGCACCCCTTTCCCCATTTTGCTCCCCATTCCCTCCCCATTTCCCTCCCCATTTTTCTCCCCATTTTCCTCCCCATTTCCCTCCCCATTTTCCTTTCCCTTTCCCTCCCCATTTTCCTCCCCATTTTGAGGCAGGCACCCCTCTCCCCCACTCTGTGGTGAGTACTCCTGGACGTCCGACCTTCAATCCCTTCCAAATAAATCCCCTGTTGCTTTGGATCGATAGGGAGGCAGGCAGGTGTGTGTGTATGTGTGTGTGAGCATGCAAGGCAGAGCACGGAAGTTATTATGTTTGCCACAATCTTACATCTCTGATGTTTGAGCTGAGCTAGCCTGAGCTGCTCTGCCTCATTGGCATAAGAGCGCTAAGCTGAGGGACACGACAAATGTGGGCAGCTGCCTCTAGCTTTGCATGTGCATTCTGCTCGCTAGCATGCTTCTGCATTCCAGTTGTGGACCCACTGCATTGGACCCACTGCATTGGACCCACTGCATTTATCGCTTCTGCATCCCAGTTGTGGACCCACTGCATTCATCAGCATCCAAGCATGCAGTTGCATGCTTCTGCATCCCAGTTGTGCACCCACCAGCATGCTTCTGCATCCCAGCATGCTTCAGCATCCCAGCTGCATTCATCAGCATCCCAGCTGCATTCATCAGCATCCCAGCTTCTGCATCCCAGCTGCATTCATCAGCATCCCAGCTGCATTCATCAGCATCCCAGCTTCTGCATCCCAGCTGCATTCATCAGCATCCCAGCTTCTGCATCCCAGTTGTGGACCCACTGCATCCCAGTTGTGGACCCACTGCATCCCAGTTGTGGACCCACTACATTCATCAGCATTTTTGTTCATTACAATGCGTTTGCAAATGTTGGCTGACACCCTGCGACGCTCACGCTGTGCTATTGGTTTGCGCTTAGGGTGCATTTGTCAGGGTTCGTTGTTGTTTATCATGTCACATGATTCATGTGATTGTTTTGGGTTTACAGAGCCCTGGGCTAATATTTGCCACAACCTCATCGGGATGTGGAGCACTGCAACGCTGTGGAGCACATGGCTGCACGGCAGTAGAGTGCTGCAAAGTGCTGCACGGCAGTAGAGTGCTGCACGGCAGTGGAGTGCTGCACGGCAGTGGAGTGCTGCTGGACAAGAGCAAGCTTGCCAAACAATTGTTGCGCAGGTGTGGCGGCAACCATCATGGCGACCAGTAATCAGTTGGAGCTGCTGCTACTGGGCCGGACCATGTACGGCGTGGGCATTGGCTTTGCCATGCATGCTGCCCCTGCATGTAAGTGGGTGGGGTGAGGATAGGAGCCCTCAATGTAGTCATATGCTGGGTGACTTGTCGTAGCCTCTCCGTGCCCGTGTCTTGCCTGGACTTGGGCCTTCTACGACTAGAAGGATTGAGTGTGCAAATCCAGGGTCTCAAGGCATTGCACCGCAAGACATGACCACACATTCCTGGAACCTTGGCTTACGTCCAAGCAGCACGTTCCATGCCAGCTACGCTACTCTTTGAGAATGCCATGGTCTGAGCTGAAGGCACGGTGCTGCTTGCGCAAGGAAAAAGCAATTTCACATCACACACAGGGAGACTGTGTGTCAGTCTCCATGAGGGGTGTGGTGGAAAATGGAATGGGTCCGTCTCCTCATGGGTCACTTACCTTATGAGTTCAACAATGAATCATTGTGTCAAACCTGACCAAAGGCGTGCAAATTCACCCGTTACTGTTTGACCACCATGCAGACATTGCAGAGACGGCTCCTGCATCTGTGCGAGGGCTGCTGGTGGGTGTGTCTGCACCTCATGCGGTGATATTCAATGCTCATGTGGTGATGTGCAATGCTGGCTTGCAGCTTGCACGGAATTGGGAAGATGTGATAGGCACGGCATGGCAGCATTGGAGCAGCTTGTGTTCACACGCTTAGCGAGGCGTGGCGTGGCAGGGAGCATGGCAGGCCTCTTGACGGGGCACTTTCCAAAACATGTATTGTGGCTGTGGACATGCAGAAGAAAGGAGAGGCAAAAGAATGGCAGGCACTGGGCAATGCTGAAAACAAGCAGCCTATTGGCACACTCTTGGCACAATGTTTCAGGGGATTTGAGTGAAGGCCTTGGCCTGGGCAAGGGACCCTGAGAGCGCTGGCCGCTTTGCTGCCTGTCGTTAGGGGGGCAGGTGGAGCGCACAACTCCGCTGCAGAGTGTTCTCTGCCTCTGGCGCCTGTCAGCATTGGCACCAGCGTTCTCACTTCACTTGCTCGCAGATCCATGCACAGCTAGGCTGGATTCAGCTTCCGTCAGCCTTGTTGAAAAACTGGGCTTGGTGCATTTGTGAAGCTTGTTGAAACAACATGTCACATCTGGGGCCTGTTGGAAATCACGCTATGGTGGGCACAGCTGCGCAGTGTGTTGAGCAGCATGTGCTCGCACCCCGTTTGCAGATCAGCTGCAAGGAGGGTGCCATCGTGGGCGGAATCCTGCTTGGGTACCTAGTGTCGTACTTGGTCGTGGAATGGACAGGTAGGTAGGGTACTTAGTGTCGTACTTGGTCGTGGAATGGACAGGTAGGAAGGGTACCTAGTGTCGTACTTGGTCGTGGAATGGACAGGTAGGAAGGGTACCTAGTGTCGTACTCGGTCGTGGAATGGACAGGTTGGAAGGGGGCAAACTTCCCATGGCAGGCGTGAGAACCTTGGCATGGTGGCTGGTGGTTATACAGACAGCACAAGGCCATCATTGTCTTGTGCAATCACATGCAGGGTTGTTCATTGGTGTAGCATCATTCATTGGTTCAATGGTGTAGCCGAGTGAGCCTGATAGGTCATGCTGCCAGTAGATAGTGTGGTGCTCTGTCCAGAAGCGGGCGTTTGCCAAGGACACAAAAGACGTGCCACGAGGCCTGAAGCCCTGCTCTTAGTCTGGAGACGTGCGCTTGCGTCTTTCTATGTTACTCTAGTAATGCTCCTGGTGGGGGCAACTACATCAAGAGATTGCATTGTCCTGTAGGATTGTACATCAAAAGCTCTTATGATGCCCCTGGTGGCGTGGATGCCCCCACGTTGCTCTTGAACCCTGGACATTAGACTTGCTGCTTATGGCAATGTTGCTCCAGTGGCTGTTGCTTTTTGATTGATTTATTCTATTGAGTAGAGTTATTTAATCGGTACATGCTGTTATGCATCGTTGCCAGCTGACAAACAGATGCTCAATGAAGCGACCACTCTACTTTCAGCTTGTGCTTGCGTAGTGCTGTGCTTTACTTGATGAAATCACAGGAAAGTTGTGGGTGTGGTTTTGTTTGAAGGTGCGGAAGTGCCCAGCCACTTCCACCCATAAGACAGATGACTATTCGGCCATTTGCACCATGCAGTGTGCATGTAGAGCCTGTCCGAGCTATCAATGCAACCAAATTAGGCTCTCTGCATGGCCGCAATGCTTAACACTGCGCCACTGTGCTGTGGCGTAACGTTTCACACTGCGCTGTAACGTTAAACATTGCGCTGTAATGTTTCACACTGCGCCGTAACGTTTAACATTGCGCTGTAATGTTTCACACTGCGCCTCTCTGATGTGGCGTAACGTTTCACACTGCGCTGCAATGCTTCACACTGCGCCACTCTGGTGTGGCGTAACGTTTCACACTGCGCTGCAATGCTTCACACTGCGCCACTCCGGTGTGGCGTAACGTTTCACACTGCGCTGTAACGTTTCACACTGCGCCACTCTGGTGTGGCGTAAGATTTCACACTGCGCTGTAACGTGACACACTGCGCCACTCTGGTGTGGGGATTCTTTGCAATGCAGGTGGTTGGAGGTGGATTCTAGGCACCGAGCTCCCATTGGCGCTGCTGCTGGGAGCAGGTGAGATGCCTGACGGTGCCAAATTAAGCTAGCTTTGTTCATCAACTAATCCATGTGCAGGAAAACCCTGATAATTTTGCACTATTTGCATGCGATTCCTTTATTTTTCATTTGTAAAAATGGCACGTGTGGGCCGGTTCGCAATCCTGACACTGACACTGACACACACACACACGCACACTTGGGTGCTCCCTAAGTTGGCCCAGAGGGAATCCAACTTCGTGTGCTTGCCACTCTTCCACCAAATGCAGCTGCATTCATTCCAGCCCTATTTCCTGTCACATGACCAATGGCTGCGTGCAGCAGCAGTGCAGCGCTGCATCTTACAAGCCAAGCGGCATGCGCTTGTACAAAAGAGGCGGTGCAGGAAAAGAACAAATGACCATCTAACATGTCACACACATGCGGGGGTATCCTGCGTCTCCACCATCCTGTTTGTGCGCCTGGTGCGCGCATACGGCAAGTCTATTGTTTGTTCTTTAAATTCGTACATATATATGTATGAGCCGGTATACAGCTGGTCTAACCTACCTGTCTCTTTGCTTTGACATTGAGCATATGCATGAATACGTGTGCTGCAGGCATGGCCAGCCTGCCAGAGAGCCCTCGCTGGCTCCTGCTGAGCGGGCGCAGCACTGCTGAAGCCAGTGATGCCTTGCGCCGTGTGCAAGGCGGCCGCATCGCGTCTGAAGAGGCGCTTGAGGTGCGGACATTTCAATGCGTGAAGGCATGCATGCAAGACACCTGTGGGGCAGGCCTGGGTGCTCGCATGCAGTTGCACGCTGGGCAAGTGCCGTTTGTTCAGGCGCCAGTGCTTGGGCCTGATACCGTCAGGGAGGTGCAGACCATGCTGCTGGTGGTATAGGTTCAGTGCTGGGCAGTGGTTTTCCGTGTGCGACTTGGCGTGTGTGGTGTAGGCAGGGTTGCAGTCCATGCTGATGGCCGCAAAAGTGCAATGCTTGGCTTTGATGCCTGAGACTCGTACGTCCCCTATAATGTGCAAACGCATGGGCAATGCTTACACTTTGGCGTGCGTGGTGTAGGCAGGGTTGCAGTCCATGCTGATGGCCACAAAAGTGCAATGCTTGGCTTTGATGCCTGAGACTCGTACGTCCCCTATTATGTGCAAACGCATGGGCAATGCTCACACTTTGGCGTGCGTGGTGTAGGCAGGGTTGCAGTCCATGCTGATGGCCGCAAAAGTGCAATGCTTGGCTTTGATGCCTGAGACTCGTACGTCCCCTATTATGTGCAAATGCATGGGCAATGCGTACACTTTGGCGTGTGTGGTGCAGGCAGAGGTGCAGTCCATGCTGATGGTGGGTGCTCAGCCGGAGCAGCAGGGTGCAAGCACTTCTGGCACACCTTCCGCTGGGCAGCAGCAGCAGGATCAGCAAGCCTCACTCCTGCGCAATGATGGATGGCTCGAGGAGGGTGAAGCCAGTGACAGGGCCGGGCGCAGCCTCACAGGTGTGTGTGTGTGCGCGTATATACTTCTGTAATTATGTCTGCTCTGTGCGTGAATGTAAGAGTATGGATGGCTTGAGGAGGGCAAAGCTAGTGATAGGGTCGGGCGCTGTTTCAAAGACGTGTGTGTGTGCATGCATGTACGTACGTGCTCATGTGCTTACATTTCTGCACGGGCATGCCAGAGTAATGGATGCAACAGAGATGGAGGGGTAAGGGGGATGAGGGTTGAAGATGGTGATCTGAGTGGCTTGGTGGTGCTTGCCAAAGAGCTTCTTGCTTGCTTGTGTGAAGACATTGCTCATCACTGCTCAGATCACGGTGGGGCCCTCTGCCTGCAGGCCAGCCCTCCGGGAGCGGTGGCCTGAGTGGCGTGGTGAACTTATTTACAGAGCCTCGGTACCGTCAGCCCCTCTGGGTTGGCCTCAGCCTCATGCTATTCCAGCAGATTACTGGCCAGCCCACTGTGCTGTAAGTAACTCATGCCTTGAGGTCTACACCTTTAAACTTGTACCTGTCTAGCTCATATCAAGTACAGAAGAGGACACATTGTCGTGCTGGGATGGGGCCTGTAAGTTTTTCAATGTCATCTCTTAGGCCCCCTCCAATAGAGAATGAAACCGTGAATGCAATACCTGTGTGAGATGCTATTTTTGCATGCTGTGGGTGGGCTCTTCTTTTGTGCATGTGCTCTGGGAAGGTGGCTCTTCCTGCTGAATAAACATGGATACAAGTGCGTGTGCACAAGTTGGAAAGAGTGTATGCAAATAACACTGGAGTGTGTGAGCCCTTGCTACTGCAATCAAGAGCCACCAAGTTGTGAATCATAGTGAGCCATTTGGTCATTGAGTGGCGTATGAATGTGAGACAGCTCAGTAAGACTTGCTCCTCTGTGTGTGTTCATCCCTTTCAGGTACTACGCCTCCCAGATCTTTGCCAATGCAGGTGAGCTAGGCCACTGCTTGCCTCGCGGAATTGATGCTTGACCTCAGCGCTTGATGCCCGCCCAGAGCGCAGGCTGCATGCTCGTGAGGCAAGACGCACGATCCTCTGGACAATTCGACATACCTTTTGTGGTGATGGGTTCGGTCCACCGGGAGACTGCACAATTTTCTGCCCTGTGTGCAAGCACAATGCATTTCAAAAGGCATGCACTCCCCAGCGCCATGCGATGGGTGCCCCTTTGTCACGCCCACAGGCTTTGCAGCGGGTAAGGAAGCTGCAGGGGTGTCCTTGCTGCTGGGATTCTTCAAGTTGGGGGCGACGCTTGTGGCGGTGGCCAGGTGAGAGGGTGAAGCTCGTGTTTGGTATGGCTACTGCATTGGCCCACACAAAAAGGCCCAAAGTTTCTGAGACTGTTGCAGGAGTGCTACTGCGTATCATCACATGCGAAAGAAAGCACGCTTTAGATGCCTAAGTTTCTGAGAATGTTGCAGGAGTGCTACTGCGCATCATCACACACAAAATAAGGCGCGCTTTAGATGAGTGTGTGCATTCTTTCCTGGCTAGCAAATGTGGCCCTCCAGAACTTGATAGCAATGCCCACACTTATGCCTGTGGCACCCACACTTATGCTTGTGGCACCCACACGTATGCTTGTGGCACACTTATGCTTGGCACTTATGCTTGTGGTACACTTATGCTTGTGGCACCCAGGCACCGTGCTGGACCAGCACGCAAGCCATGATTGCTAAAGGAGGCGCACGTTTTGTGTATGACAATCTATGTTCAACAATCTGTGTTTGACAATCTGTGCATAACAATCCGCTCGCTATGACAATCCGTGCACTAAGCCCTGGTGTGAAACAGGCAGCTGTCAATATCTTCATGCGCTCACCCAAGCCATGCCATGCACGAATCTGAATCACATCATGATAGCTGCCTCATGCCTTCATGTCATGACTGGCATGCCTGCACATCATGACAGCTGCCTCATGCCTTCGTGTCATGACTGGCATGCCTGCACATCATGACAGCTGCCTCATGCCTTCGTGTCATGACTGGCAGGCCTGCACATCATGACAGCTGCCTCATGCCTTCGTGTCTTGACTGGCATGCCTTCGCATCATGACAGCTGCCTCATGCCTCATGCACTGATGCGCGTAATGACAGCTGCCTCATGCCTCACACTAGTGAGGATGGCTGCCCCATGTCATGACAGCTGCCTCATGCCTCATGCACATATGCGCGTAATGACAGCTGCCTCATGCCTCACACTAGTGAGAATGGCTGCCCCATGTCATGACAGCTGCTTCATGCCTCACACAAATGAGGATGGCTGCCCTGTGTCACGACCGCGCACACACACACATTCATACGGAGGAAGCCAAAGTGATAAAGCAGGAGGCTACCCGCTGTCCTTGTTGTTCGGGCCATGGGATGTGAGCACACTCTGAGTCGTTTGATACTTGAAGGGCTCCACCATATCGTGATCAACTGTCACCTCCATCTCTTTGATGTGTCCAAGCGCAAAAGCATGCTCTTAGAGGCTCCACCATGCCCTATGACTGGAGCATGGCCAGCTCACCCAGGCGTGATGGCTGGAGTGGCATTTCCTGCAAAAAAGAGCCCGGACGTCTCAGAGCTGCTCTGCCTGCCAGAAACTGTCTTCAGTCAACAACTGCCACATCCAGAGTGCGCTGCGGCACTTTTGCCCTTGCAGCGTGGAGCGTCTTGGCAGGCGGCCGCTGCTGCTGTGGGGGGTCAGCGCCATGGTGGTTTCTTTGCTGAGCTTAGGTGAGATCTGCCAGCTGGAGGAGAAAGAAGAGAAAGAGGTCCGGTTCTGTTACTGGTGGTGGCTGCTTTGCCTGCAGCACCTGTTTTAGAGGTTACAGCAAGGTTTGCTCTGTGAGATCGTACAATGCAGCTGTTATGCTTGGTTGGGACTGCTTTGCCTCAGTTTGCCATGGGACTGCTTTCACGACTGCCCTCTTCCATCTGATGGATGCAGCCAAGCTCAACTCAGGTGGAACAAAAACGGAGCATACTGCACTCCTCAAAAATGGCCATACTGCCCTCGGCATGCCTTGGAATTCTTGGAAAACACTAACGGACAGGAAGTGGGGTCCAGCTCAAGCATAGACATGGATGCATCGTCTCCTGCCCAACTGGAGTGATGTGGACTAAGCCTGGGCCTCTCCTCATTCGCCCTCACCTTTGGACTGAGCAGCCTCAAAGTCCGACCTTGGATACCTCAGGCCAGACAAAGCCATGAATCACTTGGTTTACACTTTGCAGGCGCTGCTCAGGACTCCGCCACCTCCGGTGGGACTGCAAGCGCGTGGGTGTGCGTGGTAAGCACGCTAGCCAGTGCCATGCTCTCCCCACTGGGAGTGCTGAGTGTGTGTTCCTCCTAGCTAAGCATACTATCCTCTTTGCTGAGTGAGTAATCCGTTTCCCTTAGATGTGAGCACGCTAGTCAGTGCCATGCCTCCACTGACGAGAGTGCCCAGCAAGTAGCCAACTTCCCTTGAATAAGCAAGCCAGACAGTGCCGTGCTTCCACTGACAGGATTGCCCAGCAAGCAGTCTACCTCCTTTTAATGAGCAGAGGCCAGACAGTGCCTTGCTTCCAACGCCAGGAGTGCCTGCCAAGCTTAACCCTTGGACAGATTTTGTGTGCCTCTTCTTGATGCATACAAAATAGGGCGGCAGGCAGTGTTGTGCTTGTAGCGCAGGGAGCATCTAGTAAGTAGTCAACATGACGACAATGATTTGGGGCTGTGAATATACTTTGGGGGGGGGGGGCATACCAGTTCCAACCTACTCTGTAGCGTACATGACACTGATGAGGCATGCGATGATAATGCTGAATATGGTAACATTTTCAATGTTCAAGCTTTGTTTGCCATTTCAACTCTGTTCCCTCACTGCTTGTCCTTGCAGATCAGCCTGCTTCTTTATGTGGGCGCATATCAGATGAGCTTCGGGCCCATTTCTTGGCTTATTTGCGGCGAGGTAGGCTACAGACTCAGGGTGCCTGCCGCCTCTGGTGCTATGGAGGCTCTCTAAAGGCGCAAGGCAAATGCAAGTTCCATTGACAAGTGTGTCCTTAAAATTGTACAGCCAATTTACCTTAAGCGCTCTGTACGGTAGGCCACCTTGCTCATGCTATTTGTACATTTTGTGCTGATTCCCTAGAAATGCTGACATGAAGCACGTCTTTGGTTGCTTGTAGCTTGACTGATGCACTGTTGGTCAAGATCATCTGAGCTGCTTCATGCAGCTTTGAGGCCTAGATCAGTGTACAGAGCCCACTCTTACACTCCTTTGGCACCTAGATTGCAGCATGAAGGCAAGAAAGCAGACACAACTGTCGCTTAGTGGCTCGATCACCTGTTCGATGTCACATACCCGCATGCACGTTAAGTTTGTGGCTTGCTCATCTGTCAGGGACACATGCACCAGCGCACATGTGCTTAAGACCCTGTGCATATATGTGTGTGCACCTGGGTGAAAGTGTGTACTGTGCTTTTTCGCGTATGCGCAAGCGCGCGCTCATATGGTGATCTAGGCCTGTGAAAGGGCTGTGATCACCAGGTTTGCACTGATGCAGGTGTTCATGGGTCCTGTATGCAGTGTCAGGGTGCAGTTCTGAGAGAAGGGCAGGGCAAAACGGGTTTCAAATGACACCTGTCAGAGGTGTCAGGGTGCATTTCTGAGAATAAGGCAAGGCATAACGGGCTTCATGCGACTACACCTGTCAAATGTGTCAGGGTGCATGTGGCGCCCTTTGTAGGCGTAGCTTCCTGATCCTCTTTCCTGTTGCTCGCTCAAGTGGCGACCTGCGCAGCGCCCTCCCTAATTCAGGCTTCATGCCTAAACCCTAAGATGGTTTAGGGTTCAGGCCCTAAGCCTAAATGATTTAGTCAGAACTTCCTTGTCAGCACTCACCAATCAGCCCTGCCCATGGTTGTCGTCTGTTGTCAACTTGGTCCCGTGTTCCTCCAACCCCTGCCCCCAGGTGTTCCCCTTACAGGTCAGGGGTCAAGCCATAGCTGCGGCAACCTTCGTGAACTTCAGCAGCAACTTCTTGGTCAGGTGAGTGCAATCTAGGGTCCTCAGGACAAGCACAGGCAATATTACACCTTGCTCAAGTGATGGCGCTGGAAGTCTGTTAGGACAGCAACATGATTAAGAAGGAGGGTTCTACACCATATGATGCCCACCATATGCCCTTTAAACAGGAGTGTCACCACACAAACCCAGACCTCAGTGCATGTAGTGGCTTCTGGAAAGGCATTAGACGCCACTCCATACCCTCGTCACTCTTTATCCCCCAGTTGCTTCATACTACTATACTGATTGTTTGATAAGCTCAAAGGCCTGCCTTACTGGCCACCGCCTGACTGGCTGGCTTTGTTCGGGGCATAAGTTGTGTAAGTCAGTCGGCGATACTTATTCACGCACCGACCATTGCAGTGGTCCACAAACACCATTCATGGTGTATGAGCACTCCTGCTCGGTTGCTCAAGGCCTTGTTAACCAGCTCTCTCTATTCAAAGCATGCTCAAGTGTGGTTCTGCGATGCCTGCATGCACTGCAGTCTGGCCCTCCCTAGCCTGCAGCAAGGCCTTGGCCCAGCTGGCACGTACTACTTGTTTGGAGCGGTGAGTGATCTGGAAGCTGCCCCTCTGCCAATTGCTTGCTAATGGTGCTTGCCGGGCTTGGATAGACAGAGATGACTGTCATATTTGCTTGGACTGCAGCTATCAGAGTTGCAGTGTTGCAGAGTGCATGTGAGAGTAGTCCTGCCTAGTCAATCAGGACAGAGGCAAGGCTTGCTTACTTGATCTCAATAACTTGGCTTGCAGGTTGGAGCTGTGGCAGTGGCCAGCATTGCTGCCACTGTGCCAGAGACAAAGGGAAAGACATTGGAAGAGATTGAGGCAATGTGGGGAAGTGGCAGATCTTAGACAGGAGCTTGGGGGGGCATGCCAAGGTCGGAGAAGCATTCTTCTTAAAGGCCTGCACATCAACTCACGTGCTAACTTGCATCCCTCTATGCCATCGTCCAATTCTAAAGTCATTGTTAGCTTGTGATAAAACTTGTGTCTTGTGTTGTTACTTAGTCCCTACTATGAAGTAGTATTGATAAACTTATCGATAAATCGGGACTGATGGCTGAAACGCTATTGAGCTATCGATCAGGCCTGTTTGTAACAAGGGGGTTCCACAAGGACTTTGTTAGTTACCCTTATGACCTTGTACACACAAATTTGCAGTGCACAAATCCCCCTAGACAATTGCCATGAAGATCATCCAGGCAAGGGTTACAAAGGTTACAAGAAAAGGGCTTCAGTCAAGAAGTGCGACTGCCAGCCTGCTCATTAATAAAACTATCAGTGCATGAAGGAAGAAGCAAAGCTCATTGTTTACCTGGCCCAAAAAAGCAGACACATAGTTGAAGCCTGCGGAAGGAAACAGGGACGCATAAGTCTTTCGGAGAGAGACCACATGTGGAATCCACATTGTGGATGGGTGCAGTGAATAAGGACGTGTTGCACATCTTGTCCATCGTTACAAATGATTCGTTAGCATTGTACAAGTCACAAGCAGGTGATTTTTTTTGTGTCCAGGTCACAGTTTCAATTCGTAGGGTGTGGGTATCCGCCCTTTTCTGGTGAAGGGGCTTTTCTTCCCAATTGGCCCAAAGAATGGGGCCCTTTTCCTTTATTGATGTGAGGAGCTTATTGCTGCTTGCACAGCTTTATTTCTTTTCTTCTTTCTTTCTTTCTTTCTTTGTGGGCACGAAATCTGCAGCATGCCAGGCTGCAAAAAACATCATGAGGAAGATCAATAAGCATGTATCTAGGAAGAGTGTATGGCGAATGTGTGACCAGGGCCCACTTGGTAGGAAGGGCGCACCATTGATGTTAAGTAGAGTGTTTGCTGTTGCGCTCTCGTGAATGCGTGTCAGAATAACTTGTTCTTGAAGGTGTCCATTAATCCAAGTGCCTCTCCCTCAGGTCCACAACAAAACGGCTAAGATCAATAGGATCACACTTCAGCAGCCATTCCTTGGACAGGTAGGATTGTGTGGGACTATTCATAGCAGACAGGATGTGGGATGACCGGCAATCATCACATCGTGAGCTCAGTTGCATGTCAGCCTGTAAGATTTTTTTTGCAGTGGAGCTTAAGCATTGTACAGCCGCACTGCCGCCCGGAACCAGTTGAACTTTACAGGCTCTAGACCACACTTGCGCATGATGCACCATGATGGGGTTGTGTCCTTGACCATCAAAATCATCTTGAGCA
>LFCJ01000836.1_pt1 | contig 20167 bp, 22 predicted proteins | sample 643141 | NCBI WGS metagenome assembly LFCJ01 (sample SAMN03766243, study PRJNA286221) | soda lake metagenome | biome: soda lake; feature: Kulunda steppe; material: water; isolation source: sample B1-Br-g2 brine of Lake Bitter-1 | place: Russia: Kulunda steppe | collected 2010-07
CAGGATATGCCTTAATTTTCGGCCTAGCCTTAACAAGTTCTATAGCTTCTAAGACCGGAAATAAAATGGAAGAGAGCTTGAAGGAGTCTCAAAGTGGTTTTTAGATCAACGTTTACTCCTCATCTTTTAACATTTTGTAAACCATAACGAATCTATGGTAGGTCGGGCGGTTTGGGGTCGCCTCTTTCCGGAAAACCTCGTTATGCCGGAGCCATCAACCAGAGAGCGGCGTTCTGTCCAGGTTTCAGTTCCTGGATGGATTGCTGACGGTCCGTCCTCCGGGATACTGCATGGTGTGAACCGGGTCAGGCCTTGACGGGAGCAGCCCTAAGCATCAAGTAGTATGTTCGGAGGGTGGCGGACCTGAGATCTTTCAGGAGTCTCTGAGCTTGGAGAGACGTCCACCTCTGGGAACCTCTACTTTTAACAACCCTGTCTGTATTACATTTTCTCTGCTTTAGACCATTTTAGCCAATATTGTATTACAATCTCTTGAGGAGGGTTTAATTTACAACTTTAACGACACCATAGACATATGTGATAACTCATTGATCTATGTTTACGGGACTTCTCACGTCTCTAAAGAAAGTCTGGAGCTTGTGGAAGAGAAAATAAACGAGCATAATCCCGACATAGTTGCTTTAGAGCTAGACCGTCTACGTCTAAAATCGCTGATAAATGATGAAAGAAGTATGTCCGGACCAGTATTCATAAAGCTTATACAGAAGTTTCAACAGACCATAGGAAGGAAAACAGGTGTAATGCCCGGAGAAGAGATGCTATACGCATACAAAAAGGCGGTTGGAGAGGACCGCGACATAGCTCTTATAGACCAAGACGTGAGAAACACTGTTAGAAAGCTGAAAGCTGTACATTTAACGGAGAAGATAAAAGTAGGTGCCGGACTTCTACTAGGCTTCGTATCCCGGAACAAGTTCAATATCTCAGAGATACCTGAGGAAGAGCTTATAGATGAAATTCTATATGAGATGAGCTTCAAATTCCCCGGCCTTTATAGAGTTCTAGTAGAGGAACGGAACAGATATATGACAAAGGCTCTGAGACAGTTACAGGAAGAAAATCCTGACCAAACCATAGTAGCCTTTGTCGGAGCAGCTCACAGGAAGGCTATTGAGAACGAACTTGAGGGTATGCGGTAACCTCTGTTCTAAGAAGTTTTTAACTCTCGGAACCTATTAACCATTTAATGACCGACTTCGAGAGAGAACTAGTAAATGCATTCAACCAGTTCTTCAATCAGGAAAAGATCCAAGGCATAGCACATAGGAAGAAACAGCACCGTTTCTCCAGCCAGTTGTGCGACGTACTTGTTGACTCTCCTCACGAAATGTTTTACCTGGCCATAGAGAATAAGTCGGTTAAAACATCATCAACAAATAAACTATACTTCTCGCAGCATTTCTCCGAAAGTTCCGGCGGCCACCAGGTAGAGAGAATTTCTAACTTCCTAGACAGATCTGGACGCACAGGTTTCCTAGCAGTAGAGCTTAAGAGAGGGCGCGGACGTTCTCGTAAAGCCTATATGGTTCCTTGGCAGACTATCCGTAGTAGGTTCGAAAGTAACGAGACCGGTATCCATCTCGATAAGATACAAGAGTATCCTGAGGTCTTGAGAGACTCAGAAAGTTATTCTGTCGCAGAAATATGTCAGAATCTAGAAATTTAGACTATCTTTAAACCTTTTAGATTATAAAGCAGTTAACATGGAACCATTCAAACCTGACATAGAAGAGCTGAACCATTTCGTTGTAGCCGGACTTGTAACGGCTGCAGCACTCACAGCTTATCACCAGTCAGTGGAGTTTATCTCTGTCGGCTCCTATCTGCTTATAGGCTTTCTGGTAATTCTTGCAAGAGAGCTAGGTCAGAGGACTATTGCACAGTGGATGCGTGGAGACACAGAGTTACATCTCTCTGTTAAGGGTTCTATAGTCACTATTATAGGAGGCATAATAGCTGTTATAACTCAGCTGCCCGTGATACTGCTTTTCCCTGTTTACAACTCTTATTCTATGAAAAGTTATGAGAACTGGGAGAAAAGTATCAACGCCATGTGGATTAAAAGAGAGATGCAGATAATAACCGGAGGGCTTATCGCGTTATTCTTAGGATGGTTTATCTCACTCCAACTAGGATACACAGCTGCTGCACAGGCATTCGCTCTATTTGCGCTGTTCCAGTTACTACCTTTCGACTATCCAAGTATACCGACCGGGAAGCTTGACGGAGCAACAATACTAAGATTCAACAGTTTCAGGTGGCTTGTGTTTTTCGCTCTTGCGCTTATCGCATTAGCCCTGGTATGAACCAGACTGTTTTTATTCAAGCTTAGGTAAGTCGGAGTTATGCCTAAGATCAGTGTCGGCAGAGACAAGAAGGATAGAGAGGAGTACGGTCTTAAGGGCACCGGTATAATAGGAAGACATCTTGTAGGAGAAAAAGAAGAAGCACATAAAGCAAACCCTATCTACTTCGATCTAGCTCGCCCTCACGTAATGGGAGTATTTGGAAAACGAGGAACAGGTAAAAGCTATTCTCTCGGCACTATAGCCGAAGAACTGCAGACCACAGATATCTCCAACAACCTTTCAACCATTATAATTGATCCTATGGGAATCTACTGGTCAATGAAGAGGCCTAACGATCGCTCAATAACCGTTCTAGAAGACTGGGATCTAAAACCAGCAAACTTTGATGCGAAAGTATACATACCCGAAGGGAAGACACAAGAGTTTGAAGAGAAAGAGATGCCTTACGACGACACATTTACGTTAAAGCCCGGAGAGCTTACAGCACAAGAGTGGGCGATGGCATTCAACATAGATATATCTTCAGAAAGAGGAATACTTCTCGAAAGAGTTGTATCAAGACTTGAAGACAGTTACGGAACAGAGTACAGAATAGACCATATAATAGAAGGTATAAAGAAACTAGATTTCTCTGAAGAAGCTACAGACGGACTGGTAAACCGTTTCAACGCTGCTAAAGACTGGGGAGTTTTCGGAGAAGAATCGTCACTTGAAAAATTCACCACACGAGGAGAACTTTCCATAGTTGATGTATCAGTATTTGGAGAGCTTTCATCAGGATGGTCCGTAAGATCGCTTATAGTGGCGCTGATGGCTAAGAGAATTCTAAAAGAACGTATGAAGGCTCGTAGAATAGAAGAGATAGACGAGATGCAGAATATCTCGGAGAACGAGATGCCTATCACATGGATGTTTATAGATGAGGCTCACGAGTTTCTTCCAGCAAACGGCAAAACACCTGCTTCAGATCCATTACTCAAATGGGTAAAGATTGGTAGGGAGCCAGGAGTCTCATTGGTGCTGGCTACACAACAACCCGCTAAACTTCATCCGAACGCGCTTTCACAGTGCGACATAGTTCTTTCACACCGTCTAACCGCTAGACAGGACATAGAAGCCCTAGGAGAGATAATGCAGACCTATATGAGGCACGATATCAAGCACTACATAGATGCCTTACCGGACATGCCCGGAACAGGTTTGATACTCGACGACAACTCAGAAAGAATATACCCTATACAGATGAGGCCTCGTAAATCCTGGCACGCAGGAGGAACACCGGATGCATTCGACGAATGAACTTTTACCAGGAATCTTTCCTCCTTACACTGTAGAAGAAAGACTTATACAGCTTCTTAACGCTCCTGTAGAGCAGCCTGAACTATTAACAACCCTGCTACCAATAATTATCGGTTTCATAGTGATAGAACTCTACTTCGGCAAACATAAGACTGAAGAGTTAGGATGGAACACATCCGTTGGTAACGCCATAATCTGGGTCACCACAGGCCTTTCAGTTCTTATAACTGAGGACCTAGGTCAGGGAGAACAGTTCCTTATCTACTCCTTGATCCTTTTAGGGGTTTTTGTCGGATATATGAACTTTTTCCATAAATGGTCTTCAGAAATAGCCTTTACCGTTTCTTCCGCAGGAATAATCTACTCTTTCGCCTATATAGCAGTCGTTATAGCTAAAACAGATATACCTGTCAACGAGACAGTATTAAAAGCCAGTCTTGTATTCATAGTTGGCGTGAATATATTCTTCAAGATCGTGAAATGGCTCGAACCACCTTCACGAGACGATCTCAGGTTCTAAATATTTCCGAGTTTTATCAAGTTTCAGTACGTACAAGTATATTAGATGGAATTTCTCAAGACCGATAAAATAGAATCTAGAGCATACCAAGAAGTTATAGCTGCCTCCGCCATAAAAGAGAACACATTAGTTGTGCTTCCAACAGGTCTCGGTAAAACTGTTATAGCTGCAATGGTGTCAGCCAAAAAGCTCGAAGAAGGTAAGATACTTTTCTTAGCTCCTACAAAGCCTTTGGTCGAACAGCATCTCAGAAGTTTCAAAGACTTTGTTGATATTGAGAGAGACCAGATGACTATCCTGACAGGTAAGACTCGTCCAAAACAGAGATACAAGCTATGGAACGAGAAAAAGGTCTTCTTCGCAACACCTCAAGTGGTTGAAAACGATCTAATCGCCAACAAAGTCCCTGTGGACGATTTTTCAATGGTGATATTCGATGAAGCTCACCGTGCAACAGGAGAGTACAGTTATGTGTTCATAAGTGAAAAGATGAGCTGTCATAAACTGGCTTTAACAGCTTCGCCAGGAGGCACAAAGCAAAAGATAATGGATGTAAGCGATAAGCTGGAGATAGAGAACTTTGAGGTCCGTACACGTGACGATCCTGATGTAGAACCCTATGTAGAGGAACGTGATATCGACTGGATACATGTAAGCCTTGACAACCGTTTTGAGAAGGCTAAAGAAGGTTTCGAAAAGAGTTACCGCAGCCAGCTCAAACAGTTAAAGAAGCTCGGACAGATATCATCAACTTCTAACGTTCATAAAGGAGACCTCCTTAAGATAAGAGGTAAGATCGGTTCCAAACTTTCTAACTCTGACGATCCCAAACTCTACAAGTCGATCTCAGTTGTCGCCACAGCATTGAAGATCTCACAAGCATTAGAGCTTCTTGAGACGCAAGGAGTATCTCAGTGCTACAGCTATATCCAGAGATTAGAAAAAGATGATTCTAAAGCAGCTAAGAGAGCTTTGGGCAACGAAGATTTTCAGAGCGGTAAGAGTATGATCGAGTTCCTAAAGAAGAAAGGTGAAGAACATCCCAAAATGGACAAGTTGAGGGATTTAATTGGAGACATGGACGAAGATGAGAAAGCCTTGGTTTTCACAGAATACCGTGAATCAACTGAGAGGATTGCCGAAGAACTTAACACCGAAGGACTGAATGCTGTAAAGTTCATAGGGCAGCAGGGCGAGAAAGGTATGAGCCAGAAGAAACAGGCTGAAGTACTCAAAGCGTTTGGAGAAGGAAAGTTTAACGTTGTGGTTTCCACGAGTATAGGCGAAGAAGGACTGGATATTCCGGCTGTTGACTACGTGGTTTTCTACGAACCCGTTCCTTCAGGAATACGTGATATTCAGCGTTCAGGACGTACCGGTAGACAGGAAGCCGGTAAAGTTTATGTACTTATAGCGGAAAATACTAGAGACGAAGGTCACTACTGGAGCGCCCACCATAAAAAGAAGAAGATGAACAAGGTGTTGAACGAGCTGAAAAACGAAGAACGGGAAACAAACAAACAGAAAACTTTGGACGGATACAGCCAAGAGGAGAACGACATAGTAATCATAGCTGATGATAGAGAGAACTCCGTATCTAAAAAACTGTCAAAACTAGATCTAACAGTCAGAAAGAAGAGACTGGATGTCGGAGACTTCTTGGTCTCAGAAGAAACAGCTGTAGAAAGAAAAGCCGACTCAGACTTTGTGGACTCTCTTGTCGACCAGAGACTTTTCGAACAGATACAGGAGCTTGGACAGTTCGAAAACCCCTTGCTCATCATAGAAGGAGAAGATCTTTACTCCCATAGAAAAATACATCCTAACGCTATAAGAGGGGCTTTAGCGTCAGTGACTGTTGATTACGGGATACCTATAATATGGACAGATAATGAAGATGGTACAGCCGATATGCTGAAAACCTTAGCAAAACGAGAGCAGGAAGAAAAAGACAAAGAAGTTGCCATAAGAGGAAAAACCAGTCCTAAATCAAGCGAGGAACTTCAAAAGTTTGTAGTGGCAGGTCTACCTAGTATAAACACAAAACTGGCTGAGAGACTGCTGGAAAAGTTTGGGTCGATAGAGGAAGTATTCACTGCTTCAGAGAGTAAGTTGAAACAGGTCGAAGGTATAGGAGAGAAAAAGGCTGGTAAAATCCGAGACCTAGTAAAAAAAGATTACAATGAGTAAAAAACCATTGATTATAGGTATAGACCCAGGAAATACTTCTGCTGTTGCTGGCTTCAACTTCAATGGAGAACTGGAACTTCTTGAAAGTAGAAAGGAGTTTCCTTCTGATGAAATAATTAGAAGAATTATTGAAACAGGACTACCTGTTGTTGTCGCCTCCGACAGGAAGAATATGCCTTCAACCGTTGAAAAAATAGCTCAGTCAGTGGGGGCCAGAAAGTTTGAGCCTTCAGAAGATCTCAGTACCGGAAGAAAAGAAAAGATGGGTGAAGGAGATAACTCGCATGAAATAGATGCGTATGCATCAGGACTCTACGCCTATAATTCGTTAAGAAGGAATATAAGAAAAGTCAAGAAGCTTTCTGAAAAAAGTGATAAGGATTTAGAGGAAGTGGCTAGAAGATATTTTTCCTCAAACAGGTTAGGCGACAACCTTCAGGAACAGAAATAATACTATCGGACTTCTATAAACTTTCAGATGCTTGAAAAAATAGACGAGCATAGACTTAGGAAAACCTCTGTATTCGTATTAAAGCTTATGTTAGCAGGCCTGATATTTCGATTAGTCATCTTTTTAGACCCTGATACTTACGTCTTGCAGAGCTACTTAGCGGAGCTTACAAAACAGGTTGTAAACATATTAGGATTAAACCTTGAAAGATCGGGCATCACATTGGTAGGTAGCGAAAAATCTTTCATAGTTGTGAGAGACTGTCTAGGCTGGAAATCTATTTCAGTATTCATAGCTCTGGTATTTGCATCAACAAGAAACATCTTGGAGCAATGGAAGATAATCTTAATAGGCATACTAATATTATCAGCTGCTAACTTATTTAGAGTGATTTCTACAGTCTACCTCAGTTATATTGGCTTGATATCTTTCGATATAATACACAGTTTTCTCTGGAGATGGGGTCTCACACTAACGGTTCTAGCTATCTGGTATATCTGGCTTAGAAGTTTGGAACTCTAGCCCTAACACCTAACAAACCTTTAAGTAGTAGAAAATAGAAACCGTAGATATGAGTAAGTTTAGCAGTAAAGGAATATCGCCTTTAATTGCGGCTGTTCTACTTATCGCCTTTACAATGGCAATAGCCTCTATCTTTGCACAGTGGGCTCCACAGCTTATGGACGATGCTACTGGAGACACACAGGAGAGAGCTGCAGAGATACAAGACTGCACACAAATCCAAATGGAGATAGTTGACGTAGATGACGAAAACGAGACTGCTCAAGACGTAACAGTACGTCAAACCGCGGGAAGTGCAGGAGCAGGACTAGTATCCGTATCTTGGTTCTATGATGATGGCGGCCCTGTTCAAGAGACAACTTTCCTCGGTGAAGACGATGACTTCATCGAAGATAATACTGATGAAGAAGATCCAACCCGAGACGACTTGTCTGACGAAGACTTCCAGGAGATGCTTGACAACAATCCAAGAGACAGCATCACACTAACACCTGACGAAGATGAGGTTGGAAACACCCTCGAACAAGTCTCATTGGATCCAGTGGACTGTGAAGGCGCAGGAACTACATCTTGGTCGCGATAAGAAGTTTAGGGTTCAAATCCCGAGCCATTTTTTATTTTTATCTACACCCATTGTTTTTTATTCTAGCAGCTGTAACCTCAACCTATGTCAGACGGTGTTTCTGAAGAAGTTAGCAAACAAAAGCTAGAAAGAGAGCTTCAGGGAATAGAGGACGCCATAAGAGATCTTGAAGACCGCACAAAGCAGCTCGAAGACAGAGACATGATGGCTCAACTAGAGACTATGTCAGTTGAGGAGGAGGTACAGGAGGTTGAAGAACTTCTCAATCATATGGGGCGTGAGGAGCTTGAAAAACGTCTGAACATGGTAGAACAGATCAAGCAAGAGTACCAAGAAGGAAAGGTGCACGAGAAACTAGAGTATTTATATCAACAGATTAAAGATTTGAGAGAACAGGATTTTGATACTGCTCCGGACAAGACCTCCCCTAATATTGAAAATAGGCTTGAAGAACTTGAGGACAGAATATCGAATCTCAAGTCTCAACCAAGAAAAGAAATGCCTAAAAAGTACAAGAAGGCTGTTCGTTCCAACTACAATAAGATTAAAGAGATAGAAAAGAACCTCAAGACAGAAGAAGATGTTGGGAGCGTTGAGAAACGTTTAGAAGCTATTGAAGATTTAGAGGACAGAATAAGAAATCTAGAAGGTAAGGAAACAGTTGTTGTAGAAGATTCAGGAGAGACGGAAGATATTTCACATATAGAGTTTGATCTGAAATCTATCAAGTCCAGACTTTCCTCTATTGAGAAAAACGATATTTCGGGCAGGATAGATAGTACAGATCTTAAGGACCTGAGAAGACGTATTAAAAAACTTGAAAAAAGTTCAAACAATTCAAAAGAATTTGAAATATTTAAAAACGACATAGAACAGCGCTTACGAGAGATTAAGGATCAAACTATATCTGAAAACGATCTTCATGACGAAATAGATGATTTAGACGAGAGAACAAATCGGAAAATAAGAAAAATAAGTAGTGAGCTTGAAAGAGCAGTTAATAATGGAGAGAAACGTATAAAGAGTCTTGAGGAACTTATAGATGAGGACCTGTTAGAGGATTTGTACGCAGCAGAGGAAGATCTATCTGAACGTATAGACACACTCATGACTATAATACTAGATAACCAAGATCAGGTTGAAAGAATTGATCAAAAAGTAGACAGGTTAAAGGATGAAAAACCAGATAAGCTGGAGTCAGAAGTAAGAAAGCTGGAAAAAGAGATATCTGAAATTAAATCTAAGAGCAAGAATACTAATTCTAAGGAAGAAAGAGTGCCAGCGAACGAACTAGAAAAGTTAGAGGACGAAGTATCTGAACTGAAAAGTAAGCAAAACACCGAACTAGAGGAGAAGATCGATAATCTTGTAGAACATGTTCTATCAAATCAGGAGAAGATACATGACTTAAGACAGAAGATAGAAGATGATAGTAGTAGCCAGAAGACTTCAGACACAAAAGACATAACCATAATAAGCTAGATTATTAAGATCAGCCAGTTGAATCCTCCTCCAAATAGCATCGTTATAAGTAAGGCAACTGGGAATACAGGTACGAACCTTACACCTTCTCTTATCTCAACACTTTCGGCTTCAATATCCTCTATCTCTTCCTCTGTTATACCTTTCACGACGCCTCCTTTCTCTTCTTCACGAGCCAAAACCTCTCCTCCTTCCAGCTCTGATACAGGCACTGTTTGTCTCATAAGTCCGTCCTCAATATTTTTCAGCAGTCTATAGAGAAAGATGAAAGAGACCAGTATGAAGAAGTATAGAAAGCCATTGAAGCTTCCTGTATAAATACCTGAAACCGAGATCAACATAGCCCCAAGTATTTCTAGCGATATCCTAAACTCTTGTTCCTTAATATCTCTATAGGTTGTTCTCCAAACCTTTCTATGCTTTAACGACTTATAGAATGCAAAGCCAAGGGTGTATAGAAAACCGACAATCATTATATTAAGGAAAAGATTTACCGGATAGGCTAAATCCGGGCCTGCAAGACCATAAGGCGCCGCAAAACCAAGAACACTCATTGCGAAAGCATCAGCACCTCCCCAAACACCTAGGAAATATAATGCCCAGCCATATATGGAAAAGGCTATTCCAATACTTATAGACCATACTAGAGGATCGCCCAGAGCTTGGAACCAAGTCATAGGTGAGTTGAAAAGTACTGTAAAACTGATTAGTGTCTCAAAATCTATACCTTGGGTATAAGATGCCGCTAAATGAAGTAATAGACCGCCTAAAACCCCTATAACCGGGAAAATATCCGGAACCTCTGTAGTCTTAAGATCGGATATAGCAGCTATGAAAAGTACGGAAAAAGCTAGTGCATAAGACAGAGTCAACAACATGATAGTCTTTAAAATCGAATGCAGTTATAACTATACTGTTAAATAATGGGAGATGACTGGCAAGACCTTGTTATAGAGACTGGGGTCGACACCCTTCTAGACTACCTAGCGGAGAACGATCAGGCTTCCGCATCAAAGATATCGGAAGATCTAGGTGTATCAGAGTCAAGAATTAAAGGGTGGTCGAAATCACTCGAATCCAACGGATTTATAGAGAGAACTTATTCTGCTAGAAAAGGTCTTGTACTAAGATACACAAGAAATAATAAGCAGGAGATCGATGAAAAGCTGGAAGAGGTTAAGGAAGAAGTAGACAAAGAGGCAAAGAAAGCCCAGAAAGAGATAAAGTCAAGAGGCTCCAAGATTCAGGAGAAGAAGAAAGAACTTGTAAAGTTAACAGAGAAGATAGAGAAGAATAGAGAGGACGAAGAAGAAATAAAAAACAGGCTTAAAGAACTTGAGGAGCTGGAAGAAGAAATTGAAGAAAAACTTTCGAAAGAAGAAGAAAGAAGAGAAAAAGTCCATTCTGAAACTGTAGAGTTACTGTCAAGAATCGATAATACCCTTGAACGCATAGAAGAGGCTGAAGAACAAGCAGAAAGATTTGATTCAAAATCGGAGGAGTTAAGAAAGAAACTAAAGGCATTGAAAAAACTTGAAAAACATTCAGATTCTGTAGAAGAGTTAGACAAAGACTTGAAGGATTTAAACGAGACACGAAACGAGGCAGGAACAATATTTGCTTCTTTCAAGAAAAAAATATCTGACATATTTGGCTCAGATACAGAAAAATACAGCTATATACTTTCAAAGCCTGTAGAAGACGTAAAAGAGCACATCGACGAAAAAGAAGACCTAGACTACGAGAAGCTACTGAAGGCTGAAGAGAACGGTAAAAACCGTAAGACAGTAAAAAGCTACATAAAGAGAGTTAAAAATGACTGAAGAATTAAAGGAAGAATACCAGGTAGAAGCTGATGGAGTACCAGCCAACATTGAGATTGTGGATCTTGAAGACGAATATGTACTAAAATACCGTGTCAGTAGACCTGAGATACCTACTGCAACAGAAGCGGTTCTCGACGATTTAAAAGAAAAAGTGGTTAAACAAGTTAAACTATCTACAGAGGAATTTGTAGACTCCAAAGCATTACAAGATGTTAAAGAAAAGTTTACAGATGAGGCTTTAGACCTCCTGGACGAAGAGCTACCGGAAACCAGTGAGGACACCAAGAGAATCTTGATAGGAAATCTTATACATGAGATGCTTGGCCTCGGAGACTTAGAGATACTGTTAGACGACGAGAATCTCGAGGAGATGGTAGTTAACGGTAGTGATGACTCGGCATGGGTGTACCACAAAGAGTACGGCTGGTTAAGAACCAATATTACGTTCCGTGACGAGGACGAAATTTACAACTACTCGTCTGAAATCGGAAGGAGAGTCGGTAAAAACATTTCATCTCTACAGCCGCTTCTAGACGCACATCTACCCTCCGGAGATAGAACAAACGCTACTTTGTACCCTATCTCTACTCAAGGGAACACCATAACAATCAGAAAGTTCGCTAGAGATCCCTGGACAATAACAGATTTCATAGAGAACGGCACCATAGACAAAGAAGTAGCAGCATTTCTCTGGCTATGTTTACAGTACGAATTAAACGTAATAGTTTCAGGAGGTACAGGAGCAGGTAAAACATCTCTGCTCAACGTTTTAATGCCGTTCATACCTCCTAATCAAAGAGTATTATCTATTGAAGATACAAGAGAAGTTTCCTTACCAGAGTTCCTTCACTGGGTTCCCTTGACGACTCGAGAACCTAATCCAGAAGGTAAGGGAGGGGTATCAATGCTCGACCTACTTGTAAACGCTCTGCGTATGCGTCCCGACCGTATACTTGTAGGAGAAATCAGGAAGAAGAAGCAGGCAGAAGTCCTCTTCGAAGCTATGCATACAGGACACTCAGTATATTCCACACTTCACGCGGACACTGCCGAACAGACTGTTCGTAGGCTTGTAAATCCGCCAATAGATGTTCCCCAGACCATGGTTGATGCTGTAGATGTTAACGTGGTAATGTTCAGAGATAGACGTAGAAACTTCCGTAGAGCAATGGAGGTAGCAGAAGTAACTGAAAACAATGAGGACGAGCTTAAAGCAAGAGTCCTGTATGAATGGAACTCCCAAAACGATAAGACAGAGAAAAAGAGAGAATCCGAAGCCATCTTCGAGACCTTGAAGCTTCATACAGGGATGACTAGAGAGGAAATGGATCAAAATATAGAAGATAAGAAAAAGATTTTAGAATGGATGATAGAGAACGAAGTCAGTACTGTAGATGGAGTGGGGAGTATCGTTGCAGAGTACTACTCAGAGCCAGAGAAGATAGTGAAAATGGCTGAAGAGGAAGAGGATCCCAAAGAACTTTACTGATCTTCTCTCATCCACTTAGGAGGTATACATATAGCCGTCTCATAGTTCTGCCATAGAGCTCCGAACAGGAACAGTGCCATATACGCAACAAGCAAGTCCTGTAAGAGGTTGTAGTTAAAGAGCGCGGAGCCAGTAAGAACCTCAACTATTCTGGATACCGCTAGTAGGAATACCGTACCTAAAGAGAAAGCTATAAAGTAAAATGTCGGTATGAATGCGCTTTCTTTACAGCCTTTTATTATCCAGTAGAAAACTATCAATGAGACTGCCGACAAGAACATGCCAACGGCGGGTAAGAAAAGTTGGAAAAACTCCATATATATCAAATTATTACACTTGTATAAAAAATGGACGTTCTTCCTTTTTATTCAACCGAATTGAACTCTATACCGTAATGGATATCGAGGTCTCGGAGAAGTATATACGGTACTTCTTACCTTTAACCGGCAAGTTTAGAAAGCTAGCTCCCAACATAAACAGAGACCTTACTAGAGCAAGGATGAGCGTGGATCCCAACGTATTTATCGCCTCATCAATGGTAAGAGGACTTCAGCTCGGAGTTTTGATAGGGTCTGCTTTGATTCTAGCTGGCCTTATAACAGACACAAGGATTCTAATAAGCTCAGGACTGGCAGGTATACCTTTAATGGCTCTTATAGGCTTCTTCACATTCGTAAATATCCCCAAGGTAAAAACCAAGAGAATATCCAGAAATCTGGACAAGGACTTACCATACGCACTGAGACATATGCTTATTGAGGTACGTTCAGGGATCTCCCTATACGAATCAATGGTGTCGGTAAGTAGCGGTTATGGCGAAGCATCAAAAGAGTTCAACAGAATAGTAAAAGATATTAACGGAGGTAAACCTCAGATAGAGGCATTAGAAGACTCTATTGTGCGAAATCCTAGTAAGCAGTACCGGAGAGCGATGTGGCAGATGATAAATGCTTTAAAGTCAGGTACAGATGTCTCAAACACATTGGAAACTCTTGTAGAGTCCATGGTTAAACAGCAGAAGCTAGATGTCGAAAGATATGGAAACGAACTTAACCCCTACATTCTAGTCTATCTGATGATAGCCGTTATAATGCCGAGCTTGGGAGTAACCTTCTTGATAGTACTATCCACGTTTACAGGTGTAGGACTAGACGAGATTATGTTCTACCAGATACTAGGAGGACTGGTACTGTTTCAGATATTCTTCCTAAACTTTGTCAAGTCAAAAAGACCAGAGGTGAAGACATGAGAACGCCGCAAGAAACCATAAAAGTATTTTACGAAAAACTGCCTAAGCGCTACAGAGATACTATAGAGTTAGAGGCTAAATATGCAGATATAGGTGATATAGAAAGAGTCACCATCACCATAATGGTTGCAACTGCCGTGGCAGTTACCTTGGTTCCTTTGGTTCTGCCTTACAGCCAAATAGTTAACTTAACGATTTTTATTACACTTGTTATCGCTGCACCGCCTCTACTACCCTACCTAATGGTTTCGATAGCTGCCGAAAAACGTAAGAACGAAATGGAAAAGGTCTTACCCGATGCTTTACTGCTGATAAGCGCAAATCTAAAGTCAGGACTAAGTATAGAGAAAGCATTTCTTTTAAGCGCTCGAGACGAGTTCGGCCCGTTGGCTGAAGAGCTAAGAGCGACCGCGATGGAGATGTTCGGAGGCAAACCCGTCGAAGAAGCTTTAACAGATATGGAATCACGTATTAAATCCGAGCTTTTCCAAGAGACATTGAAACTGTTAGTAGATGGTCTGAAATCTGGGGGCAACACAGCCAAACTTTTAGATTCAAGTGCTGAAGATATCAGAAATTCACTGGAGCTTTCTGAGGAGATAAACGCAAATATTAGGATGTATGTGATGTTCATACTGATGGCTGCTGTCGTAGGCGCCCCCCTACTGTTTTCTATAAGCGTTTACATGGCCGAGTCTACCACCGAAATGTGGGAAGGTGTTGATGTTGATGAGCTTGAACAGGCCGATACAGGCGCCGGAGGGATGGAGATGTCCTTCCAGGAGCCTGATATTGATACTGCTTTCTTTAACGAGTTCTCAATAATGGCTATAATAACAATCAACTTCTTTGCAGCACTTATAATATCCGAGATAAAGAACGCCAACATAAAAGAAGGCGCCAAGTATATTCCTCCGTTGATCATAGCATCCTTAACACTGTTTTTCATTATGAGAAGCGTGATAGCCAGTCTGGTAGGAGGTTTTGTATGAAAACCTTTTATTAGGGTTTAAACAATTAGTTTACAGCACACAGGTGCAAAATACAATATGAAGTTGTTTAAAGGTTCCAGAAAAGGACAGTCAGCAATCGAATATCTGATGACCTACGGATGGATGCTTCTTGTTGTGGCTATTGTCGGAGGAGCAGTAATGATGACAGTACAAGACACTCAAGAAGAGTGTGAAGCCACAATGAGCGGACTAGACTCAATGGACAGAGAGTTCGGAGTAGCCGATTTCTCAACCACGAGCGACGGTCTTAACATCCAGGTAGAAAACAACGCTCAAGAAACAGTTGATAGTATCGATGTCAACGTTTCACTTGGTGAGGAATATGAAGAAGATCTTGATATCGGATCACTAGGAATGGGCGATACTGCAGAAGCATCGTTTGATGACTTCTCATTAGATGAAGACTCTTGTGAAACAGTTGATGTCACAATCGACTACGAGAGAGACGGACTTGAGTCCGAACTGACTGGAGACATCCAAGATCAGATAGCGCACTCAGGCTAAAACCGAGTGACTGATCTTTTAATCCCCTTTTTTCTTTTATTCTACCAGATCTTCTAAATCCCAGTAATCTACATGGTAATCATCTATCCTAAACCAGCTATATCTATCGGAAACCTCCACTATCTCATTCAGTGATCCATAATCTGAACTCTCATTGAAGTATACATAGTCTACAGCTGAGCCCTCTGTTTGAAGTTCGTCAGGTAACTGAGAGACATCAAGGAAAGTGGTAATCCCTGATTCCTCTTCTGCGCTTATTAACCTGTTTTCCAGCCTATCAAGAACTGTAGGAGCTGTATCTGTTTCCATGTAACAGTTTTCTTGGAACATTTCTGTGAAGACTGAGATCCATAACTGTTCTTTATTCAGTAGAAGTTTATCTCCCTCCTCAATGACATTTATTTCCACGCCGTAGATATAGTTGTCATTGTAGCTGTCAGGCTGTTCCGAAATCTGTTCAGAGACTATAGCCTCATAGTCTTCAACCTCAGAAGGTTCATAATCGTCAATATCATCTGTTACAAATACCTTGTTTTCCTGTTCTTCATCTATTTGTTTAGCTGCTTCTCCTTTCGCACTGTTCTGAGACCGCTGTTGTCCTTCACTGATTTTTTCAGCCGGACTTTCTAATCTGCACTCCTCGTACTGGCTTACATACCTTCCCTCAGATCTTAAAGTGATCAGCGGATCTTCCACATCTTCTAAACTTGTTGAAGACTGTTTGGACTCTGTTCTGTTGAACGATGCTAAAGTAACAGGATCTTCAAGCACTGTGAAAACGGTGAATGAGCTCTCAAGATCTAAACCGTTTTCCTCAAAATCATAATCCTCAAGAGTTATACCTAGCTCATACCCTGAACCAGAAGCAATCTCTGAGACCCTGTTGTTCCAATCGTTTATAGACGCGTTCTCAGTACCATCCAAGGGTTCGCCGTCCATAGTACCGTTTACTAGTGCTTCCGACATGTTTTGTTCTGCTTGCTGTAAAGGTTCTCCCTCCGTAACTACATAGTTAGTGTTAGCAGTGAAAGCTCTTCTTGTAGCCATTTCAAGAGTTCTATCAGCGTCTGATAGAGCGCTGTCGAGGAAGAATGCTGCTTCTCCTATCCTTTCTCCTTCTGCAGAGTTAGTTTCATGAGGACCAGAAACTTGCAAGGCAGCTATCATCATTATAAGGCCGGCAGCCATAACCGCAAAAGAAGTGTATGCGAATCCTTTATTCACTCCATATCACCAAGTCTACCGATGCAGGACCCCAGATATATGGCTGGTCTCCTGTAGTTATCTCATCTGTTTCGATATCTGTTGCTTCCGCGTAATCACCCATAACTTCCTGCAAACGTTTCTCAGAGTCCTCTACTGCTTCTTCCTCTGTCTCAAAGAGATCTCCCAGACCTACCTGTGACGGAACTCTGACAGTCGTTTCTAGAGAGGACTCCGGTACAAACTGAACTGTTGATTCTCCGTTTGAATGTTCGTAGTCCTCCATTCTTATCGTGTTTTCTCCGGGAGTCGAGTAGAACTCAGGATCGATGTAAAGGCTTGAGGGAACCGATCTCGCTAGCTCTGATCTGAACGCCTCCTTTTCAGTACCGTCGAAAGGGTCAACCCCTACCTCTATACTGGCACTGAAAAGTTTTCCTATATGTAGGAAGCTACTCTGTACATCTCTTTCGAACTCCTCCGTGTAATGCTTAGGATTTTCTGTACTACCTCCCACCTCTTCAGTCGTTGTCACATCTATCTCTCCAAAGACCAGTCCTGAAGCATCTTGAGAGTAAGATGTATCTACAGAGGAGTAGTTCTCTTCATCAGTATAGCTCCCAACTATATGTGTTTCCTCTGTTCCCCATGTACAGTCCGCATAAGAGTTGAAGTAGGCTGTTACAACATTAGTTCCTTCTACCACGTCCAGATCATCCTCATCCATATCAAAGTCCAGGTATACCTCGCCATCATCCGGCGCTCCACTTGTATAAAGCTCTTCATCATTAAAGTAGACCATTATATCTGATACCGTCTCTCCTCTACAGGTCTCATCGAAATGGTCGTCGTTCCAGCCATCTCCAGAACCGAAGAAGCCGTCGGTATCCGCAACATGGCTCTCATAGACCTGATCTATATCTTCCGCTCTTAAGCTGAATGATACCTCCTCCACTTCAGAGCCTTCAGGTATCTCAAACATGTTTACTGCAAAACCACCGGTCTTACTGCCTCCTTGTTCTTCAGCCACCATATCGTTGAACGGTATCGACTGCGTTTTGAGATCTGATGCTTCTTCAGTAGCAACGTCCTCAAACTCTACCTCCATACGCATACCCGGATGGAGATAGGCTCCGTACTCCTGGTTACTGAAACGCATCTCTACAGTGTTTTCACCTTCCTCCAAGTTATCAACTATAGCATCTCCTTCAATAGTTCCATAGGCTGCGGTGCCTCTATCGTCGAAACCGTCGCAGTCTCTCTGTCTGTGATCCTCTTCAAACTCAGACTGTATATTCTGTCCGTTTATGAAAAGCTGCTGGAAATCAGCCTCGTTACAGCCATAATGAACTGATACGTGTAGCGTTGCATCTTTAACTGATTCGACCTCTTCAAGATCGAACTGTCTTCTTATCCATAGGTCTCCGCCCTCTCTTGCTCCGCCCATAGGAGGGAACGTATAGACTTCTGTCTGATTAGTAGTGGCTTCTGTGGCCCGGGCTCTTGCTGTAAACCCCTCGCTGGGTTCGTCAATCCTGTGTCCTGAAATTAAACGAGATGTGCTTGCAGCTATACTCGGGTTTTCAGGTAGCTCCGATGTTTCATATACAGTGGTTTCGTTTTCCTCAGTTATTCTAAGCTGGTACTCGTAGTCATCGTCTATCTTGGAGTCGAAGTAGTTTTCAACTGTTTTTTCAGCATAGTCGAACTCTCTGTTCGCCCACATAAAAGTTATTCCATCTACAATATTTCGTTCGAGATCATCCTCTTCCATCTCTGTGTTTTCTAAAAGTTCTTCTTGTTCTGAAGAGCTGAAAGCCTCTACAAAACTCTCCTGAGAAGCTATCTGAAGGCTGTCCTGTCCTGTTGTTGAAGCATCGGTGTAGACCACGGATTCAGCCCCTAAAGGATCCGATGTTATATCTGAAGACTGCGCTACTAGGGTCAGAACCCCTATCATTACAGTCAAAGCTAGAAATGAGTCGAAAGAGAAGTAGAATCCTTTACTCTTAGTCATCGCCACACCAAATACTCTAGTTCTGCATTCATGGTTTTATCTGAGCTATTGAAGAGAATATTCCTGCTTACAGGCACTACCACCATAGGATTTTCAGGCTCTTCCCCAAAGCTGTACTTCTCTCCGTCTATCTCAACAATCTCTCCTTCAGCATCTCTGATATTGATCATATAATTGTTGGATAGCAGAAGCCGGTTCTGCTCATCGTAACTTATCTCGTCCCACTCCTCTAGCTTCTCTTTCTCTATCACGTTTTCAGAGGACGCGAAGCCAGGTATCTCAACATTACTAGAGTTCCAGTCGTAAGGGTATCCTGGGGTATTAACAAGAAATGTTGCAGTGTTCTGAGCCTCAGACATTTTTTGATTCTCTACAGTTAAACGGCTCTCATCCGATATAACGGCGTTCCAAGAGTAGAAAAAGATCGATATCAGCACAGCAAAAACCACCAGACTAGCCAAGAAATCGGGCATGAAAGCCTGTCCTTTATCTCTCAACGATAAACACCCCGGTCTGATTATGTTTTACTTCAAAGATACTCTGTGAATCATCTACTTGCAGAGATATACTATCCTGATATCTTGTCGAGGATATAACCTGTTCGTCTCTATACTCTACAACTATTGTTCCTCCAGTTGATGTGAGGTTGTAACTACTTCCTCCAATATTGGATGGCAGGTTAAAAACCCGGGAGTAACCTTCTCCCTGTACTAGAGCCATCTCTAGCTCGAATCCTATAGTTTCAGCGGCCTGTTGAGCAGTTATAGAAGACTGTTCTTCATATGTATCAAACTGTTTGGAGGTTAGAACCCCGTAAAGTCCTGCAAGAACTATCATTAGGAGTGAAATCATAGCGAGGAACTCCATTGAGCTCTGTCCTTTCAGGATACAGGTACCACCTCCACACCGTCTGACGTCGCCTCAGTTCTTATCATATGGTTGCCAGAACTCTCAGGTAGTTCGCCGGAGACGTTAATATCAAATGTTCTGAAATGTCTTGAGGTTCCATGAGGAGTATTAACCTCTATTATAGTTGCATTTTCTTCTATACTAGTCGAATTTAGGTTAGCGGGGAGCTCTACCGGAAAGGTTCTTACAGCAGGCTCTCCAGAGGCACTTACAGTATCTATTGCAACCTCTATATCGTCAAGAGTGCTTTGAAGCGCTATATTACTTGTACCCTGTCTTAACTCGTTGATAGCGTCATGAGCCTCTACAATAAATGGTGCCGAAACCAGCAACGCGATGCCAAAAACTGTCATATACTCTATTGCCGCCTGTCCTTTCACAGTTTAACTTTTTCTTAAGGGTTAAAATCAACTTTCCTCTTTCAGCTTTCACTTTTGACTAACAACACTTTTTTTAAATGGAAGGACTGTCTCTTTTTAAATATGACAAACATTCTCTGGTTCGACAATATAAACGCGGAAGACACCGGCCGAGTAGGAGGAAAAAGCGCCAATCTAGGAGAGTTACAAAACAAGGTCGA
>LFCJ01000837.1_pt1 | contig 20164 bp, 33 predicted proteins | sample 643141 | NCBI WGS metagenome assembly LFCJ01 (sample SAMN03766243, study PRJNA286221) | soda lake metagenome | biome: soda lake; feature: Kulunda steppe; material: water; isolation source: sample B1-Br-g2 brine of Lake Bitter-1 | place: Russia: Kulunda steppe | collected 2010-07
ACGTTTCAGGTTACATTCCCGTGCGCTGCGAGTTGTCTCAAAGACAAGAAGCTGGGAACATCATGATGGTACCTGTGATAAGTGTGGCTTGCAGGCAATTCAAGATGAAAAACACGCTCTTTTCTTGTGCCCTTGCACGCAAATGTGTTCGTTGAGGCTTTCATTTGCAGACTTGTTTCACGATTTACATATGGCTCACAAAACTACTGTCAATCAGACCAGAGCTTTTAATTTCTCCCAAGCTTGTTCTGAAGATGTCTTCAATTTTTTCCAGAACCAAACTAATGATTCCTATCGTTTTTTTTCCAGAGCTTATGGATGATTTTTTTATGGCTGGTGTTCACCAGCAACCCGATCAGTCAAACTACCTGGCTGAAGGTCAAACTTTAACTTGTAAACTTGATACTCAAATTGTCCCCAGAACTTACTTGAGCACATAACAGAAACTACTTGAGCACGTGCACACAACGATGAGCTGTTTGACGTTTGTCAGATGCTCAGCTCATCAATAATTGTTATGTGCACGAGCGCTGACTGCCGGTTTACCTGGACAAGGGCCTCGTGGGCGGCATGCTCACTACCGTGGACAAGGTGCGCACAATTTTGGGTCGTATGCATCGCTTCAGCGGTTCTACAACTTGTTGAAGAGCCCATCATGCTTTTCAACAAGGAGCTCGAGAAGATGCACAAGATGGCTGAGCAGGACAGCGCAGAAAGAATTAAAAGAGAAAGCCAGCTACGCAAGCCAGATTTGTGTTAGCATTGAATACTGAGTTGTGCAAATACGGAGTCATTCACAGATGGCACTGTAATTTCCGGAGTCATTTGGACGACGTCAAACCGCCGTATACGGTGTTTTCTTACAATTTACGCCGTAATTTCCGTTTTACCGTAATATACGGACTGTTTTGCAAAACGTCATGAAGGCATCAACGGTAACGTGCACATCATTGATTGAATATCATGAGAAACAGAGACATCGAAAATGGATGGATGAGAGCCAGGTTGTGCTCATGGAAAATATTATGAGTCCGAAAGTTGCAGGTGCGAGGTGGGGAGCGTATACAACAGGATGCATGGCCTAGCTTGAGAGCCGAACGAGGACAGTTGCATAGACCAGCTTACTTCTTCTTGCCGCTTGTCTTCACCTGCAGCAATCAAGGGGGTGCAAAAGAGTCGGCCGCCAACATCACTTACAACACATGCACAAGGATGCGACTGTGAAGGAGGTGGTTCATTCACAGACCAGTTTGCGTGTCTTGCTCGAGCAAGCATGCCAGAGACTCAGGGCGGACAATAGTCAGCAAAGTTCTCTAACAGTCCGATGAAAGTTCACCACTGTGCATTTTCCCCCTTTCCGCTTCCACAATGCACAGGCTGCTTCCTAGCAACACAACCTCAATGCATGCTGTCCGTCCTCCATGCGGCCAGCTTGCTTGCAAAGCTTTGACCCCAGCACAAGAAACTCCCTAGGAGGACGCTGCAACGCCGCCACTCAGACTTTGGGTGGAATGGTCTGACATTTGACAGCTTGAAACCAAGCACAAACAATTCAAGGGCGATTGCGCCCCTGGGTTGAGCTCCCATGCACATGTCCATCCACTCCCGCCGTTTCAGACCTGCGACTCACCGTCACATTCTTCTCGCGCTGGATGACGATGTTGAAGCTGGCTGTCACTTCTGGGTGCAGCTTGACTTGGCACTCGTAGGTGCCCGTAGCCTTGATCTCTGGCACAACAAACTCGGCGTCCGCCAGGTTGCGGCCTGTCTGCTGGTAAATGGCATCCGCCACCTCAGACTTCTGCACGCTGCCGTAGATCTGCTCGCGGTCGCCGACCTTCTTGCGGATCACAAACTTGCCGATCGTGGACAGAGCATTGGCGAAGCTCTGGGCCTGCGCCTTCTCCTGCATGCACCACCACCAAGCAGTACCATGCCCACCCAAACAGTCAAACCATTGTGCACGCGTGTAAGGCCAGGCTTTGCCTTCCCCTAGCCTCCTGTGCAGGACTCTCTTCACCCGTTTGGTCGCACCAGCTCAGTTGCTGCATAGCTGTGATAGGCCAGGGCTCTGCCCAAAAATATTTCGGACAAAAGGCTGGACAGTTGCACAATGCACACCGCAGGGCAACTCAATCCAGGTGCACATGCCTTCCAGGTGGATTAAGCAGGCCAGTTCAGTGCTTGCTGCCCAGTTGCTGCATCAATGTGCTTGTGCTCACACAGCCTAGCTGGGACTCGTCAAGTACTAGGCTGCAAGCCAAAGTGCAGCATCTGAGCACGGCGCATGCACCTGGGCCATACAAGCCTGGTTGTAGCGTCTTCCCTACAGTCCCTACAGCACAACAATGCGCCAACGGCTCTCCTGCTCCAAGGTGTTGTTGACCCCATGCTTGGTGAGTCCACTCAATCAGCATACACAAATGTTGGGGCCCCAGTCACCGCCAGCAGGCACCGTCTTATTCAGCATACTTCACTCAGCCACAGCATGATCTGCACCTTCCCAGTTTGCGCCCTGCTAGCTGGATCAAAGCGAATCTGGCAGCTAAAAGTGAGTGATCATCCAGGGAGGACTGTGTCCATGACCAAACCCTGTGATACATGTGAGTCTGCCTGAATTGCAGACACGCTGTCAAGCACAAGCACGCAGAAGCCAGCAGTCCCCTACAGCATGCACGCACCTCCAGCTTGGCACGGATCTCATCTTCCTTTGCCTTACGGATTTGCCTGCAGCCGGGAATAGTGACAGACACTCATGAGGTGCCAGCGCGTGAAATGTGTTCAAGCTTGTACAGCCAACATGCACGTGCACGCACTTACACAAAAGTGCATACTCATGTGCACATACAACTGCACAAGCGCACACAAGTATGCACACATGCGTGTCCACGCGTGCACACAAACACACACACACACATCCGTGCAGGAGCTGGCGCTCAGGTCCGGCTGCACTCACGCTAGGACACCCTCGCTGGCAATCTCTGCCTTCAAGGAGGGCTTAAGGAAGTTGCGCCAGTAGCCCAGTGGTACAGTCTTAATTTCACCGGAGTCCTTGTAGATGACCCTGTGAGGCACATGTGTGAAAGCAGGCTCTTACTGCAGGGGGTGGCCGCGACCAGCCAGTCCGCAGGCAACGTCATCCACAAGACGCACGCAGAGTGGAGGGATTCCCCTATGGCAGCTCGAATGTTTTCGGGAGCTTCACGAAGTCATGTTGGTGTGCACGTCACGCTGCACTTGTGGATGCGAAACTTACTTGGCCTTCTTCTGCACCCGCTTGTTAGCCTCCACCACCATCAGGCGCCTACCCACGGCCTTGGGCGCGGCACTTGCTCTCTGCAAAACACAAGCATAAGGATGGAGTACTACTCGCTTGCTGGTGGCTAGCTGATGCACGCAAGCATTCAGCTTAAAGCTAAGCAAGTGGCTGCTTGCCATCTATTCTGCCATCACATCCATTGCTCATTACAAGGCAGTGTTGCACAACAACTTTTGCTGGTGGCTGCATGTTGGCGCGTCAGCTTGCTTGCACAGCATACCAAGCTCTGCTGTCCCCTCAGCATGGTGGTCTGCATCTTTTGAAGGGCGGGTGGAGAAAAGTTTTAAAAACCAAGAAGTGTGAAAAAGTTAATCAGCGCCAATACGTAACTCGTATATGGAAACATTATCCGCCTCGTTTGCCGTTATATCGTGCTTCACAAGTTCAAATTATATTTGCTTGTGAATCGTGGCAAGCTGCAGCTGATACTCTACTGTTTGACGGGCCCAACAGAGACAAGGAACCGGCAGCAGTTTTTGTGTTGATATAAAATCAACACATAAGGAGGGCTTGGTCTCAGGTGAGTTTGCTCAGCCACGCAGATGCCATACTCAGCTGCCAGTCAACCTTGACCTCCTACGTTGATACATCCTTTTCCCTCACACACGCTGCTCACCCAGGCATATGACCCTCAGTGATAATCTGATCATGACAACTGATCAACAAGTGGCACACGGCAAGCCAGGTGCGAGCTTGGACACTTCTTCTCGCTCCCAAACTCACTCGCCAGCTGACCACTCCCTATCCGCAGTGCACTCTCTGAAACCTAACATGCCTAGTCCACGTTGCTCAGCAGTGTCGTGTTACATTCAACTGCACATGAATTGGGGTTTTGTTGAAAGCAGCAGCAAGTGCAAGTGCACACACGAGGCAAACAAGACAGCACTGGATCACGTCCTGCTCCTCCTGCTGCATTTGAGCCCTTACTGAACACACCATACCCTGGTGGTAATACCTTGCAGACTTTGCGTGCAAGGATTAAAAGATCTTTCGGCCAGCCCAGCTGCGCCTTGTTGACCTGCTGCTGTATGACCAGCCCTTGGTGCCCCATCCTGTGTACCCTGCGCTGTTCTGGACGCAGTGGTGAGCTTGAGGGATGTTGCTGCCCACGGCCAGGGCTCACTTCTCTCAGGACACCCCATGTCCAACATCGACCAGGGGCCTCGCCTGGGTACGTTAAGTACTAACAACTTCTTGGACAGTATTGATGTCCTGTGAGACGGTACTGGAGCCAACTGCCAACCACCTTGGACACTGCTGCACACGTGGATATGCGCACGTACGCACCCCTTTTCTGTTTCCCAGAACCTACACACACGCCAGGAGCATCGTGGGTGGCCATGTGTGTGTATAAGGCCACATGAGGCTTGTGCAGCCCTGAGGCTTGCGGTCATGCATAACAAGGCCTGCAGCCCCACAGCACCCATGTCCCACACTCTCAGAGTCGCCCCCTCTCCCACCTCTCAAAGCTGCACCATACAAGCTACTACCCGACCAGTCTCCTTAAGCGCGGCAGTGGCGGAGACAGGCACCAACCTGCTGGCCTCTAAATTCAACGCCACATGCTCAGCAACCCCAAGCTCAGCAGCCGAGAAGCGGCCCCAACCAGCAGCCCACGTGGCTGCCGCGTTGTGGGTACCCACCTTAATCCATGCACACCTTCATACCTTCACACACACACACACGCATACACAACACCTCCAATCAAGCAATTTGGCGACTAGCCTATATGAAATAGAACGAAAGGAGCACCTCGGTGGCCAACACACGTGCTGCTGCTTGCCCCACAGAGCGCCGCCCCTCCTTTGGCTCCATGTCCTGCGCAAGCCGGGCGCTGGCACCCAGCGACTCATACCTGCTGGGCCCGAAAAGGCCGCGGCCGCACAAGATCTGGAAGAAGAAGCACATCAAGGTGCGCGGCGCATGTGCGCATGTGCACATGCAAGTGTGCGTGCGTGCGCTGAAGAAAGGTGGTGAGCTCATGCGGAGGCGGTTGCGCGCATGCAGAAGGCAAACATGCTCGAGCAAGGTGGATGAATGATTGCATGGTAGTGGTAGGGGGTGTATCAGGTGGTGTCAGCGCACACGCAGTGTGAGATACAAACCTAGCCGAAGCCATAGATGTAGTTCAGCCAAGCAAGCAAGCCTGCCCAGCTTGGTCAAGTGAATTGTGCAATGCAAGGGGCAGGGGGCGAGCAGCATGGATGCAAGTGCTGCCCTGATCTGTGTGGCTGCTGTATTCTCAAGAGGTCTGGCTGCTCTCAGGCTGATGTGTTGCTTTGCATCATCTGCAATGCGCCATTCCAACGCCCAACTAGATTGCGCGGGCCACAGCAAAGAGGAGAAGATGGCATGGTTGCCTCCTGCATTTGACCTTACATCCTTGGTCTTCGGAAGGTCGTGACTTCCTTGCTTGTGGGGTTCGCAGCCCTGTGTGCTCCACCTGCTCTTTGTGTCCTGCTCATGTCACATCAACCGTGTCATACCAACCGTCTTCCTGTCACGTCAGCCGTGTCACATCAACCATGTTACACCAGCCGTCTTCACGTAACATCCATAAATGCAATCAAGTATGAGTGTGTGTGTGCATGCGCGGCGCATGAGCATGTGCATGTGTGTGCAATCAATCCTGGGCTGGAGGCGCTCGAGGCTCCCATGCTCTGCACCCCCCCTGCCTGCAGGTCATGGTGCCATGCTGTGCCTGCATCTCAAGGTGCCGTGCCGTGCCATGCCTGCCTGTCATGGTACCACATGCTGTGCCTGCACCCCCCCTGCCTGCAGGTCATGGTTGTGGGCGACAGCGGCCTTGGCAAGGTGCGTGGTTCTGGCACGCACATATGGCCGCGCACTGCTTCAGTGCAGGCGTGCATGCACAGCTGCCCAGCGCTGCCCGTCAGGCGCGGTTGCGCAGCGACACGGTAGTGCTTGCCGCACTCCAGCATCCCACTGTACGATATGGGTCAGCCACAGCAAGAGGGGCAGCATCCCACTGTACGATACGGTCAGCCACAGCAAGAGGGGCAGGCTGCACAGGCTGGGCAGCAGGGCACGATGTCACCCCAGCCTGTCGGTGGAATGTACAGAGCCAAGGGAGGCCCTTTTGGTGATCAACAACATGTCGCACAGCCGAGCAGCCTCTGTTGGTGTAGTGCACAGCTGGGCAGCCCGTCTCCACGGCTGCTGCAGTTTCACTTCCTTGGTCCACTCAACCTTCTGTCCTGTGCCTTAAAGAGGAGCTGAGCCATGCCCGCGCATCCTCAGCCCATGTCGGTGCTTGTGCCACGCAGACCACACTCGTGAGGGCGCTGCTGTCCACCCCCGGTGAAAGGCTCCAGGTGCGAGGCGACCAGCAGGAGCAAATGGGTGTGCACGCACGCACCCCTCTGCACACTTATATGCACGCACCCCTCTGCACACTTTCACACTTGGACGCATGCACCCCTCTGCACACTTCCACACTAATACGCACGCACCCCTCTGCGCACTTCCACACTTGGACGCATGCACCCCTCTGCACTCTTGCACACTTGGATGCATGCACCGGAGCGGACGGCAAGCGCTGCTTGCCGCAAGACGTGCGCATGTGTCAGTGAACTCGCCTGCATGGCCCAGTTGCATGGCGACAGCAGAACGCCTGCAACAGGGGCGGCGGCGTTGTGCCGCCCCTGCACCAACACCAACACCAGCACCTGCTATGCTGCATGCACACACGGACGCACGCCGCTCAGGTGCATGATGGCAGCTACACCCGCAAGGAGCAGTGGTTGAGAGACCCCGAGTCGCTCTGCTCTACTGTCAGCTGGCGTGACGAGGACGACCGCTGTATCTGGGTGTACAAAATTCAGGTAGGTCTTAGGTAGCATTTGCACCTGCACCTGTACAAACACACACTCTGGCATGCGCACGCACAGGAATTTGCGCAGACACGTGCACGCAGATAGACGCTCTCAGGCACACGCGCCCACACATATGCTCTCAGGCACGTGCACGCACTCATACTTGCACACGCGCGCACACGCACCAAACACACACGCACACGATTTCAGGCACGCGCACGCGCACGCGCACACACTAGCATGGTATCATGAGCCCTGCCCGCCTGATCAGGCCCACCCCTTATGTGTGACCCTGCCTGTTGCACTTGCATGCACTAACTCATGCTCTCCCACGCGCACGCACCTTCAGGACACTCCCGGCTATGGCGATGACCTGGATGTGTCACGCTCCATCTCCCAGCTCACAACCTACATCGAGGACCAGAACCTGAAGGTGAGTGGTGCCCAGCAGCCCAGCAGCAGCTCACGTCCTACATCCAGGACCAGAACCTTAAGGTGCATGGTGCCCAGCAGCACAAAAGTAGCAGCAGCTTCCCCTGCACTGTGACGTGCCCCTGAGAGGTGCGCAACACTGCACGGCCGCCAGCCGGGTGCCTCCAGCATGCAGTGCATGCGGGTGGTGGCCTCCAGCGGTGCAGACTTGGAGGGCCCCAGAGCACTTGTGGGCGGGAGGGTGCAGGGGGCAGAGCGCGCTGCGCCCCTGCAAGCCTGCCCGTGGCTGCTCCCTCCGAAGGCAAGCCAGGCCCCCTGGCCCCTGCAGCCGCCCAGACGCAGGACGGCACTGCCAGCCATTTGGTGTGGCCTTCACTGAGCAGCACTGCTAGCCTTTTGGTGTGGCCTTTACTGAGCAGCACTGCTAGCCTTCTGGTGTGGCCTTCACTGAGCAGCACTGCTAGCCTTTTGGTGTGGCCTTCACTGAGCAGCACTGCTAGCCCTTTGGTGTGGCCTTTACTGAGCAGCACTGCTATCCTTTTGGTGTGGCCTTCACTGAGCAGCACTGCTAGCCCTTTGGTGTGGCCTTTACTGAGCAGCTGCCCGAGTGCGTGCCCCCACACAAAGGGTGCCTTGCCGGCTGTCCTAGGGCGCGCAGTGCGGTGCAGGCTGCCCCTGGCGCACTTGCAGGAGCAGACTTCCATGCTCATGGGAATGACCATCGCCAGCGCAGGCGGCGGCTGCGCCTCCAGCCGTGCCCAGGCTGTGCAAGTTCCTATGCCTGAGCCTGTGCCTGCTCCCGCGCAGCCGGCATGCTGCGTGTGCGTTGCGCGCATGTGTGTTAGAAGCTGCGCCCGGCTGCCTGCCTGCCTTTATGCAGTGGCTGGAGATGGAGCAGAGCAGAGACCGCAAGGACGACATGAGCGAGATGGAGGACCCACGTGTAGACATCTGCATTTTTACCATCCCCCCACACAGGTAGGGGTGTACGTGTGAGCATGTGAAACGTGTTTGTTTGTGAAACGTATGTGTGCGTGTGAATGTGCATGTGTGTGCGTGCATGAACTGTGTGTGCATGTGCGCATGTGTGAACTGGGTTGCAAAGGTGCTGGGGTGATGCTGCAGCGCCCACATTTATGAGTTTTCAAGGGCAATGTCCTTTTCCTGCTTGAGGCATTGCCCTCACGCTCCTTCCGCCAAAAACTGCTGCAGCTTTGTGAGGGGCTGCAAGCCTGGCCGCCGCCCACTTCCTTTCCATGCCTTTTGGACATACCCTGCCTGCCAGACACACCTGCCAGGCCCTCCCAGTGATTCGGCAAGCACAGTGCCAAATACGATTTCACGTCACCGTTGCAACCTATCTCCCTCCCCCTGGCCCCCCCAACCCCCTGCTCAAATGCTCACATGCTCACATGCTCCTGCGTGTGCACATGAGAGTGAGTGCTCGTGAACACGCACGTGTGTATGCATGCACAAACACAACCCATCAGCTGCCCCTGAGGCGTGCACCCTACCTCAGCACACGCCCCAACACCCCCAACCACGCACACGCGCACGCAGGCTGCGCGCTGTGGACATCAAGGTCATGTATGAGCTGGGCCGCCACGTGCCGCTCGTGCCAGTCATCACCAAGGCCGACACCATGACCATCCGCGAGGCCAACAGCTACCGCAATGAAGTGGCCACCAAGCTGTCCAACCCCATGGTGCGCGTGGCTGGCCTCAGCACTGATGTCGGTTGGCTGTCGTGCCGCTGGGGGTGGTGTGGCGCTGCCTCGCCTGGCTGCCGCGACCACCACGCCATCTAACCCAAGACGGCTGCCCAGCCCTCTCAATGTGTGTGGGATGGACGGCGCCGTGTGGTGTGCCGGTGCCTCGCATGGCTGCCGGAGCCCCTTACACCTGCCCTGTCACAAAACCCTTGATTGGCGCTGGTGGTGGAGTGCCCCTGCCTCGCATGGCTGCTGCAGCTTGCAAGCAGTCCTTGGAGCGCAAGCGGACCTAGGAGTGCAGGAGTGCAAGCAGTCCAAACCTTAAAAGGCCACCCAGCCTGACCTGCCCCAGCACAGGGTGTCGGCTTCTACTTCACGGGGGGCGGTGTGGAACTTGTGGAGGTTCCCGCCATGGCTGCTGTGGCGGGCGAGCTACCCAGCCCACTTGCCCCGATGCTTGATGCGTGGGATGCACACGTCGTGGTGTGGCACTGCCTTGCACGGCTGCCGTTGCAGGCTGGCTGTCCGACCGTATGGTGCCCACCGCGCCTGGCGGAGAAGTGCAGCACGCGCTCGCACGGCCATGCCTTGGTTGCATGGATGGACATGTGCACATGATGAGCACCACGGCGTTGAATGGACACGCAGGCTCAATGGGTGCACGTGGGTGGGCCAATGTGATGTGCCATCTAAGAGAGGCAGCGCGCGCTTCAGCTGCAGCCCACGTATATGGGGACCGTGATGGTGGTGGTGCTGCAGCTGCTCCACCTGCCACATCGCATTGTCCAACCGTCCACCTATCACATCATCAAACCTGCTGCATGTCTGCCGCCGGCCCAAAAGCTTGAGCAGCATCTGGCAGCAGCCTACATGCCAGCAGTAGCCCAAAGGCATGGACAGCAGCCAGTGTGTGTTGGCATGCACGCATGCACACGTGCTTCCATCTGGGGTCTCAGACCACAGGCACCGCAAGAAGGCCGTTGTGCTTGAGTGTGGGCGCCACGCGTGCGCTAACGTACACACATACACACACGCACGCACCCACGTACACATACTTCATGCACGTGCTCGCATTGCCGCAGATTTCCGGCATCCACGACAAGATCAATGTATCCCTGTTTTGTACACACTCCTACACACATGCCCGCGCGCATTCACAAACTTTATGTGCGTGCTCGCACAACCGCAGATCCCGGGCGTCCGCGACAAGATCAATGTGTTCAAGTTTGAGCGCGACACCCTGGAGCGCGCAGGCATCACAGACCACGCCACGCCCACTCCTCCCTTCCTGGTGGTGGCCTCCAATGACATCAATGAGGATCTGAATGCAGGTGGGGCAGCAGGCTCGTCTGGCAGGTGGTGGCGGGAACCCGCTTGGCGCCCTCTGTGGAACAGAGTGCAGAGAGAGGCGGTCGGATGGTTGAGGTCGTTGGTGCGCGAGCACCGCCAGCGTGGCAGGGGCGGGGTGAGTTAGGTTACGCCAACGGCGTCAACAAGGACTTGAATGCAAGCGGGTCGCCAGCATGGCACTCTGTGGTGCTAGCGCATCATGCTTCTTGATAATACCTGAAGCATGTGCACGCGCTGTGCCTGAGCATGGCCCCCAACTATATCCACGATGACTGGGACATAGGAGGAAACACAGGCATGACCAGGCGCATGAAGGGGGGGGTGCCTCTCCCTGGGTGCTTGACAACACAACTTGTGTCAGCATACAGAGCAGCCTTGGGCTCGGGACATAGGATTTGGTCACTCCACTTAAAAGGTCAGATGGAACGCATTACCATCACATGCCCTGCAAGCACTCACCAGGGCGAGTGCTTTGCCTTGCAAATGGCAACTCATCTGGCACTCTTCAGTACACACAGCATCCCGGCAAATATGCAGCAGGAGCTCCATCGCCGCGTGCGCTTGTCTGCATGCCATGCCTCCTTGTCAGCTCTGCTGGCATGCAACTGACTTCCCCACCTGTGTGCTACTGTGTGCGCCACCTGTGTGCTGGCCCTGTGCGCCGCCTGTGTGCTAGCCTGTGCTCCATTCGCGTGCTAGCCTATGTGCAGCAACAAGAGCTGCTGTGCATGCAGAGATGGCGCATGTGTCTCTGCTGATCGGCATGTGAGCATGCGTGGTTCTTGTCCGCACGCCCATGCGCGCATGAGCACACATCTGTTTGTGCGCCTGCAGGCGACCCGCCCGTCTACTGGCCTGAGCGCCGTTACCCGTGGGGCACAGCAGAGGCCTTCAACCGAGAGCACTCTGACCTGCTGGGCCTACGGTAGGATATGGGCCTCGGGTCTCTGCTATCGAGCCTGCGTGCGCGGGTGTAGGTGCATGTATGCGTGCTTGCGTGCGTGCGTGTGTGTGTGTGTGCGCGGGTGTAGGGTTGCTAGAAACAGTACACACAGGCATTGGGTCTGTCAATTTGTGTGCCAATTCGCCAAGATTTTACGAGGTTTCCATGCAGTCTTCAGCAACCCTAAATACGTACATGCATGCGCGTGTTCTTCATGCATATGCTTCCATACGTGACCAGGCTGCAGTGGTCCTTGGCTCTGGTCTGCACACATCTTATGTGTGCCGTCCTGTGTTTGTGTGCATGCCCACGTCTGTATGCACGTGCTTGTCGCTGCGCTTTGCACACGCAAGGTACTCAGCGCATGCACACACAAGGCACTCAGCGCATGCACACGCAAGGCACTCAGCGCATGCACACACAAGGCACTCAGCGCATGCACACACAAGGCACTCAGCGCATGCACACGCAAGGCACTCAGCGCATGCACACGCAAGGCACTCAGCGCATGCACACACCCGCAGCACCCGTGCACGTGCCTGCAAGCTGCTGCAGGGCGCTTGTGCTGAAGTAAGCGCAAGGCACTCAGCACACACAAGCACGCCCGCACTCTGCAAACGTGTGCCATTGTCGCAGGTGCTGCCGCTGAAGTATGCGCACACGCACCCGCATACATTGCGCAAGCACGTGTGTGTGTTCTTGCAGGGCGCTGCTGCTGAAGGAGGCCCTTGAGGAGGTGAATAAGACCAAGCGGCAGCGCTACGAGTCGTGGAGGCGGCAGGCCCTGAATGCCGCCGGCAGCGGGCGTCGCCTGCGCCATGTGCTGCTCTGGACCATCATGTGCGTTGCGACGCGCGCTGGCATGTGAAAGCAGCAGCCTGAAAGCCGAGTATTGAACATCAGTTATTGCCGCGCGTGCGTGGGGTGTGCTTGGGCTGGTCGGGAGTGTGCACCTTCCGCAGCACTCTCAGTCGCTGTGGGTCGAGATGTGCGCATGTGTGCACACCTTCACACGCAAGTGCTTTAGGAGTGTACGCGTTGGATGCTCGGGGATGTGCCTCGTGTGCAGAGCAGCATGCTTTTGGGCCACTCAGTTGTGGCGGTGCGTGCATACACGTGCGTGCATTTGTTGACGCAATGAGTCGGGGTCTGTGGGTGCTTCACGCGTGCACTTCTGCATCTGCCTGTGCAGAAATTTGGGGTACCCCGCATCATTTTGCCCTGAGCCGCAGCCTCTGTGCGCACCCGATGCAAGGCCTTTTGCAGCTGGGCTTCCACTGTGCTTGTTTTGTGCCTGCAAGGCCAGCACCGCTTCTGGGTCGTTGCTGCGCATCGCACGGCCACAGGCTCTTCCTGCCTGCGCCTCCTGCTGCTGCCTGCGCATCCATAAGTAGGCCAGCCCTGCTTTTGTCGTGCTCTGCCTGGGACTGCATGCATGTCAAACAGGCGGCAGGGCATGCACAGAGGCCAAGGATCTCCGGCCCTGTGTAAACATGCCCCTCATGCTCCCATCCACGCAAAATCATCTGGATGCGTGCGTGCTCGCCGACACCTGTGCTTGTCGGGGAAGGCTAGCTGGATGCTGCTCATGCTCGTGCATGGGTCAAGCATGCGCATGCCTGGATCTGAGTCCCCAAACCGACCTCTCTGCTCATGCCCCACTGCCTCAGCCACAATGATACGCAGCCTACTCGAGCCCACTGCCCCAGGCACATTTAGACGTAGCCTGCACGGCCTGCCCACTGCCTCAGCCAAAATCAAACGCAGCTTGCTCGTGCTTACTGCCTCAGCCAAAGTTAAACGCTGCCTGCCCGTGCCCACTGCTTCAGCCAAAATAAAACACAGCCTGCTCACAGGTCCTTGAGGCACACTCTGGCCACGTCTGCCTGTTGCGCGTTGCTGTGCAGCCCCGCCTTGGCGTGCTTGCACATCGGGCGCACTGGCGTGAACATTGAGCAGGTATGCCGCTGGCCGTCCTGAAACAGCGTGCCCAGACCCACAACATGTGCCCTTAGTGGGGCAGTGCTCACACCGACGCAGCCTCAGCGCCACAGCTCCCATCTGTCAGCCTTTCCTGTGTGGCAGCTCCGCAGGGCCTCGCGCCCTGCACCTGGGCCTGGGCTCTGCGTGCTGTGGATCTCCATCCCAAAGGCCGCATATGGTGCACACAGAGCTGGCGGTGCACCTCTCAGCCCGCTCAACCCCACCAAGTTGCTTGTGCACTCACACTGGCATGGCACCCTGCAGGCGTTCTCTTGTAGAGTCCTTGCAGGCTGCTTCCCGCCCATGCGCTGTGTGCCTGCCGCCCGCACGCTTGCCTGGCTTGCGTGCCTGCTGACAGGAGACATGCGCTGCTGCACTTGACTGAACACAGCATATTTGTAGCCTGGGCTTCATCACAGGCGTGGGTGGGCCTAGGTTTGCAGCAGGGAGCTGGTGCACACGTGACATGCATGCCCTACCATCACGCCTCACTTTGCGTCGTGCAGGTGCGCAGCCAAGTGGGCAGGGCAGCCAGCAAGGTCAGGCGCCAGATCCAAGCCCGCAAGCCGCAGGTGCAAGCGGCGGCGGAGGCGGCGCAGCAAGAGCCCCAGAAGCAGAAATGGGGCCTGTTCTGATGCAGCTGGCTGTCGAGCCATCAGGGGCTGGCTGGGTGCCTGCAAACAGGAGGAGGCCGCGCCGATCTTGACCAAGGGGTTCCAGGAGGGTTTGTTTTGGGAGGGCTTTGTTTGTTGCAGGACGCATCCTTGGGAGCATGGGCCATTGCCGAGGCTGCCTCCTCTGCTGAGGTCGGCTTGCCCAAGCTTATGCAGAGTGATCAGCGCAACATGACGATCACTACCACATGCAAGCCATGCCGCACTGACTTTATTCATGACCCTGAAGGGGTTGCACTGCACTAGAGCAGCACGGAGCATGCTGACATGGCGTTTTGTGTGCTAGTTGTGATGCTCAGGAAGAAAGTTGAGCTTCTCTAGCTCAAGTCTGTATCGTGCATGTCACGCCTGCATTAGTTTAAACTAGCTAGATACACTACGAGCTGACCGAGGCAGCAGGTTGTACATTACAGCTTCTTTTGTGTCTTTAATCAGCTTCAATTTAGAATTGGGTTGCAGGGCAGAAAGCGGTGGTCCATCCCCATTAGGCCTGACCTAAATTGAGTTCCCTTCTTCTCTTTGGATGGTACATGATTGTCTGGTGCTTGCACCGGTCACATGCCTCTCCCTCAATACACAACCCGGGGTGGTTCTGTCGCCTTTCTTACTGTCTTTGTACCTATTTTTCCTTCAAGTAGTATTTTCATTCCCCCTGTTTGTGTGAAGCGAACTAAGGTCACGTCACGAAGCTGCCAGCGTGTACAGTGTAGCTGCCAGCGTGTACAGTGTATCTGCAGAACGAGGGTAACTCAGCTCAAAAGCTTAACAGGCCTGCAACCTGGGCCTACACCTAGGAAGGGAATTACAAGGGGTTTTTGCGGACACTGCCCTATGTGACAAACCTTTTGCTTCCCTTTGGCTTGCTAAGGCTTATGTTGTGCCTGCTGTTATGTATGGCTGTCAGGTTTGGAGCTCAGGGTTTTTGCGCGAAGGTGATGTGGTTAGACCTTCCCTCCAGACATTGCATTTGAATTTCTTAAAGGGCACCCTAGGTGTGAAGCGGTCTGCGCCTAACTGGGCTGTTTAACGTGAGTGCGCACATGAACCTCTGCAATTCTATTGGTTTAGAGCTGCCATTCGGTTTTACAACGGGTTGTTGTCCTCAAATAGTGCCACTCTTAAGCAGACCCTGCATGCAGACCTGAAGCTGGTGCCTCGGGCTAAAAATCTTGGGCTTCCGATATTTTGCGCGCCTTTGAGGGATTGCGAGGCTGTGACACTTATACACAAGCTTTCTTACAGGGGCTTCCTATCTGTTACTCGGATTTCACGGCTGACCTGAGGTTTAGGATGAGAAGAGTGTGGAGGGGCATTGCTGACATGAACCCTCTGGAAAGCGACAACAAACTGGTGACTAATCATTCTTGGTTTGCCTGCCCCCTCTTATATCTTCAAGCTGATTCACGCACACGGGTGCGGAATGGGGGTGCCTCCCTGAAACCTCCTCGCTTTCTGCACCTTGATCTCCCTAAGCATGCCATGACAGTGTTATGAGGAATGTGAGCAGGTTTCGCTTGCGAGCTCATACTCTCGCGGTGGAATCCTCCATCTGGCGCGGTGGAAATGGCCACTGTGACATGTGTTCCTGTGCCGCTGTTCAAAATGAGGTGCATGTTCTTTGTCACTGTCAAGACTTGTTTGTGTACTCTCTCAAAAGGAAGTACTCTTTCCTTTTTTTCCCTTTCTGCAAATCCTTTTCTATGGAGGTCCCTTATATTCCTCATGCCTTGCCTAGTCAGACTGTCTTTGATTTTCTTTCTCAACGGCACAATAGACTCTGCCATTTCATTTCGGAGACCAGCAACAAACCAATCAGCCTAACGATCTGGCTGGCGGTTAACCCTTTTAAACTTTAAACTTTGATTTTCTTTCTCATCGGCACAATAGACTCTGCCATTTCATTTCGGACATTATCATAATGTCCGAAATGATGGACATGATGGACTATTTTTTGGCTGGCGATGACCAGCAACAAAGCAATCAGCCTAACGACCTGGCTGGCGTTTAACCCTAATCTTGTAATCTTGCGTTCGCCCATATTCATAGCAGATGAAATGTGGGATGACCACCTACATCTGCGGAGGCATGCGCACCAAAACATGTGAGGAAGGGCAGTGTTTGACAAACATGAATAATGTGCTGGAAAAGAGCTTTCAGATAGAAGTCAGGATTTAACGCCAGTCTGTAAGTTATGCTGATCAATTTGTGGCTGATTACTTATCAGAAGTCCTGTCAGCCAAAAAAATATTCCTACTGTTAGTAATAATCCATGTCTGCAATGGAAAAGCAAAGTATGTTGTGCCGCAAAGGAACTGAACAGGCAGTCTGATCGAGAGTCTCATCATGTCTTGGAGGAGACTTGCGGCACTTTGGGGCAATGCGTCTCCTTTTTCCTAATCGATGCAAGGAGTGTTTTGCTGCCTGCACAGTTTGGAGTACAGAAAAAAAAACAGTGAAAATGCTCCATGCAAGAAAGGCTTTGCTTAAGGACAGACCTCAAAACAAAACATTTGGTGACGTACCGAGCGAAGCTCAAGAGAGAGATCAATGCTGCTAACTATCTAAGCTGGAGCAAAGTAAGAGATAAGAGGCCCGTCACCCTGAGAGACTGCTGCACACCAAGTAGACTCGTAGCATGACCATGACTAAACAACCACAACCAATAACTAGTCTGATGTGACAGGCCTCCACTGGCAAGGGCACCTCCTGGCATAGATCAAGCAAAGCATGCAAGCATACAGAGCAAATAAAGACAGGCCGCCTCAGAGGCGGCCTAAGAGATCTCCTGGTGGCGAGTATGACGGGGGAGGCCCCTGTGCAAGCAGCTTGACCATCTATTAAGGCAGTACCCTCCAGCCACAAGCCTTTTGCATCAGCGAGACAGAAGCAGAGGTTACAAAGCTGGACCTGCTGGGGAAGTCTGCAGTCTGAATATGAACCTAAGATGGCAGCAACATGTCCATGAACAAGGTCATGTCTCAGAGACATGGACAATGCGCAAAAGTAGAAGCTTGAAAAGCCAGACAGGAGATGAAATAGCTGTTTGGAATAACACGAGGGGTGATACTTGTTGTGCCCCTGTCCACATTTGACATTGCCATTCTAAAGTGGGGAAGTATGTCACAGCTTATTCAGTGGCAGCTTAAAGCCAATCAGCCGCCTTGAAGCACAGCCAATCAAACGGTAGCAGGCAGGGAGTGCGGTCGTGTGAGCTTTATTGATTGTAGTAAATGAGCGGGCGATCCGCATGCCGCGCCAGGCTTGCTGCCAGCATTAAACCCTTGAGCCACTTCTCACTTTGCCTCAGCAAGGATTGTCGCTTAAACACCTCACCCAGGAAGGAACATTGGACAAGCTGATAAAGGCGGTCTTCGCATATCTCTTGCATGGCTGGGCTCACAGCGGAAGACAAACAAGCAGGTCAATGAGCCTGCCCTGCTGGCGTGCCTGGCACTCATGAGCACAGCTAGCAGGTTCAGACTATGAGGAAGGACAGCTTGGGCGGCCCAGGACTCATCCCGGTGCTCGTGCACTCGCCACTTATGAGCGCATTGTGACCCATTCCCCCGGGTTCTTGTAAGGGGAAAAGGCCTGGCTGTTGGCAAAGCTCTGCCACAGCTGCGAAGCCGTCGCAGACATCATGGAGGGCTGGGCTGCTGCTGCAGGGGGAGAGGGGAGCACCTGGGGGAGCTGCACCATGGATCCAGGCGGCATGGCTGCAGGCATGCATGGCTGCAGGCCGGATGGGGCATGGGCTCCGCCCGTGGCTAGATGGCCCCAGGTAGCCACTGCATGAGGCTGCATGGAGTGGGAAGCTTGGGGCTGCAGCGCAGGCTGCGTGCTCGTGCGTGCGGGCGGCTGAGCTTGGGGTTGCGGCGCAGGCTGCACGTATGTGTAAAGAGGCGGCTGAGCTTGGGGCTGCAGCGCAGGCTGTGCGCTCGCATACGTGGGTGGCTGGGAGTGGGGCTGCGTGTAAGTGAATGGTGGCACAGGCGGCTGTGCTTGGGCCAGCTGGAAGTACTGCTGCTGCTGCTGCTGCTGCTGCTGCTGCTGCATGTGCACTGGTGGAGCAATGGCCGGTGCAAGCGGGGCTGGGGCGGACGGCAGCGGGGGTGGGACCCGCTTGGGGGGCATGGCAGCATTGGGGGTTGGCATGGCTGTCAGGTGCTGCGCGGTGCGCTGGTCACTGGAGCAGGATCGAGCCTGCAAGCGGTACACATGGCAGAGGCAAAAGAGGGTGAGGGCGCCTCGTGCTGTTGCTGTGGAGCTTGACCAGGCCTGAGCGGTGGCAGAGATTTGGAGGGCGAGGATGCCATGCCATTTGCACCAGCAGGCTGCCATTTGCACCATTTGCACCAAGCAGGCTGCACACAGCTCGGTCCTCCAGACCTGCAGGGCATCTCTGCATGCAGCCATGCAGGCACACAACACGCCCATGCAGAAATCCACGCAATCTACGCTGAACGTGTGTGTGCAGGTGCCTGCGCGATGGAGGGCTGAGGGTGGGAGCACTTCTGACAGGCTCAAGTGTCAATCTTACCAGATTGAGTACCAACGTGCAACACAAAACCAGGAGGAGCATTCACGCCTGATGGCGCGTCTTATTGGCAGATAGAACCTGGTGGACTTCATTACCTTAGAAAGCTCCACCATTTTCATGCAGGTCGGACTCAGCAGAGCAACAGCGAGCGCAAGGCAGGACATGAGCCTCATAGGTGTGCAGTGCATCTGTATCCATGTGTGGTGTGTGTGCACATGAGCGTTTGTATGCGCATGTGTTAGAGAGATCAAGGATTCGGCTGTGTATATGTGAGCACCTGTGCATATGCATGCGCGTGTCTCTCAAGACATTTTGACATTTTGGTGCCAGTGCTCTCCTGCGGCTTAAAGCTTATCTGAGATAAGTAAACTCACTGTTGAGTCGGCAAGCACACCGGGTCAAGGTGAGATAAGTAAACTCACTGTTGAGTTGGCAAGCACACCAGGTCAAGGTGAGATAAGTAAAGGTCAAGGTCAGAGGTCCAGCCTGCGCCTTCCGGTGGCTAATTGCAAGCCGGAGAAGGCAGAAGAAAATGTAGACAGCAGCACAGCAGCCATCTGCAGTGCACGGCAGCTCCACAGCCACCCGCACTGTAACAACAGCGCCGCAGCTGTCACACACAGCGCACAACTACCTTCCACCTGCTCCTGCCGCACAGCAGCGCAGTGACCAATAATGGCACACAACAGTACAGCAGCGACCAATAATGGCACACAACAGTACAGCAGCGACCAATAATGGCACACAACAGTACAGCAGCGACCAATAATGGCACACAATAGTACAGCAGGGACCAATAATGGCACACAACAGTACAGCAGAGACCAATGATGGCACACAACAGTACAGCAGAGACCAATAATGGCACACAACTAGGGATCGGCGCTGTTATATATAACGTTATGTTATATAACATAACATAACGTTGTATAACGTTATACGTTTTCAGAAATATAACAGTGCCAAAATCGGGGGTGCCAATTTTGCCTTCCAAGCGACCCCACAGGCCCAATTTTTTGCATACACCTATCAGTAGTATTAAAATGGCGGATGTTGTTAGGGGGATGAGGAATGGATGATATTGGACAAGGAAGGCAAGCAACCCATGTTGGGGCAGAGGTGCAAACCTGATGCGCTGTACTTAAAGCTCACATCAGAAAAATCTAAGCAGTGGGAGTCAGTGTTCAAGGCAGTGATAAAGCCAGAGTGTGGGGGGCTGTGTGTGCTGGAGTGCAAGCGATGCAAGGATGTGAGCCCCAACAACCCCAGCCAGGCAGCCACTCGCCACAAGTGCAAACCAGCAGCATTGGCAGCAGCAGGCGTGCGTAGCAGCCCTCAAAAGCAGCAGCGTCAGGAGGACAAGGAGGACGTCAATG
>LFCJ01000839.1_pt1 | contig 20146 bp, 13 predicted proteins | sample 643141 | NCBI WGS metagenome assembly LFCJ01 (sample SAMN03766243, study PRJNA286221) | soda lake metagenome | biome: soda lake; feature: Kulunda steppe; material: water; isolation source: sample B1-Br-g2 brine of Lake Bitter-1 | place: Russia: Kulunda steppe | collected 2010-07
GCGTGCTACGGAAAACACACATGGACGAGATTCCACAGCTGTGGTCGATTCTCGTCGGCGATATGAGCGTTGTCGGCCCGCGGGCGGCGTGGACCGAAGAGGAACTCGTGTTGGAACAAGAAACCGAGGCGTGGCGAAAGCGGTGGTTCGTCAAGCCGGGACTGACCGGACTGGCCCAGATCAACGACGCCAAAAGCACTGATCCCGACGCAAAGCTCCGGTACGACATTCAGTATATCCGTGAACAGTCGTTTTGGGGAGATGTGATGATCGTGGTCCGGCAGCTGTGGAAAGTCGGAACAGACGTTGGCAGAATGGTACGCGAGCGAGTATAGTCTGTATTGAATCGCGTCGTCTCACTGTGGCCGATTTTCTCGCCTTGACTGTGGCGAACCGGCACGTTTGTTTACACGCAGTCTGAATGGCGGGTAATGCGTATTCTGCGGGTTGCGCCATGGATCTATCCTGATACGAAGGGTGGAGGTCGACGGTATGAGTGACTTGCAGTTCTCGGTATTGATCGCGACGTATGAGGGAGACGACCCTGATGACCTTGCACGGGCGATACAGAGCGTAATTGACCAGACGGTCCGGCCGGACGAGGTGGTGATCGTTGAGGACGGTCCGTTGACGCCGAAGCTGGAGGCGGCACTCGATGAGTTGGTTGCCGAATACCCGAATCTGCTTCGGCGGACGTCGCTGTCGCGGAACCAGGGGCTTGGAGCCGCGTTGAATCATGGCGTTGAGGCGTGCTCACACGAGTGGATTGCACGGATGGACTCCGACGACGTCGCCGTCACAGATCGCTTCGAGCGACAGCTGGAGTATATAAACGAACACCCGGAGACGGACATCGTCGGCGGGTATATCGGGGAGTTCGCCGAGAAACCGGATAACGTAGATCGAGTGAGGGAAGTTCCACTGACGCACGAAGAGATCGAAAAGAAGGGCCGGTTCAGGTGTCCATTGAACCATCCGAGCGTGATGTTTCGTCGCCAAGCCGTGATCGATGCCGGAAACTATCGCGAGTACCGGTCCATGCAGGATTACGAACTGTGGATGCGAATGATCTCGCAGGGGTACACACTTGGGAACGTTCCTGAGGTCTTGGTCAAGTGCCACGCTGGAGAGGCTTTATATACTCGCCGCGGAGGTGTGGAGTACGCTCGGATCGAATTCGTAATACAGCGAGAACTGTTTCGACACGGAGCACTCCCTCTCCCGGTGTTTATATTCAACCTCGGAACGCGACTGCCTATTCGGGTGCTTCCGTCCCGGGTTCGCGGATTTATTTATAAAACGGTCCTGCGAGATTGACCACGTTTGCCGGGCTACGATCGGAGGGAATGACGCGAGTATATCCCGTGATTTATATACTCGATCCGCGAACACGTTTTTGATGAGTACAGGGGAGTCGTCGGACTCCGAGCCCCATCACATCGCATTCTATCTTCCGTCGCTGCGTGGAGGTGGAGCGGAAAAAGTGATGGTGAACCTCGCGACTGAGTTCGCACGTCGCGGGCACACAGTCGATATGGTGTTGGTACGGGCGCAAGGGGAGTACATCGACGACGTTCCAGATGCAGTGAACATCGTCGGTCTCGGCACGAAGCGGTTCTTCGCTGCGTTGCCGGCGCTGACGAGGTATCTCCGACGTGAACGGCCGGATGCCATGCTGTCGACAATCGACACGGCGAACATTACTGCGATCTGCGCAAAACGGACCGCACGGGTCTCTACCCGGATCGTGATCCGGATATCTAACATGCTTTCGACGAAAGAAGCGAACGGGGAGCTGAAACACCGATTGGTCCACCGGACCGCAAAGTACGTCTACCCGTATGCCGACGAGATCGTCGTGGTGTCTGATGGCGTCGGCGAGGACCTCCTCGAGATGACGAACGCATCCCCGGAACAGATCACGACGATCTACAACCCATCAGTGACCGAAGAACTCCTCACGAACCGAACCGAACCCGTGGATCACCCGTGGTTCGGGGAAGACGAGGATATCCCGGTCGTTCTCGGTGTCGGGGAACTAAGCGAACAGAAGGATTTCGGAACGCTGATCCGAGCGTTCGACCGCGTGATCGAGGAGCGTCAGGCTCGACTGGTCATTCTCGGTGAAGGGCCAAAGCGCGACGAGCTGGAGGCGCTCGTTACGGAGCTCGGGTTACAGGAGCACGTCTCGATGCCAGGGTTCGTCGATAACCCCTATGCGTACATGTCGAAGACGGACGTGTTCGTGCTCTCTTCACGCTGGGAGGGGTGTCCGAACGTCCTCATCGAAGCGATGGCCTGTGGTGCGCCTGTCGTTTCGACTGACTGTCCGAGTGGACCAGAGGAAATCTTACAGAAGGGAGAGTACGGATTACTGGTACCTGTTGGAGATGAGAAGCAGATGGCTCGGAGTATGAATAACACTCTGATAAGTAGTAGAGACAGTCGAACTAAAGAATACGTACAAGAGCAGTTTTCAGTACGGGAGATCGCAACCTCATATCTAAACACTACAAACGCACATACATGAATATCACATATAAGTCGGAAGCACTCGTAGGGCACGCGATATTGCCGATCGTTATTGTCAAGTAGAAAGGAACCTCGTCTCATACTAGTCTTGTATCGAACTGGATCATTGATTCTGTCCAAGAATCATCCTATCGTTGTACTGTTCGTGTTTCTTATTTTAGCGACAATGATCGCAACATCGGGACTATCTAGAGCGTGGCTCGCGGTTCCGATGGCGGTCGCGATGGCGATCGGTCTCTATGCGGTATTATTTAAATCGACCCAGATCCGTGTGCCAGCAGGGATCTTGATCGCGACTCTCACGCTCTATGGCATATTTCTCTATCACGCAATTTCTCAACCGAACAATGTAGAGCTTGTTGCGCGTGTTTTCATATTCATTCCTGTTACTTTTGTTCTAGTGTACATATTACCGCAAATACTCAGAAGCGAGATGTTCCTGCGCGCGCTTTCTCTCATTGCTGGAGCAGTCGCAATAGTTGGAATTCCAGCTGCGATTTTCGGAGACGTACTTCCGATTGTCTCAGTACATACCCCAACAACCGTATTTGGAGTTGAGTTCTACATCATTACGTCAGTCCTACACAACCCGAATCCACTTGGGGAATTACTCCTATTCGGTGGGGTTGCGAGCCTTATCTGGGTTAAAAAGAGCACTGCAAGACGAACACTGTTCACAGCCTGTACAGTTGGGCTGTTTCTGTCGCAGAGCCGTGCAGCATTCTTGGGGTTTGCAGCCGCGATGACGGTTTATGTTGTCGGAAGTATAGCCAGCCGTGAGCAGTTTACCCAGTTCATCATTGTTTCGCTCGCTGCCGGTACGACGGGATATCTCATGCTCTTACGACTTATTCCCGGACCTGCGATCATTGAACAAGTGTATCTCTCGGGACGACTCGATATCTGGTACGCTGCTATTGACGCAGTCAAGGCCCAGCCGGTCTTCGGTCATGGTCCCGGAGATATGTCGACGATCGTCGGTGCATTTGCTTCCGGATCAGTCGGTGCTGGGGTGTACAATTCGTTCCTCCGGTTGTTCGTCACGACCGGGATTGTTGGTGGGCTGTGTTATTTATACATCTTCCTGTACTCAATCATATCTCACACCAAAGTGATCGCTAGTCGTGAATCCCTCATTGTCCACGCACTCGTCATCGGGTTCGTCGTCAACGAACTGTTCTCGGGGAACTCGATCTTCGGACTAAGTACGACATCGGTCGTCGGAGCGTTGCTAATCGGATACTTATTACGCGACATCATCGAGAACAGAAGCGATACGACATCCACAACAGCATGATTCGTACCGGTGTCTTCTACATCGCAACCGGCGATCAGTTCGTCGCCGAAGCCGAACGCTCCGCACAGTCGGTTCGCGACGCCATGCCGGAGGTCCCGATTGCGATCGCAACGGACGGCGAACCGGAGTTCGAGTTCGACCACGTGATCGAGGTCGATGATCCGGACTACAGCTTCACCGACCAGATCGCGAACCTTCACCGATCCCCGTTCGACCGGACGCTCCACCTCGACACAGACATCTACGTGGACGCCAACACCGAGGAGCTGTTCGACGTGCTCGATCGATTCGACATCGCGGTCGCACACAACCACAACCGGAGCGTCTACGACCCGCCGGGCGTCCCGGACAGTTTCCCGGAGTACAACACCGGCGTCGTCGCGTACCGGAACGACGACGCCCTCCGAGAGTTCACACGGTCTTGGGACGAGATATATAACGACCTCTACGACGGCGGGAACCCACAGAACCAGCCCTCCTTCCGGAAGGCTCTGTACGAGTCTGACCTTCGAATCGCCACCCTGCCGCCGGAGTACAACCTCATGCTCCGGTATCCCGGTCACGCGATCGGAGAGGTAAAATTGTTCCACGGGCGGCTCCTCGACATCGACACGCCGGGTGCGGGCAAGTACACCGACGTCGAGGAGGCAGCAGAGACGATCAACGCGACGACCGACCATCGCGTGTTCACGCAGTTGGGCGGGATCTCCGTCTACTCGAACGACGAGTCGAATCCGATCAACAAGATCCGGATGGGGATCTGGCGGCATGGAGTTGTGGGCGCGTTTCGCCGAGGAGTCTCGAAGATCAGAAGTCGGTTCGATTGAGCACCTGATCGAGAACCGACCGTCACCGTTCCTGTTTTACCCTTCGCCGCCGCGTCTCCCGTATGGCCGAACTCATCTCGCTCTGCGGACGCGGCGGTACGGTCGACACGTACACCGCCGCCGATCTCGAAACGGTCGCAGACCGGATCCTCCCGGAAAACGCGCCCCGGGACGTCGATGTCGTTCGGGACGACGGAGTCCTCACCTGTCGGATCAACGCGCCGGACTCGCTTCCGACTCAGGAGACGAGCACGTGTCTGGGACACCTGATCCCGCGGACCGAGGTCTGGCACGAACCCGGCGCATCCGTCCCGGACGGGAGCTACGGGATCGTCCGCGTCGACTCGGACACGATCGAGTTGGTCGCCGACGCGACCGCCTCCCGGACGATCTACTACCGCCGCTTCGACGACCTGTTCGTCGCCTCGACCTCCCAGCGAGCGATCGCCCACTTCGCCGACGAGTTCGTGCTCGACGAAGCCGCGGTCGCGTGGATGATCTCGAGCGGTAGCCTCGGACCGAGCCAAGCGTGGGACCCACGAACCGAACACGTTCCGCCGGAAGGTGTCGTGCGACTCGATCGATCGACGTGGGAGGTAACGGAGACGACCCAGGAAGTGACATTCGACCCGACCGACGAACCGGAATCCGTCCACCGCGATCGACTCGTCGCGTCGCTGGACGACACGTTCGACGCCCTCTACGTGGACACTGCGGCGTGGCAACTCCCCCTCTCCGGCGGCCTCGACAGCCGCGAGCTCCTCCTCAGGCTCAAAGACCAGGATGACCTCCAAGCGTTCACGTGGGGGACCGAGGCCGCCCTCAACGACCCCGAAAGCGACGCCGTGCTGGCCCGCGAGCTGGCGGCGGCCTGTGACGTGCCACATCGGTACTACACCCTGCCAGAGACACCCGAAGACGTGGGTGAGGTCTTCGACCGGTTCGTCACCGCAGGCGAAGGCCGGATCGATCACGTCTCGGGCTACATCGATGGCTTCGGCGTCTTCGAGGATCTCGCGAACTCGAACGTCGACGGGTTGATCCGTGGCGATGAAGGGTTCGGGTGGCGACCGGTCGGTTCGCCGGCAGCGGTGCGGGAGGTGATCGGTGCGCCGACGATCGACGACTACGAGACACTTCCGGACCTCGCGATCCCCGGGCAGGAGGCACAAGCCTTTCCGGACCAATTGGAACAAAAGTCCGGGGAGTCGTTAGCAATCTGGCGCGATCGGCTGTACCACACGTATCGAATACCGGTCGTACTCGGCGCGCTGACATCGCTAAAGACGCCCTACGTAGAGGTCGTCAATCCGTTCCTGACGCGGCGGGTACTCGAAACCGTCCGTGGGTTCCCCGACGACAGGCGGACTGATAAACGGCTGTACACCGAGTACGTTCGAGAGCGAAGTCCTGATGTTCCGGTCGCGACGCAATCGGCGAACCCGGACACGGAGCGACTGCTCGGCAGTGACGCGTCCACGGAGTTCATACGAGATCGGCTGGATACGGATCACGCGCGGTCGGTTCTCGGTGACGAAATCATCGATCACGCTCTCAACGAATTAGGTAACTTGGGAGAGACAACGGAGAACGAATCAGGGTCAGTGATCGAGACGGTAAAACGAGAGGTCGGATCACAGCTTCCGCAGTCGGTTATTCAGCGAATCGAGGAATACACACCTGTAGAACGGCCGTCGATCTCCATGTACGAAGGTCGCCTCGGGTTTCGACTGTATATCATCGTAACAATATCACAGAAGCTAGAAAACGACAGGCGAGTTTTGTAACCGGTGATCGGGATACTGAAGAGATCCCTAACACTCACGAATCGTGTTCAATTCTTGTAGGATGTTTTCAGTCGCACCTGGTTTGAAGAACCGCTCTCTATCGAACCGTCTTCTTTGCTCTCTATTCATTTCACGGACAAGTTCATCGGGGGTTGAGATCGTTGCCGCGGTTCCATCCTCAACGAGCGGTAGTAAGACGTCCGACCCGTTCGTATCGAACACGAACGTCTCCAAGTCAAAGCACAACCCCTCGTACACTGCCGTCGATCCGACACCCACCTGAGCGGTGGACTCGGCAAAGAGTCGATAGAGCGGGGGCTCAGGTTCGTCTATTACCCGGACATCCGGTCTCGCTAACCATGGATACTCGTCTTCCCAACGGTCGTACTCGCCGGGGTGGAGTTTGTAGACGACTTCGTGGTCGATCCGGTCGTCGTCGTGAACCTCCAACGCGAACCGAGACAGCTCTGCGCCGATAGTCCCCTGTGAGATGAACAGGAGCTGCTCGGATCGCTCAACATTATCGTAAGCGCTGAGCCGTTCTTCGAGATACGGGTATCCGACAGGGATCACGTGATCGTCGGGGAGGGGGAATCGAACGTTCTCGTTCCAGAACTCGCCGAACGTGAATAGGTAATCCGGAAACGCGAACTTCGTCTCGCCTTCGGGGTAGGAGTAGCCGTAATGATAGTCATAGATCACGCCGTGTTGCAGCTCGACAACGGGAACCCCCCTTCGCTTACACGCCTCGATCAGCGTTTCCCGTCCGTAAGCGACGACAACCACCACAAGCTCGGGATCGGTACGTTCGAGCAGTCGTTCATACAGGGGAAGGGTCGTCTTCCGGACGTGGAGTTTCTTCCGTACTTTCGTGACGAGATCGACATCAGCATCGAGCTGTTCGTGAATCTCTGCTTCCGCCTCTTCGAGCCGACCGACGACCTCCCTGGAAATATCGGGCTTCCGGAACCCGAGCTTTCGCTGGAGCGTTCCTGTGAACCCAAGTAATTCGAGATATCGGAGGTTCTCGGTTTTTGCGGGCGTATTGTGTGTGAGGAGTCGGGATGACTCGAAGTGGACGTAGTCGAGCTCGCCCTGTTTATGAATCGGGTCACAGTAGATATCCCACCAGTAGCCGTCCGCTTCGAGCTTCCGCCGAGCGTGACCGAAAAAGAGGACCTCGTGCTCGCCGGCGAGATACGGGTTCCGGTAGACCGCGTTTCGGAGCCACAGTCCGATGCCACGGAGGTGATCGAAGAGATCCGAATCGATCTCAGTGTGTGCCTGGCCACGTCCTCGTTGGCGGGATATTTCACGAAATACGTGGAACCGAACTCGTTCCCAGACCGGAACACCATCGACTTCGATCGAGAAGAGATCGAGATCCGTCTCTATTGTTTCGAACGTTTCGTGATCGGATGTCATTCAGGTATCTGAGGTCTATATTTTGTATAGATACTAGTGGTTGTCCTTTTTAAGTGCTATCTGACTCTTCAAAGTAATCAATTGACATAGATACAAAATCAAATAGTGCTACTCAAAATAAATGTGTTTGATATAGAATGTTCGGATACAGTTATACTTTGAAATGTCTCTTTTTCCACCAGTCGATGGTGCGTACAAGTCCTTCTTCCAACGTGACTGATGGTTCGTAATCCAAGCCAGCTTTAGCGTTTGAAATATCTGCAACGGAGTGTTCAATATCACCGGATCGGGATTCAATATGGACGATATCAGAGGTAGAATCGGTTATTTCACGGATCTTCTCTGCCAGTTCGCGAATCGAGATCGATTCGCCGGTAGCAATATTGTACGCGGTCCCGGACGTAGTAGTTTGGGCAGCTAAGATGTTGGCTCGAACTACGTCATCAACATACACGAAATCACGTGTCTGCTCACCGTCTCCGTGAATGGTAATGTCCTCCCCCGAAAGAGCTTGTTCAATAAATATCGGTATTACCCCGGCGTATTCTCCACCAGTCTGTCCAGGGCCGAAAACGTTGAAATATCTGAGTATAGCCGTCTCCAGATCGTAGAGATCAGCATAGAGGCGCGTATAGTAGTCCGCTGTGAGCTTGTCAAGTCCGTATGGGGACGTTGGATTAAATGGGTGTTTCTCGTCGATCGGCGTGTAATCGGGATGGCCGTAAATTGCGGCACTAGAGGCAAGTACGACTCTCGCATTATTTCGTCGGGCAACATCAAGAATATTCAACGTTCCTGTAACGTTGTTGGTATGGCTTTCGTAGGGGTTCTCCACTGACTGGGAAACGCTGACGAGTCCTGCCTGGTGGAAGATGATGTCTGCGTCTTGAATGGAACTTAATATAAGTTCACGATCGCTAACATCCCCTTCGATTACGTGTGCTCCGTCTGGTAGAGCAGATGGGTTGCCGACTGAAAAATCGTCGATGACAGTTAGATCCGTCTTCTCTATGACCTTAGAGCTAAGAAGACTTCCAATGAACCCTGCACCTCCGGTCACAAGTGTTGACTGATCAACAGAGGCTAAAGAATTTGTTTTGTTCATGTCTGATCTGAAGTACCAATGAACCTTGTTTTGGTTGTATATAGGTGCCTAATTGCATAAAGGGCGTCGCAAGCATATATACATCGATCGCTCTTGTGAGGTACATTGTTGGTGAGTCAGAGAACTTCTCGAATGATTTGTTTCAGTGCTTTTCGCCCCGGTTTGCGGAGGATTCGTCGCCGAAGTTGGAACGGTCTGAGATACGCTGTGAGTTTATTCTTTGAGACGCCTCAATGCGGCGAGAGCCACCGTCGCGCCAGCGACGCGTGGCTCTCGAAGGTGTTCACGTGTGCGTCTCCATCAACGTACTCGCCGTGACCGTGAATTACTGCTTCTCGGTGGAAGCTCTCGTCATCGGGTCGTAAGCCCGAAGTCCGTCAGTGTAGACGGTTATCGACTCCTTCTCGTGGTTGTCGAGAAGGAGTCGCACCGTTGCTTCGTCGGCGGATTTCGCCGGAACGACGTATCGATAATCGCTGCCGCGATCAACGAACGTGAACACCGGCGGTTTGTCCTCTTCATACGTTCCTCGTCCACGTTTTGAGAGAGCGCGCGAGCGCGACCGAGAGCCGCGCTCGCGGCCTTTCTTTCCAGCAGAGACGTAGAACTCGTCGATCTCGACCGGGCCAACGAGGGAGATAGCTGGCGCGTCGAGCGTTCTGGCGAACTGCTCGACGCGCCGGCGGAGCGAGCGATACGAAACGTTAATTTCAGCGTCTAACTAGCGGATACTCGTGTTGAACCGGAGGAACGTCTGATAGGTTATTGTATTTCATAATTTAGTGATATCCAAGTTGCTCTAATTGAGCTTCTACCTCCTCGCTGATCTTTAGATTCTGTTGTTTTGTGTCATGACGTACTAACGAGTCTACTATTTTGTTAATCTCTTCGTCGGCGTTTGAAATATTGCCTTCGATACCACCATCAACTGTCTGATATGCGTATCCGTGTTCAGTGACCAGCCCATATCGCGGCGAATCGTATCGATCGATAGTTTCTGTAGAGACACCCACATCAGTCGCTTTTTGTCGAGCTCCGTCACTCATTCCATGCGACTCTACCAGCAATTTCCTCCCTTCCGGAATCTCATCGAGCAACGACACCCCTCGCGACTCCTCGATCGGATCGGCATCGGCTGCGTCACAGACCGTCTGGAAGACGTCAAGTAGATTGACGGGGTTACTGTCGGTAACACCGTTTCCGAAGCCCTCTCCAGCAATATGCAACGGCACCTGGACGACTTCTGGGATAAGTATCCACGGATGGCCCCAACAGCCGTTTTCGCCTAGTCCTTCGCCGTGATCTGCGACCGTTATTACCAGGTCGTATTCTTCTTGTAAGTGATCGTAGATCTGTTTATAAATATCTGAAAGGTATCGACAAGCGTCGTCGTATGCCCTCCTAATGCGTTCTGGGGGGTCTTCTGGCTCGGTCAGAACCGCGGTCGTAGCCGCAACAGTGGATGGCTTTCCAGTTAGATACTCGACAGGAGGGTGGTATGGTGAGTGGGCTTCCATCAGGTTGAGAAAGAGAAATTGACCTTTGTCATTAGCGCTTTTAGACGTTAACCTTTCATAGATCTCCACACCGCCGTTTTTCTGTCCACGATCGCCGAATTTTTGCGAGTATGCGTCTTTGAGTGTTTTGACCGACTCCTCGGAACGGAGCGCGCGGAGAACGAACAGCAGGTATCTAAGCGCGATATTATCCTCATCTCCAATATTTTCTCTCCATCCGTCAGACAAAACGCAATCGAGCTGATCAAACCCCACGTCCCAATTAAAATCACAGATCAGATTAGGGTTCGCTGAGAGGCCTGTGGTCTGATATCCATTTGTTGAGAGTGCGTTTGCGAGCGTTTTATCGGTATTTAGATAACGGTTCTTGGATGTTGTAGCTACCTCGGATGCGTACTTGCCGCTGAAAAGACTTGCGTGTGCTGGAACTGTCCAGTGAGATGTTGACCATGCATTAGTGAAGTACGTGCCAGATCGTAAGAGCCAGTCAAAATGCTGATCAAATTTATCAACACGTAGCGTATCTAAAACGACTAGTGCAATGTTTGGCCGACTCATGCAATGGTTAGAGTGTTGGATGTTAAGTTATTAATGATTCAGACTGAGGCCTCAAACAGACGCAATCCAGTCGATGACAACATCATCATTATTTTCTGCGTAGTCATGCGTCCCATAGTTGTAGACGATCATATCAAAACCATTGGTTGATTGCCCCCGGACGGTTGCGAGCAACCCACTCGCTCCATTCCCACTCGAATCTCGATCGAGAGTTGCAACCACTCTAGGAGTGCTGTCAAACTCCTTGTCGAAAGTGACTGAGACAGACATGCTATCCCTCGTGTCCCATCCATCGTCGTCAGCTCCAAAAATTGTCCCTCCGTCTTCAATGTCCACTTGTCCAGATTGGACTTCTGAACCAACAGTGGTTGCCGAATTGGTATAAATTCCGATAGACCACTCCCCACCTTGTCTTCCATCAACGATGTATATATCCGATCCAATAACATCTGATGGAATTGGATCTAAATGATGCATATGACTGGCGTTCCAGCCACTTCCAGTCCCTTCGAGGATCGGACTGTTCGGCAGTTCGTAATGCTCGAACGTGCTCGTCGTTAACTCTGTGATGCGGAACGCGTGCAGGGCTTCATCTGCACTGACGTAATCGAGGCGTTGCCAGTGATCGACATAGTCCTCCGTGACAATTGGCCTCCCACTGGGCCGAAACTCAGCATCTCCCGAGGGTTGTATTATGATTGGCGATTCAGGATGTTCGATCCAGTTCTCATTTCGAATCCCTCCGTTCTCAGAATAGTAGAGATAGATGTCGCGGTTCTTTGCATCGTTCCCTTGATGCATGATGTACCACTGATCGTCAAATTTGAACGTCGTGGCATCGATATTGTGATCAGTTATAATGTCTTCTTCGACAACCTCCCAGTCATATGGGAAGTTATTAGCTTTGAGGATTCGCACAACATCAGTATCCATCCCCGCTTCAGCAGGAACCATGAGCCATTCGCCATTTTCTTTGAAGACCTGAGGGTATGTGAGTGGAATTTGGGAGTCAGGGATGACAACCTCATCGTACTCCCACGAGAGTCCGTCTGTGCTTGTCGCGTGACCTATGTGGTATCCCTCTCCTTTTATTTCGAAGAACATATGGAAAACGCCCTCCTCGTAGACGCAGAAGGGATCGGCCACAAATGTTGCTGAGACATCGTCCACGTCTTCTTTCGTCAGGACCGGATTCTGAATCCCGGGGAACGGAACGGGATTGATTGGTGCACCACGGGTTGGCTGCATCGGCTGTGCTGGGTTGCTCTGCGCTCGATTAAATGATAGTGTTTCAGTATCGGATTTTTTGGTACTGCTCGATTCTGTTTGATCACCGACTCAGACCGGTAGCGCGGGCAACAGAGGCCTTCTCACCAGCGAACCTGCTCCAGCAGGTTCGCGGCGCTCGCCTCCGAACTCAGCAATTCAAATGGGAACATTGCGTTCGGGTGACGCGTTCGCGTCACCCTTGCCCGCTACGCTTTCACAGCGTCAGCTCTACCCGACCAACAATCTGCTTCGGAAGAGCGTATATCGATAATGAAAAGAAGACCTCTTATTTATAGCTATGAACAGTTTTTTGTATTAATTCGATGTTCTTTTTAGACTTTAGTAATAATTTCTCTCTTTTTTGTTGATTTGGGCGTTCAAACTTGAGATCAAATGTTTCTTCATGTGGGCGTATTGACGGTACATCGACCCGATCAGCTAATTCCTGTACTTTCGGTGCATATGCGATACTGAACATTGGCTTGTTACATAGTATTGAAAACACATTTGAATGATATCGTGTCGACACCATTCGGTCGACACCGGCAACTCGCTCAAGAGCAGTCTCCACAGAGGGTTTGTATTTAAGAACAGGTATATCCAGATACTTCCTCGCAAACTTTTCGTCGCTTGGATCTAATGGAATATAAACCGGGTGATCAACTCGGTCGCATATAGTATGTATGTTCTCTAAGTACTGCTCACCAGCTGTTGGTATATCTAAATTTGTATCATATTGAAAATATTTTGATAACTTTTCCGAATCGCCATATGCTCCGATACCTAACCATGGTCGGAAATTGACACCAGTTCCATTAGTCATCCCTGTCTTTGGCGGGTTAAGGAGAAAAGCTGGACAGGCAGTTAATTCTACATCACAGTCGCATAGTTCCTCAAGCTTTCTTTTTGATCTATGGTCCCGTACGGTTACTATTTTGGAATTATTGAGTACCTCACAAAGCATTTCACGGCTTTCTTCAGAAGCAACATGTTGGTAGCCAACACCAATAATAAGACTTGTGTCGTTAAGGAACGATAACCGCGATTGAAGTGCTTTTGGTTGATGATCATGAATAACACCCCCACCACCAAGTATTGTTATGTCCGATTTTGTCGGGCCAATATCCTTGTGGAATCGTTGTACATCATACCCATTGCGTGTGAGCGAGAGATATAGTGCCTTTCCAATGGCGTGGTCTCCAAGGTTTCCAGTTGTGTAATTTCCACACAGCCCGATTTGATGCGATCGGTGGCGTTCAATTTCCATCCGTAGTCGGTGTCTCTTGAACTTGAGATCGTGCTTTGTTAATCCAAATGAGCTCCGTGCTGCTCCCATCAACTGTATAACACCGTCAGATTTCCATTTACTTACTGCTCGGGACAATAATGATTCCATATTGGAGTCTACTGCTTTCCTAGCAAAAATGGGATACAGAGATATATAGTATTTACTAACCTCTTATCAAATAATACATGAATTAAGATATGATATTTCACTTTATTTGTGACCAAAGATATATTTTAAGAGATTGAAATAAGTGTCTGACAAAGAGTACCTCCAGAGACCTTGATCTGTCGTATTAATTATTGATGCTGACTGCTCCCGCTTTTTGTCAAGATTACGCTCTTCTGGCGGAGATTGTTGATACAGCTCAGTCGAACTCGAAGTGAGTGCTAAACGCCATGGGGATCGGTTTACAAGACGATTCTCGAACCGAAGACAGATCCGTCAAACCATAAGAAGTCGAGACATCAACGATCTTCCACACATGAGCGCAAGATTATATATTGTCATCAGACTTGACGGAGTGAACTGATTGTTAATAAGTCTCTATGGATCAGATTTACAACGCAGTACGACCCAGAGATAGTGATGGCGAGACTGTTGGCAACAACAAATGATAAGTTCTACAGCGAAGCCAAAGCATTAAATAAAGCGGCTGGACTCGATATGTCTGTTGAAAAAGATAAGAACGGGATCTCCGTCGCCACATACAAAAAAAGAGTTATTAATAGCTTTGGAAATTGGTACCAATCTGAAACCGGAGTATTTGTTGCTTGTTCAGGTACCCTTGTATTCAATGGAAAAGTCGGCAAAGCTGCATTAAGAGGCATAGCATCAGCGTACAGTGGTGATTTAACTGAGATTCAGGATAGCGTATTTGGCCATTACGCCCTATTGATATCCGACCAAAATGAAGTTAAAATATGTTGTGATAGTGAACATTCATACGCGATATACTACTGGATCGGAGATAATGATCTTTTCGTCTCAACTACATTATATACTGTCGCAAAGGTGGTAGGCGCTTCTGTCGATCGAATTCGACTCTATGAACGGATACTTGAATACAGCAACATCGGTCCAAAGACACCGTTTACTGAGGTTCGTCGATTGTATGGTAACGAACACATTGTTATTGATGACTCTGGCATCTCAGTTGAGACGGGAGTAGACGCACGACCATTACCAAATTATCAAAAAATGACGCTTCCGGATGTTGTTAAAGACTACTCCTCTCGGATTCGGACTATCCTAAGAGAAATAAATAATGCGTTCCCTGAATCATCAATTTCACTACAAATGACTGGAGGAATGGATACTCGGTTGATATTATCCGGTTTATTGAAAACAGGACGTTATCCTCATCTTATATACGGGGTAGGAAACTCAAAACTCACAAACACATTTGATGGTGACAGGAACATCGTTACCCAACTCGCCGATAGGTTTGACTTGGAATACTACGAGATGGACTGGAAAGGAGATCCTACAGAAACCGATCACTGGGCCGAATTGTTTAAAAAGTACGGATTTGGGTATACCGTCTCTGGCTGTACAAAGAGTCGTTTTGAAGAGTTTGAAGGAGAGATTACACCATATCCAGTTTTGAATATGAGCGGATTTTGCGCATCGGTCACCAACCGAATGCCATGGACGGATGAACTTGATCGCAATCGGATATCACTTCAGAAATGGGTTTCAAATCATTATATGTCACTTGACGAATTCCAAGACAACGCAGTGAGGTTGCGGGACGAATACATATCTCACTTAGCAGACTCAATTGAGATAGCCACAAAGCGATGCTACGATATTGATGTCACCAACCAATCGATCAGCCCCAAAGACCATACAAAATTGGATTTTCATATCGGCCGAAAACGACTCGCAACGCGCACGAACCTTCAAAATGAATACGGATATTATTTGGCATTACTAGCAGTTCACGAACTAAACCGCCCGCTATTTCACATACCCTCAGAGTACCGAAGAGGGAATGAATTTCAAATTGCCGTTATCCGTAATCTGGAACCCGAACTTCTTAATGTTCCTCTATTTAGCGGAACAAAGCATGTTTCGGTACAGGGTGGAAAAGCAAAACGCATTCCCGAAGGGGGAATTCTAAAAAGAACAGTATTAAAGTTACCGGAACCACTATTATCGCTTATTCGCATAGCCTATCATCGGGTTGGATTTTTACAAGAAAATGAACCTAAAAAAAACCATGATTTTTATATAAATCGCCTTCAGGACAGGCCCTGTTCTGAACATTTTGATTTTAATAACTTCGACGGGGATCTACGAACGCTCAATTTCTTCGAATTATTTGAGGAAGGTATTGAACAGTTAGGAGAAACCAAGATTAGATGACGGTTTTTTGAGTAAGACCGTAGTGAACTCAATTGAGATTTGCTGTCCTTTTTTATATTTACTGGATAAACGATGTTTGTACGGTGATATCTGGCCAATAATGAATCATAATACTTTGGCTAATAATTTGATTATTAGGTATTTATATCATGCCCCAAGTCAATATCTCATCTTTATGTATGTCCCTTCGAGAACTTCGACCCTTGACTACGCTGATCATCGTTGGCGAGATCCCTGTTCCGGGACGCTTAGCTGAGAGGTTATCACAAGTGATTTTTTCACCTTCATTGATTTCACGGGTTACAACTAGGCTTCTCCGAGCATATTTTCGACTATCTTCTTCTACACCAATTGGTGCTTTCTTTGAATCACCAGTCGTTACATTCAGAATTTTGGCATTCTCTCGGAACGTTTGTACATCGCTAGAATCCATCGCGTGATAGTGGTCATTTCCCTTTAGGGACTTGTCAAGCGTAAAGTGTTTTTCAATAATGTCTGCGCCATGGACATGCGAGTTTAGCAGAGTTATCATCCCTCCGTCTGGGGGCACGTGATCAGAATATCCCGCTGTATATTCGGGATATAGCTGTTGAAGATGCCTGATCATCGCAAGATTGGCATTTTCTGCGTCAGTGGGATACTGGAGAATGCAATGAAGTAAGCATAACTCCGGATTCGAATCCTCCTCTTCGATGACACGGACCGCATCGTCGATCTCGCCGATGGTACTCGCACCCGTCGATAACAGTATCGGTTTCTCTTTTCGAGCAATGTGTCGAAGCAGCGGATGATTCGTGATGTCAGCACTGGCGATCTTATAGGCTGGAACGAGCTCCTCGAGATAATCTACCGCATGAAAATCAAACGGCGTCGAGAGGAAGTCCACGTCATGATTCCTCTCGGTCCATCCCGCGATCTCTTCGAACTCTTCCGCCCCGAAATCGTCGTACTGGGAGAACAGTTCGTACTGGCTCTCCGTCGATTCCTCGCTCGTGTCCCAGTATGCGGGCGACTGTTTCGATGCGAGTTGGTCGGCCGAATACGACTGGAATTTCACTGCGTCGACGCCGGCCGTGGTCGCCTGGGCGACCATCTCCTTTGCAGCTTCGAGAGGTGAAATGTCCCGCTTTTCGGCGATGTCGAAGTAATTGACCCCGATCTCCGCGATCAAGTACGGCTGTTCACGATCGTCGATGTCCGTGTCGTTAATTTTCATCGATTCCCTCGAAGAGTATCCGTTTGATTCGCTCTACTCCGTTCGCGATGTCGTGATCCTCAAGTGCGCTACGCATCGATTCTCGTGTGCTCCTGTCGATGATGTAGTCCTCAACCGCGGTTCGAATGTTGTCTTCGCCCACGTAATCTGCTTGGCCCAAGAAAAGTACTCCGCGTGAGATATGTGAGTACGGATGCTTTTGTTCTCGATGGTTCTGTGCGATCGAGATCACCGGCAGGTTCAGCGATCCCGCCTCGTACAGGGTACGACCGTTAGACGTGATCAACAGGTCGGCCTGCTCCATGTGCTCTGCCATTGAGTTAATGTCCTGACTGATTTCGACGCTAATATTGGGTGGATAATCATCGGTGATGGGAGCGAGTGTTTCCTGTTGGGTGTACCCCAGGCCCAAAACCACGTCCAGATGGAGTTCGTGATCCAGTTCTGACAGGGCACAGAGCGTTTTCGCGGTGAGGTTGTTCTCGTCGGTGCCACCGAATGAGACCATGATCCTCTCAACGGAGGGAATTTCTGTTCGAGCCGTTGCATACTGAAATTCATTCCGCAGGCAAAAGTACTCGAACCCGAAGTGGTGGTTCTCCGGCGGGTTGGAGTGTTCATACAGAGCGTTGATCACCGCGTCCGCGTGATCCGTCCCCGAACCCAGGTCCTCGAAATTGACGACGCGAGAATCGTATTTCTTGAGCGTCTCGATGTACTCCGCAGAAGTATCCAGAACGTCGTTGACGACTACATTCGGGGATTCAGACTCGACGTATTTTAGGAACGCATGTTCGTCATCAAATACCCGATAGTCGTAATTACTCTCCTCCAGTTTCTCGATTGCGAGGTCTTCCTTTGGCTCTACCGCGAACAAAATGTCGTGCTCGAACAGGTGATCAGCGATCGTAATTCCTCTGTACACGTGACCTGTTCCCGCATTCCCGTTCCCGATCAATCGATAGAGGAGTTGCTTCCGCTGAAGTTGACTCTCTACCAGTATCCAGTCCGCATACGTGTCTATATCTATTCCTTCTTTTGGACCGACTTTATAAAAGCAGGGATCGTCTCCCACTCGACGCCCTTCCATTACTAGATCTCTATGAGAGAGAAAAACACCGATTTCCTCATAAACCGGGTCCATCAGTTGCCTGTTCTTTCTGTCTCCTGAAACAGGGATATAACCGTTAGACGAGTCTTTCCAGTAGTAGTGAGTACTGTCTCTAACGAAAACGATACTATTTTTGTCTTCTCTTATGGCCTTGTCGATACCCCCTTCGATCGATGCGACCGAAAATAGAGGAGCTGTCGGTTGAAAACAGAGAACGTGATCAAAGTCTACATCTGCTTCACTGAAGGCGTGTTTGATTACTGGTGCGAGAGGAACTTCATCCGTTGCCAGATGCTCTGGCCGATCAATGACCGTATCTACATTGTATTGTCGACCGATTTGTGCGATCTCTTGACTATCTGTAGTCAGTGTAATGTGACCAACGGCATTGGATTCTTTACTGGTTTGTATGGCATGTGCGACAAGTGGATGCCCTCCGAGTTTCCGCAAATTTTTTCGAGGTATTCCTTTTGACCCTTTTCTTGCAGGAATGATGGTATGTATATTTTTTGTCATTTATGGCTTACTCTCGCATCTGAAATACACTTTCACCTGGAGAGATTAATACGTGGCTAGATTTGATAGTTGTAACTTGAATCCTCGACAGGTACACAGCAGATAGATCCACTCTTAACTGTATAAATATTGCTTGGTATACTCGCTATGACTGTATCTCGTACAACTCTGCGTACTGCCCGCCATTTCCCACCAACTCAGCATGTTGACCTGCTTCAATAATCTCGCCCGCTTCAATCGTATAGATCCGATCAGCATTCCGCACGGTCGACAGCCGGTGTGCAATCCCGACAATCGCATAGTCGCGCTCCATCGCCTCAATCGCCTGCTGAACTTCCTGTTCGAGATTCGAATCGAGATTACTGGTCGCCTCATCCAACACTAGCACCTCAGCATCTTTCAGTAGCGCTCGCGCAAGTGCAACTCGTTGCTTTTGTCCACCCGAAAGTCGAACACCCTCGTCACCCAACTGTGTTTCATAGCCATCAGGTAACTCATCGAAAAACTGGTCGACTTTTGCAATCCGTATAACCCGATCCAACTCTTTCTCGGATACGTCTCGGTTCCCAATTGTCAAATTGTATCGCAGTGTGTCGTTGAATATATACGGACTTTGTCGAACCACGGCAATCCGTGAGCGCCACTCATCGATGTCCATCGAACCAATGGGTCGACCATTCGCGTAGATCCCGCCATCAGTCGGTTCATACATCCGGGTCAAAAGCGAGATGATCGTCGACTTGCCAGCCCCAGATTGGCCAACAAACCCAATAAAATCTCCCTTCTCGAAGCCAAACGAAACACCCGAGACGGCCTCTTCGTCTTGGCCTCGGTACGAAAAACGAACTTCATCAAACTCGACAGTCTCAATCTCCGCAGGGATTGACTCAGTTTCAGTCTGTGGCTCACTATTCGTTGCAAGCTCGTCAATGAAGAGTTGCGTGCGAACCAGATGAGGAAGATTACTCTCAACCTTGTAAAATAGCGAGTTCAAATTGCTTACTTTCGGTCCTAGTTGAAACATCGCGAACAAGAACACCCCAAGCGCTCCCAGTGATAGATTGGCCACCACAATCGCCAAATAAATCAGAAGGAAGACTGAGACGGCAGTCAACAAATTATAGAAACTCGAAATCGCTTGCTCATTCCGCCGAAGTCGAATACTTGACTCGGCAAACTGTCTGACTGCCCCGACAAAGTCATCGAACAATTCTGACTTCAACCCGAACAGCTTGGTATCTCTAATCCCCTGGGTGCCTGCCTGAGCGGTCTGCTGGACACCCTCGTTGGCGTCGGCGACCTTCTCTCCGAGTTCGTACCCCGGTTCGAGC
>LFCJ01000840.1_pt1 | contig 20135 bp, 22 predicted proteins | sample 643141 | NCBI WGS metagenome assembly LFCJ01 (sample SAMN03766243, study PRJNA286221) | soda lake metagenome | biome: soda lake; feature: Kulunda steppe; material: water; isolation source: sample B1-Br-g2 brine of Lake Bitter-1 | place: Russia: Kulunda steppe | collected 2010-07
GAGCGTGGTTGCGCGCTCGGCGCGAAGTCGGTATTCTCGACTGCGGAAACGCGCTGCTTTTCCTTTTGCGGCCTTCCTAACATTTCCCGCCGTGCCCGCTCCACCGGATGCGGCGGTTTCATTTTCAAGGCGCGCCTCTCCGCTTTCGTCGGCACCATCCCGGCCATCGGTCGCGCGAACGTCTTGAGAACGCGCTGTGTCAGTTTTGTGCCACTCGGCCGGGCATGTTCCTGCACCGTTCTGCACGTCCGTGCACGAAGCTGCGGGGGAAGTAGCGACGGGGCTTGCTATTTTCCTGGGGATTTCGTAGGTGCCGCAGCGGGACACCCCTCCCCAACGAGGGGCGCTTATCTGGAAGGATAGACATGACTGACGCGACGAAACCGGCCATCCGGCCGGCCAATCCCAATTTTTCGTCCGGCCCCTGCGCCAAGATCCCCACATTCGCGCTTGATCGGCTCGGTGACGCTCCGCTCGGGCGCTCGCATCGCTCGAAGCCAGGCAAGGCGAAGCTCAAGGCCGCGATCGACGGCACGCGCGAGATCCTCGGCGTGCCCGACGACTACCGCATCGGGATCGTGCCCGCCTCCGATACCGGCGCCTACGAGATGGCGATGTGGTCGATGCTGGGCGAGCGTCCCGTCGAGATGGTCGCCTGGGAGAGCTTCGGCGCGGGTTGGGTGACCGACGCGGTCAAGCAGCTCAAGCTCGATGCGCGCATCCACGAGGCCGATTACGGCGAGATCGTCGACATGGCCGCGCTCGATTACGACCGCGATGTCTGCTTTACCTGGAACGGCACGACATCGGGCGTGCGCGTGCCCGACGGCTCGATGATCCCGGCGGATCGCAAGGGGCTGACGCTGTGCGATGCGACCTCGGCGGCCTTCGCGATGGAGCTGCCCTGGGACAAGCTCGACGTGACGACCTTCTCCTGGCAGAAGGTTATGGGCGGCGAGGCGGCGCATGGCGTGCTGATCCTGTCGCCGCGTGCCGTCGAGCGGCTGGAGAATTACACCCCGCCCTGGCCGCTGCCCAAGATCTTCCGCATGACCAAGGGCGGCAAGCTCAACGAGGGCATCTTCGAGGGCGCGACGATCAACACCCCCTCGATGCTCGCGGTGGAGGATTACCTGCTGGCGCTTGACTGGGCGCGGGCGATCGGCGGGCGCAAGGCGCTGATCGAGCGGGCGGAGGCCAATGCCGGCGCGGTGGCCGATTTCGTGGCAAGACGCGACTGGATCGACCATCTCGCGGCCGACCCGGCGACGCGTTCGACCACCTCGGTGTGCCTGAAATTCACCGATCCGGCCATCGACGATGCCGCTTCCTTCGCCAAGGCCGTGGTCAAGCGGCTCGAGGCGGAAGGCGTGGCCTTCGATATCGACGCTTACCGCGACGCCCCGCCGGGGCTGCGAATCTGGTGCGGCTCCACTGTGGAGCGCGGCGATATCGAGGCGCTGATGCCCTGGATTGAATGGGCCTACCGCGCCGAGCGCGCCGGGCAGTAATCGGACAATCTTCTATGGCCCCGCGACGCCGCATGCGGCGGGGCCTGTGCGTTTCACAGAAAGGAGCCACATCATGGCACCCAAGGTTCTCGTCTCCGACAAGCTGTCGGACAAGGCCGTGCAGATCTTCCGCGACCGCGGCATCGAGGTCACCTTCGACCCCGAGATCGGCAAGGACAAGGACAAGCTTCTGTCCGTGATCGGCGAGTATGACGGGCTCGCGATCCGCTCGGCCACCAAGGTCTCGGACAAGGTCCTCGCCGCGGCGCCGGGTCTCAAGGTGATCGGCCGCGCCGGCATCGGGGTCGACAATGTCGATATCCCGGCGGCCTCCAGGCAGGGCGTGATCGTGATGAACACGCCTTACGGCAACTCAATCACCACCGCCGAACACGCCATCGCGATGATGATGTCGCTCGCGCGCCAGATCCCGGAGGCCAACGCCTCCACCCAGGCGGGCAAGTGGGAGAAATCGCGCTTCATGGGGGTCGAGCTGACGGGCAAGACGCTCGGCCTGATCGGGGCGGGCAATATCGGCTCCATCGTGGCCGAACGTGCGCGCGGGCTGCGCATGAAGGTCGTCGCCTATGACCCGTTCCTGACGGATGACCGCGCCAAGAAGCTCGGCGTCACCAAGGTCGAGCTCGGGGAGCTGCTCGGGCGGGCCGATTTCGTCACCCTGCACGTCCCGCTCACCGACAAGACGAAGAACATCATCTCGCGCGAGAACATCGCGAAGATGAAGCCCGGCGCGCGGATCATCAACTGCGCGCGCGGCGGGCTCGTCGACGAGGCGGCTGCGGCAGAGGCTCTCAAGTCCGGCCATCTCGCCGGGGCGGCCTTCGACGTGTTCGCCGAGGAGCCGGCCACGGAGAACCCGCTCTTCGGGCTGCCCAACGTGGTGTGCACGCCGCATCTGGGCGCGGCCACGACCGAGGCGCAGGAGAATGTCGCGCTGCAGGTGGCCGAGCAGATGTCGGATTACCTGCTCACCGGGGCGGTGCAGAACGCGCTCAACATGCCCTCGGTGACCGCCGAGGAGGCCGCGGTGATGGGGCCGTGGATGAAGCTCGTCGAGCATCTCGGCGCCTTCGCCGGGCAGATGACGGACGAGCCGATCACGGCGATCAACATCCTCTATGACGGCACCGTCACCGAGATGAATCTCGACGCGCTCAATTCGGGCGTGATCGCCGGGGTCATGAAGGCGGTGAACCCGGATGTGAACATGGTCTCCGCTCCGGTCGCGGCGCGCGAGCGCGGCATCAAGGTCTCGACGACGCGGCAGGAGAAATCCGGCTCCTTCGACGCCTATATCAAGGTCACCGTCGTCACCGAGCAGCGCGAGCGGTCGGTCGCGGGGACCGTGTTCTCGGACCAGAAGCCGCGCTTCATCCAGATCAAGGGCATCACCATCGACGCCGAGGTCGGCGCGCACATGCTCTACACGACGCATGACGATGTGCCCGGGATCATCGGCACGCTGGGTCAGACGCTGGGCGACAACGGCGTCAATATCGGCAACTTCGCGCTCGGTCGCTCCGCCGCGGGCAAGGACGCGATCGCCTTTCTCTATCTCGATGGCGAGGCGTCGGACGCCGCGCTCGACAAGCTGCGTGCGACGCGGATGTTCCGCCAGGTCCGGCAGCTGCAGTTCGACGTTGCGTAACGCATCCGTGTAAGTTAGCGCCCGCCATCGGGGATGGCGGGCGCATCGCGCGGCAGCGTACGGAGGCGCGGATGCGCGCATATGCGATCGGGGACATTCACGGCCACCGCGCGCTGCTCGAAGCGGCGCATGACCGCATCGAGGCCGATCGTCGCGCCACGGGCGATCATGACGCGCCGGTGATTCATGTCGGCGATCTCGTGGATCGCGGCCCGGACAGCCGCGGCGTGGTGGAGTTCCTGCGCGCGGGCTGCGCGGCAGGACGGCCCTGGGTCGTGTTGCGCGGCAATCACGACTACCTGTTCAAGCTGTTTCTCGACGATCCGAATGCCGCCGCGCATGGCCGGTTGCCGGCGCATGCCTGGCTGGAGCCGAATATCGGCGGGGTGGCGACGCTCGAATCCTACGGCGTGCGCGCGCCCGATACGCGCCCGCTGGCCGAGGTGCATCGCGAGGCGCGCGCCGCTGTGCCGCAGTCGCATCGAAGCTTCATGGCGGAGCGCCCGATGCTGCACCGCGCGGGATCGACGATCTTCGTGCATGCGGGGTTGCGCCCCGGCGTGCAGCTCGACGAGCAGAGCATGCGCGATCTGCTCTGGATCCGCGAGGGCTTCCTGGAGGATCCGCGCGATCACGGCGGGCTCGTGGTGCACGGCCATACCGCAATCGACGCGCCCACCCATTACGGCAACCGCGTCAATATCGACTCCGGCGCGGCCTGGGGCGGGCCGCTAAGTGCGGTGGTCGTAGAGGAGGGGGGCGTCTGGCTGCTCGGCCGCGAGGGCCGTCAGCCGCTGCGCCGCGAACGGTCGCGCGCCTGACGCCGCGCGATCGCGCCGCCCGCCGCGACGCCGACCCACACCCCCGCCATCCACAGCACCGCCGAGAGCGCGACATTCGCCGCCGCGGTGCCCGTCGCGCCGGCGGCGGCCAGTTCCAGCGTCTCGAGGCTGAAGATGGAAAACGTCGTGAAGCCGCCGCAGAACCCGGCGACGACGAATTGGCGCTGCAGATCGGTGATCGCGATGGCGCCGCTTGGCCCGGTGAGCGCGAACCACGCCCCGATCAGCACCGAGCCCGCGACATTCGCGATAAGCGTCGCCCAGGGAAACGCCGCCCCCGCGAAAGCCAGCCCGACCCCGTAGCGCGCCAGCGCCCCCAGCCCGCTGCCGAGCGCGACGACCGCATATGGTTGCAGCGCCCTCATGCGCCGAGCCGCGCGCCGAGCGCCCAGCCCGCGGTGGCAAGCAAGAGACACAGACCCAGCGACAACGCCATGTTCAAGGCCGCCGATTCCCACGCGCCCGCGCGCCACAACGACAGGGTCTGCAGCGCGAAACTCGATACGGTCGTATAGGCGCCGAGCACCCCGATGGCGAGAAACAGCCACAGGCCGCCGCGCTCGGCCAGCCCGGCGAGCAGCCCGATCAGCGCCGCGCCGCTGGCATTGACGGCGAGCGTGCCCCACGGAAACGCTTCGCCCATACGCGCCGCGACGGCACCGGATACCCAGTGCCGCGCCGCGCCTCCGAGCGCGCCCCCGAGCGCCACGAGCAGCGCGTATCCAAGACCGGGCTCCATTGGCTCAGCGCTGCCGTGCGCGGCGGGTGGTGTCAAGCCGGGGGCAGGGCGGCAGGTCCCGAAAGCGCGACCCCCGGCGCGCGGCCGGGGTTCGCAAGGGTCAGCGCGGGTCGAACTTGCCGACCGGGATCCTGAGATAGGAATGCCCGTCGCTCTCGGGCTCGGGCAGGCGGCCGCCGCGGATATTGACCTGCAGCGCGTGCAGCATCCGCGCGGGCAGCTTGAGCGTGGCGTCGCGCTCGTCGCGCGTGCGCACGAACTCGTCCTTCGAGATGCCGTCGCGCACATGCTTGTTGCGTTCGCGGTGCTCGGCCACGGTCGCCACCGGGGCGGGGTCCGCGCCCTCCTCGGGGTAGTCATGGCCGACATAGAGCCGCGTGTCGCCCGGCAACTCGAGGATCTCGCGAATCGAGTCCCACAGCACCGCCGAGGAGCCGCCGGGGAAGTCGGCGCGGCTGGTGCCCGACTCGGGGGCCATGAAGGTGTCATGCACGAAGGCCGCATCGCCCGCGACATAGGTGATCGAGCCGAGCGTGTGCCCCGGCGAGAACAGCACCCTCACCTTGATGTTGCCGACATCGAACTCGTCGCCCTCATGGAAGAGCCGGTCCCACTGGCTGCCATCGGTCGGAAAATCAGCGGGCAGGTTGTAGATGCCCTGCCAGAGCTTCTGGATCTCGCGGACCTTCTCGCCGATGGCGCGCGGGGCGCCGAGCTTGCCGGCCAGATAGGGCGCCGAGGAGAAGTGATCGGCATGCGGATGGGTGTCGAGGATCCAGATGATCTCGATGCCTTCACTCTCGATATAGGCGAGCATTCGGTCGGCGTCCTCGGTGGTGACCGCGCCGGCCTCGGGGTAGAAGTTCCAGACCGGGTCCAGGATGGCGCCCTTCATCGTCTCCGGGTCGTGGAAGACGTATTGCAGCGAGCCGGTGGGGCGGTCGAAGAAGGTCTTGACGATGGGGGAAGCGGTCATTTCATATTCCCTCGATTGCATGTGTTCACGCACACATAAGCGAAACCGAATATGTTGCAACCCCCTTTCGCACACTTCATCGCGGCGGCGGCGTCGCTGCGCGCGCGGCCGCCAGCGCCGCGCACAACACTTCCCTGTCGCCCACATGATTGGCCAGCAGTAGGACCAGCCGCGCATTGAGCGCGTCACTCTCGGCCTTCGAGAGCCCCTCATGCGCGGCGAGCAACTCGGCATAGAAATCGTCTGGCCCGGCGATGTTGGGGGCGGTTTCGAGGCTGCTCATCGGTCCTCCCTCACTTGCCGAGCGCGCGGTCGATCGCGGCGCCCACGGCCTGCGCATCGTGGTTGTGCCAGCGCGCGGCGACGTGCTGGTCGGGGCGCAGCAGATACACCGCGCTCTCGGCCTCGCCGAGATAGCGTTCGCGCAGCGCCGGGTTGTCCGCGGTGCTGAGGCGCAGCGTCGAGACCGCAACGCCGTCATGCGCGACGTCCTGCGGGATATCCGCGTCGATACCCAGAAGCTGAAAGCCGCCGTCCAGCGCATCCATCAGCCAGCCATTGCCCAGCGGTGCGTCCACGGCTGGCGCGCCGGGGCGGGTGCGCGCGGGCATCCCCGGCGCGTCGGGGCCGCTCAGCGGGCTGGGGTCATGGGCGCAGGGCATCGAGAGGCGCCCGGAATTGACGAGCGGGCGGGCGAACGGATGCGCCTCGGCGAGGTCGAGCACCGCGTCGCGGAAGATGCGGCTGATCTCGGATTTCGGGGTGATGAACTCCGTCGAGCGGGTGGAGTTGAGGATGTTCTCGTCGGCAGCCTGGACCCGCTCGGCGTCGTAGCTGTCGATGAGCCGCGCGGGGGCGCTGCCGTTCAGCACCGCCGCGAGCTTCCAGCACAGATTGTCTGTGTCCTGCACCCCGCTATTGGCCCCGCGCGCGCCGAAGGGCGAGACCTGGTGCGCGGCGTCGCCGGCGAAGATCACGCGGCCGTGGCGGAACCGGTCCATGCGCCGGCACTGGAAGGTGTAGATCGATACCCAGTCGAGCTCGAACTCCACATCCGCGCCCAGCATCTCGCGGATGCGCGGGATCACCCGCTCGGGCTGCTTCTCGCGCTCGCGGTCGATGTCCCAGCCGAGCTGCAGATCGATGCGCCAGACATCGTCGGGCTGCTTGTGCAGGAGCGCCGACTGGCCGCGATTGAAGGGCGGGTCGAACCAGAACCAGCGTTCCGCGGGAAAATCCGCCTGCATCTTCACATCGGCGATGAGGAAGTTGTCCTCGAAGACCTTGCCGACGAAATCGAGCCCCATCATCGACCGGATCGGCGAGCTTGCCCCGTCGCAGGCGACCAGCCAGTCGGCCTCCAGCGCGTAGCTCCCTTCCGGTGTCTCGATATCGAGCGCGACATGATCGCCGCACGGCGTGACCTGCGTGACCCGGTTGCGCCCGCGCAGCTCGAGCGGCTTGCCCGCGGCCGTGAGTTCATGCGCGCGCTCGACCATGAACTGTTCGAGATAGTATTGCTGCAGGTTGATGAAGGCGGGGCGCTTGTGCCCGTCCTCGGGCAGCAGATTGAACTCGAAGACGCGGCGCTCGTCGAAGAACACCTTGCCGAGATTCCAGGTCACGCCGGTCTCGACGGCCGCGTCGCCGCAGCCCAGCCGGTCGAGGATCTCTAGCGTGCGCTTGGCAAAGCAGATCGCCCGCGAGCCGAAGCTGACCTTGTCATTGTCGTCGAGCACGACGACGGGCACGTCGCGCTGGGCAAGGTCGATCGCGGCGGCGAGGCCCACCGGTCCCGCGCCGACCACGATCACGGGGTGGCGCACAGGGGCGGCCGCGTCCTGATCCGCGCTGCGCCGGTAAGGGTAGAGCGCGCGCTCGAAGACCTTGTTCATCGCCGCCTCCGGTTCAGCCCTGCAGCGCCTGCCACAGCGCGATGTCGCGCTCGGCCGTCCAGATACGGGGCGTGTCGATGCCCTGTGCCTCGTCATAGGCGCGCGCGACATTGAAGGGCAGGCAGTGCTCGTAGATGGCGTAGTCCCTGAATTTCGGGTCGCATTCGGCGCGCACCGCGTCCCAGGCCTCGCGCAGCGTGCCGCCGCGCGCGGCGACCTTGGCGGCGGGGCGGTAGGTGCTCTCGACGAAGTCGCGGGTGCTCTCGATGGCGGCGTGGACCATCTCCTCGCCGATCAGCGCATCGCCGCGCCCGGGCGCGATGGCGGCGGGCTGGAACCCCGCGATCACGTCGAGCGTGTCGCCCCAGTCGCCGAAATGCCCGTCGCCGCAATAACAGGCCGAGTGATACTCCACGATGTCGCCGGTGAACATCACCTCGGCATCGGGCACCCAGACGACCGCATCGCCCGCCGTATGGGCGCGCCCCGGCTGCAGGATGTCGACCCGGCGCTTGCCGAGATAGACGCTCATCTGCTCCGAGAAGGTCGTGGTCGGCCAGGTCAGGCCGGGGATCGACTCGTGGCCCTCGAAGAGGCGCGGGAAGCGCTGGAACTCGCTGTCCCAGTCCTCCTGCCCGCGCTCTGCGACCATGGCGCGGGCGGTGTCGGACATGATCACCTGCTGCGCGCCGTAGGCCGAGGCGCCGAGCACCCGCACCGCGTGGTAATGGCTCATGAAGAGATGGCTGATCGGCTTGTCGGTGACCTTGCGGATCTCCTCGATCACCTTGTTCGCGAGCCGCGGCGTGGCCTGCGCCTCGATGACCATGACGCTCTCGTCGCCGATGATGACACCCGAATTCGGGTCGCCCTCGGCAGTGAAGGCCCAAAGCCCGTCGCCGATCTCGGTGAAGCTGGTCTTCTTCTCGGCGGTGTCGCCCTGCGATGCGAATGCCTTGCTCATGCCTGTCTCCTCATTTCGTCCATTCGGGCTGCGCCACGGCGGGCCGGAGCGTTCCGGTGCATGCGCCAAAGCCGATGCGGTAGCCGTCGCCCTGCGCATGGCCGCGCAGCGTCACGGTGTCGCCATCCTCCAGAAAGCTGCGCTCCTCGCCGGTCTCGAGCGCGAGCGGCTCCTTGCCGCCCCAGCTGATCTCGAGCATCGAGCCGCGATTGCCGCGCTCGGGCCCCGAGATCGTTCCCGAGCCGAGGAGATCGCCGACATTCATCGGCGCGCCGGCCACGGCGTGATGGGCGAGCTGCTGGGCGGAGGAGTAATACATCTCGCGGTAATTGGTGCGCGCGACGACCGTCTCGGCCTTACCCTCGGGCGCGATGCCAACCTCGAGCGCGATGTCGAAGAGCATCGGCCCCGGTTCCTTCAGGTAGGGCAGGAGTTCGACCTTGCGTTCGGGGGTATCGACGCGGAACGGCTCGAGCGCTTCGCGCATCACGATCCAGGGCGAGATCGTCGTCGCCGTGGCCTTGGCCTGGAAGGGGCCGAGGGGCTGATACTCCCAGGCCTGCATGTCGCGCGCCGACCAGTCATTGACCAGCACATAGCCGAAGATCATGTCATCGGCCTGCGCGACGCTGATCATGCCTTCGGAGGGCTGGCCCACGATGGCGCCCATCTCGAGCTCGAGGTCGAAGCGCCGGGACGTCCCGAAATGCGGCGCGTCGTCCTGCGGCGGCTTGAGCTGGCCCCAGGGGCGGTGGATTTCGGTGCCCGAGACCACGACCGAGGAGGCGCGCCCGTTATAGCCGATGGGAATGTGCAGCCAGTTCGGCGGCAGCGCGTTCTCGGCGCCGCGAAACATCGTGCCGACATTGGTGGCATGGTGCCGGCCGGCATAGAAATCGGTGAATTCCGCGACGCGAAACGGCATGTGCAGCCGCGCCTCGGCCTGCGGGATCAGCGCGCGGTCCGCCAACCCGATATCCTCGCGCAGCGCCGGGTCGCCCCCCTCCATCAGCAGTTCCGTCAGCTGCGCGCGCAGCGACGACCAGGCCGGCGCGCCAAGCTCCATGAAGCCGTTCCAGGCGGGTTCGGCGAAGACCGGATAGGGCGCCGAGGCGATCAGCCCCTCCTTTTCAAGCAGCGTCACGTCGAGGATCATCGCCCCGATCGCGACCCCGCACCGCGCCGGCCCGCCCGTCGAGAACACCCCGCAGGGCAGGTTGTTGAGCGGAAAGTCGGTGTCGGGCGAATTGGCGCTTTCGACCCAGCTTCGCTTCAATGACATCGCGGTCCCCCGTCGCTGGCATGCAGATGACCCGCCCTGCATGCGCGCATCAGGGCGGGTGTCAAGCGGTGGCGGGCGCTCACTTGCGCCCGGGTGTGCCGTCGAACTTCTTCTCGATCGAGTCCCAGCAATCGATGTAGTTGTCCTGCAGCGGCGCCTCATTGGCCGCAAAGGGCGTGAGATGCTGCGGAAAGCGGGTCTCGAACATGAACTGCATCGTGTTGTCGAGCTTTTCAGGCTTGAGGTCGCTGTTGGAGGCCCCCTCGAAGGCGTCACGGTCGGGCCCGTGCGGCAGCATCATGTTGTGCAGACTCATGCCGCCGGGGACGAAGCCCTCGGGCTTTGCGTCGTAGATGCCGTAGATGTTGCCCATCAGCTCGGACATGATGTTCTTGTGATACCAGGGCGGGCGGAAGGTGTCCTCCGCGACCATCCAGCGCTCGCGAAACAGGACGAAGTCGATATTCGCGGTGCCCTCGACGCCGGAGGGTGCCGTGAGCACCGTGAAGATCGACGGGTCCGGGTGATCGAACAGGATCGCGCCCACGGGCGAGAAGGTCGCCAGATCGTATTTGTAGGCGGCGTAGTTGCCGTGCCAGGCGACCACGTCGAGCGGGCTATGCGGGATCGCCGTCTCGTGGAACTGCCCGCACCACTTGATGATGAGCGTCGAGGGTGTCTCGCGGTCCTCGAAGGCGGCGACGGGGGACTTGAAGTCGCGCGGATTGGCGAGGCAGTTGGCCCCGATCGGGCCGCGGCCCGGCAGGTCGAACTTCTGGCCGTAATTCTCGCACACGAAGCCGCGCGCCGGCCCCTCCAGAAGCTCGACGCGAAACACCAGCCCGCGCGGGATCAGCGCGACCTCGCGCGGCGCGACATCGATGATGCCGAGCTCGGTATAGAAGCGCAGCCGCCCCGATTGCGGCACCACGAGAAACTCGCTGTCGGCGGAGTAGAAATATTCGTCCACCATGGATTCGGTGACGAGATAGACATGCGTCGCCATGCCGACCTGGGTGTTGACGTCGCCCGCCGTGGTCATGGTGCGCATGCCGGTCAGGAAGGTGGTCGGCGTCTCACCCACCGGCACCGGGTCCCAGCGGTACTGCCCCAGGCTGATCACGTCGGGGTCCACATCGGGGGCGGAGCGGAAATAGGGCAGGTCGATCTTCGCAAAGCGCCCCGTGTGCTTGACCGAGGGGCGGATGCGGTAGCACCAGGTGCGCTCGTTCTGCCCGCGCGGGGCGGTGAAGGGCGTGCCGGAAAGCTGCTCGGCATAGAGGCCGTATTCGCATTTCTGCGGCGAGTTCATCCCCTGCGGCAGCGCGCCGGGCAGCGCCTCGGTCTCGAAATCGTTGCCGAAGCCGGGCATGTAACCTTCATGAGTGCCCTGCGTCCGGGTGTCCTGGATCATCTCGCGGGCGGTGTGCTGGGTGTTCATGGTCTCCTCCGTCGCACGCGGTGAGGGGGCGGAATCGAAGGAGACCATATCGTTGCAAGTGCAACGAGTCAACCGGCTGGCGTGCCCTCCGGCGCGGCGGGCAGCGGCGTCTCGGCGCGGTGCCGGCGCCAGACGGTGACGAGGAATATCCCCATCGACGCCACCGTGAGCACCGACCCCGCGACCACGATCGCGTCGCTTCCCCCCGAGAGATACAGCGTCAGCCCGACGGTGATCGCGACGAGCCCGGCGAGCGCGACGGCGAAGTGGATCCGCGCGAGGCGGGTCTGCGCCGCGGCCGGCACGAGGTGATAATAGACGCCGAACAGCCCGAAGGTGACCCAGCCGACGAGGTTGAGATGCGCATGCACCGGGCTCATCGTGTAGTCCTGCGCCGCCGACATCTGGATGCCCCACAGCATTCCGAGCATCACCGCGACGACACCGGTGAAGAAGAAGTAGAACGCAACGCCCTTCATGTCCTTTTCTCCCATTGCCATGCCGCGCCGGCGTCCACGGCGGGCTGCGTCGGGGCGTCGATGGGCATGGACTCGTGACACTATGCGGCAAAATGCCGCACCGCGATCATGCCACGATCCGCGCGCACCGCCAAGCACGATCGCGCGCGCGCCCTCTTGACGCGGTCATCGCAGCTGCAATGATCGCGCCATGGATGAACGCGCGCCCGATTTCGACCTTGCCGGGTTCCTGCCCTACCAGCTCGCGGTTGCCGCCGCGCGTGTCAGCCGCGCCTTCGCCGAGCGCTATCACCGCGATTTCGGTATCACGATCCCGGAATGGCGCGTGCTCGCGCATCTCGCGCAGGCCGGGCCGGTGAGCGTGCGCGAGATCCACGCCCGCGTGGACATGGACAAGTCCAAGGTCAGCCGCGCGGCGGCGCGGCTCGAGGCGGCCGGATACATCACCAAGCGCGGCCACGAAACGGATCGCCGGCTGGTGCAGCTCGGGCTCACGGATGCGGGCCGCGCGCTTTTCGCGCGCATCGTGCCGGTGGCGCGGGCCTATCAGGACGAACTCGAAGCCGCGCTGGGCGCCGATGCGGCGGCGGTGCGGCGCGGGCTCGCAAAACTCTCGGAGGCGTTATGACCGAAGCGGTTCTCTACGACTACTGGCGCTCCTCGGCGGCCTACCGGCTGCGCATCGCGCTGGGGCTTGCGGGCATACCCTTCCGCACGGTCGAGGTTGACCTCGTCACCGAGGCGCAGCGCGACGCCGAAAACCTCGCGCGCAACCCGCAGGGGCTGGTGCCCACCCTCGAACTCGACGGGCTGACGCTGACGCAATCGCTCGCCGTGATCGAGTATATCGACGAGACGCGCGCCGCCGGGTTCCTGCCCGCCGATGCGCCCGGCCGCGCGCGGGTGCGTGCGCTCTCCTACGCCGTCGCGATGGAGGTCCATCCGATCTGCAATCAGACCGTTGCGCGCCACGCCGCCGACAATTCCGGCGGCGGTATCACCATGGAAAGCTGGATGGAGCGTTTCATGAGCCGAGGTTTCGCGGCGATCGAGCGGATGCTCGATCATCCCGACACCGGCCGCTACTGCCACGGCGACAGCGTGACGATGGCCGATATCCTGTTGATCCCGCAGCTCTACAATGTGCGCCGCTGGCAGGTCGACATCTCCGGCCACCGGCGCATCAAGGCGGTTGCTGACGCTCTCGAGGCGCTGCCCGCCTTCGCCGCGGCACATCCCGACAATTTCCGCCCCGCCGGGCGCTGACCGGTTCAGCGGATGAGCCGCAGCAGGAGCGTCAGGATCACGCTGATCAGGATCGAGGTGCCCAGAGGCAGGTAGATCGTCGCGCCCCCGACCTGCAGCGTGAAATCGCCGGGCAGCCGCCCGATCGGAAGCTGGCGCAGCCACGGCCAGGCCAGCCCCACGACCAGGATCACCACGCCGAGCAGGATCAGGAATTTCTGCATCTTGCCCTCCTCGCGCCCATCTAGGCGGCGCTGCGCGCGGGCGCTACCCGTCGCGCAGGAAGACGGGCTTGTCGGGCTCCGACAGCTCCGGCGCGAAGCGATAGCCGCCGGTGTCGAAGTCCTTGAGCGCCTCCGGATCGGTAACCCGGTGCTCGCAGATGAAGCGCGCCATCGCGCCGCGCGCCTTCTTGGCATGAAAGCTGATGACCTTCGGCGCGCCGCCGCGCTCTTCCATGAAGGCCGGGGTGATGACCCGCGGCGCAAGCGTGTCGCGGTCCACCGCGCCGAAATACTCCTGCGAGGCGCAATTGACGAGCACATCGGTCCCGGACTCGGCGGCGGCGTCGTTGAGCGCCTCGGCGACCCGGCCGCCCCACCACGCATAAAGATCGCGTCCGCGCGGGTTGGCGAGCTTCGAGCCCATCTCGAGCCGGTAGGGTTGAATCCCGTCGAGCGGGCGCAGCACGCCGTAAAGCCCCGACAGGATGCGCAGATGCCGCTGCCCCCAGCGCAGCGCGTCATCGTCGAGGCTCGGCGCGTCGAGCCCGGTATAGGTGTCGCCGGCGAAGGCGAGCGCGGCGGGGCGCAGCGCCTCCGGCTCCGGGTCGTCGGCGAAATCGGCGAAGCGGCGGTGATTGAGGGTGGCGAGCTTGTCGCTGATGCCCATGAGTTTGCCGAGCTCCGCGGCGGACAGCTCGCGCGCCACCTCGGCGAGCGCGTTCGCGTCATCGCGAAACGGCGGCTCCGTCACCGCCGTCCCGGCGCCTTGCGACCAGTCGAGTTTCTTCGCGGGGGACAGGACGACGAGCATGTAACCTCCTTGTGCAGCGGCGCAATCTAGCGATGTGGCGCGCACTGTCCAGATGCCGGTTGCCAGCGCCGGGGCGGGGCATTACGACAGGCGCCAACACGATGCGCAAGCGAGGGACCGGCCCATGACCTCCATCCTGCAGATCCTTCTGCTGATCCTTGACGTGATCTGGTTTCTCATCATCGCGCATGTGATCCTCAGCTGGCTGATCAACTTCCAGGTCCTGACGCTGCGCCAGCCCATCGTCGCCTCGATCTGGGACGGGCTGAACCGGCTGCTGGAGCCCGCCTACAGCCGCATCCGCCGCTTCATGCCCGATCTCGGCGGCATCGACCTGACGCCGCTGATCGCCCTCGTGGCGGTCTACGCGCTGCGCATCATCATCATCAACAACGCGCATCTGGTGATGTGACGGATCGGGCGATGACCGCGACCGACCCGCGCGCGCTGCTCTCCCGCGTCTTCGGCTTCGCGGATTTCCGGCCCGGCCAGCGCGAGATCGTCGAGGCCGTAACCGCCGGGCGCGACGTGCTCGCCATCATGCCCACGGGCGGCGGCAAGTCGCTGTGCTACCAGCTTCCGGCGCTGTGCCGCGACGGGCTGACGCTGGTGATCTCGCCGCTCATCGCGCTGATGCGCGACCAGGTCCGCGCGCTGGAGGCCGCGGGTGTAGCGGCGGGCGCGCTGACCTCCGGCAACACCGAAGAGGAGACCGAGGCGGTCTTCGAGGCTATCGATGCCGGTCGGCTCAGGATCCTCTACATGGCGCCCGAGCGGCTCGCCGGGTCGGGCACGCTCGCGCTGCTGCGCCGCGCGGGTTGCCGGCTCATCGCCGTCGACGAGGCGCATTGCGTCAGCCAGTGGGGCCATGATTTCCGCCCCGATTACCTGCGCATCGGCGAGCTGCGCCGAGTGCTCGGCGTGCCGCTTGCGGCTTTCACCGCCACCGCCGATGCCGAGACCCGCGACGAGATCGCCGCGCGGCTTTTCGACACCGCGCCCGAGCTTTTCCTGCGCGGCTTCGACCGGCCCAATATCCGCCTCGCCTTCGCGGCCAAGAACAAGCCGCGCCAGCAGGTGCTCGATTTCGCCGCGCGCCAGCGCGGGCAGGCAGGGATCGTCTATTGCGCCTCGCGCGCGCGCACGGAAACGCTTGCAGCCGCGCTCGAGGCCGCCGGCCACAGCGCGCGCGCCTATCACGCCGGGCTCGACCCCGAGGAACGCCGCGCCGTCGAGCGCGCCTTCCAGATCGAGGACGGGCTGATCGTGGTGGCCACCATCGCCTTCGGCATGGGCGTGGACAAGCCCGATATCCGCTGGGTGCTGCATGCCGACCTGCCCAAATCCGTCGAGGGCTACTACCAGGAGATCGGCCGTGCCGGGCGCGACGGGGCGCCGGCCGACACACTCACCCTGTTCGGCCCCGACGACATCCGCATGCGCCGTGCCCAGATCGACGAGGGCGCGGCCCCCGATGCGCGCAAGGCCGCTGATCACGCCCGGCTCAACGCGCTTCTGGGCCTTGCCGAGGCGCCGCGCTGCCGCCGGCAGGTGCTGCTGCGCTATTTCGGCGAGGAGAGCGCGCCTTGTGGCAATTGCGACACCTGCGCGATGCCCGCGAAGCTCTTCAACGCCACCGAGCCGGTGCGCAAGGCGCTCTCGGCGGTGCTGCGCACGGGCGAGGGCTTCGGAGCGGGACACCTGATCGACATCCTCACCGGCAACGCCACCGACAAGGTGCGCACCCGCGGCCATGACCGGCTGCCCACCTTCGCGGTCGGGCGCGAGCTCGCGCGGGGTGCCTGGCAGGGGGTGTTTCGCCAGATGATGGCGCATGACCTGATCCGTCCCGACCCGGCGCGCCACGGCGCGCTGCGTATGACCGAGGCCGCGCGCCCGGTGCTGCGCGGCGAGACCGAGGTGATGCTGCGCGAGGATGCGGCGCCGCCGCGCAAGGACGCGCCAGCGCGCGCCGAGCCCGCCGCGATCGTCTCCGAGGACGACGCGCCGCTTCTTGCCGCGCTCAAGGCCAAGCGGCGCGAACTCGCCGAGGCGGCCGGGATGCCCGCCTACATCGTCTTCAATGACCGCACCCTCATCGAGATGGCCGAGGCGCGCCCCGACAGCCTCGACGCGATGGCGCGCATCTCCGGCGTCGGCGCGACCAAGCTCGAACGCTACGGCGCCGCCTTTCTGGAGGTCATCACCGGTGCCGCCCCGCCGCCGCAGCACCCGGCCCGGCGCAAGCTCGCCGGGCGGCCCGAGGGCGCGCTCCTCGACCGGCTCCACGCCATCCAGCGCGACCTCGCCCGCGGCCCCGACGGCACCGAAAAGCCCCTCAGCCTGTCGACAACCACCCTGCGCCGCATCGCACAGGCCCGCCCGGACAGCCCCGACGCGCTCGCCCGCATCCCGGGGATGGACGCCGCGCGTACCGCGCGTTTCGGCCCGGCGCTCCTCGACGAAATCTCGAACTGCGAGGACTGAACCCGATGTATCCCTTCCTGCGCCTCGCCAACGAGTTCCGCCGCTTTCGCAATGCGCCGCCGCTGGGACTGGCGGACACGCATGTCTCGCATCACCGGGTCTGGCCCTGGGATCTCGATCCGTGGTCCGAGCTCAATAACGGGCGCACGCTCACGATCTACGATCTGGGGCGGCTACCCTATTCGCGCCGGGTGGGGCTGTTCGCGGCGATGCGCGCGAATCGCTGGCGCGCCACGGTAGCGGGGGTATCGGTGCGCTACCGGCGCCGGATCACGGCGCTGTCGGTGCTGGAGATGCGCACCCGGACGCTGGGCTGGGATCACCGCTTCATCTATATCGACCAGTCGCTGTGGCGCCCGGACGGCGAATGCGCCAACCAGATGCTGCTGCGCTCGGCGGTGATCACCGCGGGCGGGATCGTGCCGCCGCAAGAGGTCACCGCCGCGATGGGTGGCCCGGCCGAGAGCCCGCCGCTGCCCGACTGGGTGCGCGCCTGGATCGCGGCGGAGGACGCGCGCCCCTGGCCGCCGGCGCGCTGACCCCTTGCGCGGGGGCGGCGCGCTCTATCTGATGGCGGCGGGCAAACGGGGCCGGTAATGCAGATACCACCGCAAGGCAGGCGCATCTGGGGCTGGTGGTTCTTCGACTGGGCCAATCAGCCCTACAACACGCTGATCCTGACCTTCGTCTTCGCCCCTTATTTCGCCGCTTCGGTGGCGCCCGATCCGGCCACGGGGCAGGCGATGTGGGGCTGGACCCTCGCGATCACGGGCATCTGCATCGCCGCGCTCGCCCCGATCCTCGGCGCCATCGCCGACAGCGCTGGGCCCAAGCGGCCCTGGATCGTGCTGTGGTCGGTCGTCTATGTCACCGGGGCGGCGCTCTTGTGGTTCGCGGTGCCGCAGGCGGACCCGGTGATCTGGGTGCTTGTCGCCTTCGCGATCGGGATGTTCGGGCTCGAATTCGGGATCATCTTCGTCAACTCGATCCTGCCCAGCCTCGGCAACCGGTCCGAGCTGGGGCGGATCTCGGGCTCGGGCTGGGGCTTTGGCTATCTCGGCGGGATGCTTTCGCTCGTCATCGTGCTGCTGTTTCTCGCCGAGAACGAGGACGGCACCACCCTTCTGGGGATCGAGCCGCTTCTGGGCTTCGACCCCGAGGCGCGCGAGGGCACGCGTGCCGTGGGGCCGTTCACGGCGCTGTGGTATCTCGTCTTCGTCATCCCGTTCTTTCTGTGGGTGCCCGAGCCCGCGCCGCAGCCGCGCACCGAAGGGGCGATCCGGCGCGGGCTGTCGGAGCTGTGGACCACGATCCGTTCGCTGCCGCGCCGGCCGAGCCTGTTCGCCTATCTCGGCGGCTCGATGTTCTACCGCGAAGGGCTCAACGGGGTCTTTGCCTTCGGGGGGATCTACGCCGCCGGGGTGCTGGGCTGGTCGATCACCCAGATCGGCGTGTTCGGCATCACCGCGGCGCTCACTGGCGCGGTGTTTGCCTGGATCGGCGGGCGCGCCGACAGTGCCTTCGGGCCCAAGCCGGTGATCATCGCCGGTATCTGCGGGCTGATCGCGGTGTGTCTGCTGGTGGTGACGACATCGCGCGACATGGTGCTTCTGGTGCCGGTGGAGCCGGGGTCGATGCTGCCCGACGTGATGTTCTTCATCTGCGGCGGCATCATCGGGGCGGCGGGGGCGTCGCTGCAGGCCGCGTCGCGCACCATGATGGTGCGCCAGGGCAACGAGGCGCGCATGACCGAGGGCTTCGGCCTCTACGCGCTGTCGGGCAAGGCGACCTCCTTCGTCGCCCCCGGCCTCGTCGCGCTCGCCACGCAGATCACCGGCGATCAGCGCCTCGGGGTGGCGCCGCTGATCCTGCTGTTCTCGGTCGGGCTCGTGCTGATGTACTGGGTGCGGCCCGAGGGCTCGGTGCGCGGGGAGGCTTGATCGGCGCGGCGCGCGGCGCTATGCGGGCGCGTCGCCGTTCGGGCGGCCAAGTCTCCGCGACCTTGTCAAAACGGAATCGACATGACCCGCACACATCTTCCCGGCATCCTCGCGATGGCCGCCATCGTGGTGGCCTCGAATATCCTCGTGCAGTTCCAGTTCGGCGAATGGCTGACACTCGGCGCCTTCACCTATCCGCTCGCCTTTCTCGTCAATGACGTGATGAACCGCGTCTACGGCCCCGACGCCGCGCGCCGCGTGGTCTGGGCGGGTTTCGCGGTCGGGGTGGTTTCCTCCTTCATCGCGACGGGGTTCGACGCGACGACGCTGCGAATCGCGCTGGGCTCGGGGCTGGCGTTTCTCACCGCGCAGATGCTCGATGTGGCGCTGTTTCACGCTTTGCGCGAGGGCAAGTGGTGGCGTGCGCCGTTGGCCTCGACGCTGGTGGGCTCGACGGTGGACACGGCACTGTTCTTCTCGATTGCGTTTTCCGGCTCGCTCGCCTTCATCAACCCGGCCGATGATGTGAGCTGGGCGGCCACCGAGCTGCCGCTTCTGGGCGCGGGGCCGGTGGTGCCGCTCTGGGTGAGCCTTGCGGTGGCCGATTGGGGCGTCAAGCTTGCGCTGGCGCTCGCCGCGCTGGTGCCGTTCCGGCTCATCGTGGGGCGGCTGACGCAACAAGCTGCATAAAAGGCTTTGACAAACACAAAATCTGTGCCACGATTCTCTGGAACGCAGCAGCAGAAAGGAGGTGGTCCAGTGTCGAGAGTGATGTTGGAGAGAGGTGCCGGAACAGTCGGGGGAGGCGCGGCCTGAGGGCAGTCCCGCGGGTTGACCACCCTGATTGGGCCTTGCTCTAACTGGCCCATCTCCGAAGATCTCGGGAAGGGCCGCCATCGCGCGGCCCTTTCTCGCATGAGGGGTTCATGCTGCGCATTACCGACGATATCGCCATCGCCGACTGGGAGCTGACCGAGCATTTCACCACCGCCTCGGGCCCCGGCGGGCAGAACGTCAACAAGGTCGCCACCGCCGTCGAGCTGCGCTTCGAGGCGGAGCGCAGCCCGAACCTGCCCGAGCCGGTCAAGCGCCGGCTGCGCCGCCTCGCCGGGCGGCGCTGGACGAGCGAGGGCGCCGTGATCATCCGCGCCGAGGACAGCCGCAGCCAGGCGCGCAACCGCGACATCGCCCGCGACCGCCTTGCCGCATTGATCCTTCGCGCCACCGAGACTCCGAAAAAGCGGATTCCCACCCGGCCGAGCCGCGCCGCCAGGCGCCGCCGCGTCGAGGCCAAGAAGCATCGCGGCGCGATCAAGGGGCTGCGCGGCGCACCCCCGCCCGAGGATTAACCCCGCAGCTTGAAGCGCTGGATCTTGCCGGTCTCCGTCTTGGGAAGCGCATCGGTGAACACGATGCGGCGCGGATACTTGTAGGGCGCGATCGTGGCCTTGACGTGCTCCTGAAGCCTCGTGATGCACTCGCCGTTGCCCGCGACCCCCTCGGCGAGCACGACATGCGCCTCCACGATCTGCCCGCGCGCCTCATCCGGCGCGCCGATGACGGCGCATTCGGCCACGTCCGCGTGCTTGAGCAGGGCGGCCTCCACCTCGGGGCCGGCGATGTTGTAGCC
>LFCJ01000841.1_pt1 | contig 20133 bp, 12 predicted proteins | sample 643141 | NCBI WGS metagenome assembly LFCJ01 (sample SAMN03766243, study PRJNA286221) | soda lake metagenome | biome: soda lake; feature: Kulunda steppe; material: water; isolation source: sample B1-Br-g2 brine of Lake Bitter-1 | place: Russia: Kulunda steppe | collected 2010-07
CACGATCGCCAGATAGCTGAGTTTGCCCCTCTTTTTCTCAACGCTGCTGGATCGGTTGAGCAAATTATACTGCGGTGTCTTCGACCGATATCGATGACTGGGAGTGTGAGAATTCTTAGACAGGCTCCTAGACGATCGGGGCCGTGACTCCGCGCTGTTCGCTCGACTTCGAGGGCGGCGCTCTTCGTGCCCGGTCGTGCTCGACTCTCGACGTTCTTGACCTGTTGTTTAGGCCGTGCCCGACTTTCGACGTTCTTGACCTGTTGATTGATGAGTGGCGCGTGCGTACTGGTACCAATGGCTCCAGACACCAGTCTCGAAGGCGTCGACGAGATCGTCCACGAACCAGACGAGGCGTTCGTCGAGTCCACCAACGTCGCCGCGTTCATGGAGACGTACGGGATCGACGATACCGAGGAACTCATCGAGCGGACGACGACCGAGGTTGACGGCGAGCCCCAAAGCGGTGTCGACTGGTTCTGGGACGAACTGATCGACTACCTCGAGATCGAGTTCTACGAGGAGCACGAGGCGGTTCGGGACGATACCGACGGCCCCCAGTTCACCGACTGGTACCCCGGTGGGATGCTCAACATCGCCCACAATGTCCTCGATCGACACGCTGGCGTCGACAAAGAGCGGCGAAACAAAGTCGCCACCATCTGGGAGGGCGAGGACGGCGAGGTCCGAGAAGTAACCTACCACGAACTCCACCGACAGTCGAATATGGTCGCAAACGCCCTCGAAGATCGAGGGATCGAAACCGGCGACACAGTCGGGCTCTACATGCCGATGGTCCCGGAGGTCGCGTCGATTCTGTATGGCTGTTTCAAAGTCGGCGCGATCGCGGTTCCGATCTTTTCGGGCTTTGGCGTCGACGCCACCGCGACCCGGATCGCGGATTCGGCGTGTTCGGTCCTCTTTACGGGCGATGGGTTCTATCGCCGCGGCGATCCCGTCTTCCTCAAGTCGGCTGCCGACGAGGCGATCGCGAAAGCGGGTCACGTCGAACACACGATCGTCTTCGATCGATTAGGCGCCAGTACGCAGGGGAACGAGCACGAGATTCCCTGGACCGACGAGCGTGACGAGTGGTGGGCCGACGCTATCGAGGCAGCCGACGACGAGTACGAGACGAAGTCTCTGCCGTCAGATCAGGAGTCGATGCTCCTCTACTCCTCGGGTACCACCGGGAAACCGAAGGGGATCGTCCAGACACACGCAGGCGCGCAGGTGCAGTGTGCAAAAGAGGTCTACTTCGGGATGGACCTCAAACCCGCCGATCGGTTCTTCTGGGTGAGCGACATCGGCTGGATGATGGGACCCTGGAGTCTCATCGGGACGCACACGTTCGGCGGCACCCTGTTTATGTACGAGGGCGCACCCGACCACCCCGAGCCCGATCGCTTCTGGTCTATGATCGATCGCCACGCGCTGACCCAGTTCGGGATCTCGCCAACCGCGATCCGTGCCGTACGGAAGCATGGAGACGAGTGGCTGGAAGGGCACGACCTGTCTTCGCTGCGTATCCTGGGGTCGACGGGCGAGCCCTGGGATCCCGAATCCTGGCGATGGTTCTACGAAAACGTCGGCAACGGCGAGTGCCCGATCATCAACATCTCCGGCGGAACAGAGATCTGTGGCTGTTTCCTGATGCCGATGCCGACCCAGCCGCTCAAGCCGTGTACACTCGGCGGACCGGGTCTCGGTATGGACATCGACATCGTTGACGAGACGGGCGACTCTATCGAAGCAGAGCACGAGCGTGGCTTTCTCGTTGCCAGAGACTCCTGTCCGTCGATGACGAACTCGCTCTGGTCGGGCGACGATCGCTATCTGGACGAGTACTGGGCTACCTTCGAGGATCTGTGGGATCACGGCGACTGGGCTCAGAAAGACGAGGACGGGTTCTGGTTCCTGCATGGCCGCGCCGACGACACGCTCAACGTAGCCGGTCGCAAGGTCGGACCGGCGGAGGTGGAGGGTGCCCTGATGGACCACGACGGCGTCAACCAGGCTGCAGCGATCGGAGCACCCGACGAGACGACCGGGACGGCAGTCGTCACGTATGTCGTTCTCGAAACCGGGTACGACGCAAGCGACGAGCTGCGCGAAGAACTGCGTGAACAGGTCGGCGAGGAACTGGGCAAGCCGTTCCGCCCGCGCGAGGTGCTGTTCGTCGACGAGTTCCCCAAGACCCAGTCGGGCAAGATCGTTCGGCGGGCGATCCAGGCCGCCTACACAGATGAAGAGTTTGGCGATCTGAGCAGTATCGAGAACCCCGAGGCGATCGATCGGCTCGATGCGGCGAACTGACCGCTGGGCCGTGCCATCGAGCAGTGCCCGAAGCCGAGCGTCTCGGGTGGCTCCCCCGCGAACCGACTACTCAGCCGAGCGTCGGGGTGAACCGATCGCCGCCAAGGAAGGTCCAGATGTGGCCGCGTTCTTCCGGCGAATCGACTGCTGGCAACTCCTTTAACGCCGGCTGGATCGCGTTCCACCAGCCCTCCTCCGTTTCGAACGCCGCCGGATAGTCCGGATAGACGTTCTCGACGAAGTCGGATTTGCGCGCACCGGGATTGTCGACGAGATATCGGTAGGAGGCGAGCAGCGCCTCCCGCCGCGCTTCGAGCGTCGGTCCGGAGCCAGGGAGATCGACCGCTTCGACGGCCTCTCGGAGCGCGGCCGGAGGATGGTCGGCCTCGGTATCCGCCTGCGCCGTTGCTGGCTGCTCCGATTCCACGTCGGCCCGGCCCGCCGATTCCCCTCTCGTCGATTCGGCCTCGATTGGCACCCACCAGACGCGGCCGCGGGCACCGATCTTGCGCGTCTCGATGGCGCCCTCGTCGACGAGTTCGTCGAGTTTGTTGTGCGCCGTTCGCCGCGAGCACCCGAGCGACTCCATGACATCGGTGGCGGTCAGTGGACGCCCCATATCCTCCCGTTCGTCGAACGCCTCGAGGGCTGCCTCCGCCGGTATCCGATCGGCGTACTGGCCGTGCTCATTTCTGTCACGATCGCTTGCCATAGCACATTCCAGAACCGTTGTTCTCTTAGCCCTTTGCCTTCGAGTGCATCTCCGCCCCACTGTGGCTCTAGTGCCTGGTCCTGGCGGTTTCGGCCGGGGGATCGCTTCCACGAACCCGGTCCAGCGTTCGGCACGACGCCGACGTGAGCGTCCCATCGCGATCGGCGACGAGGTCGAACCGGTCCCGATGAACGACGCCACCGTGGGAGAACGGTGCCGGTCGAGTGGAAACGGACACGCGAGATTTAAGAGGGTTACTGCTCACGAAAGAGATATGAGTCGATGATGGATCACGACACGATCGCATCTCGGCGCAAAAGCCACTCCGAATCGGCTGGCGGTGGGTCCGATGGGTGACCCCATCACAGTTCTGTTCGCCGCCGTACCGCTGGTCGTCGTCGCCGTCTTGCTGGTCGGCTTTCTCTGGCCCGCAACGCGGGCGATGCCGATCGCGTGGCTCGCTGCAGTGGTAATCGGCTACGTCGTCTGGGAGATGCCGATCGTGTGGCTCGCCGCAGCCTCGATCGAGGGGATACTTGTCGCGATCCAGATCCTCTTCATCGTCTTCGGCGCGCTCGTGTTGCTCTATACGATGTTGCGAACAGGAGCGTTCGACGTCCTGAACAGCGGCTTCGCCTCGATCAGCGAGGATCGGCGCGTCCAGCTCGTGTTGATCGCCTTTTTTCTCTCGACGTTCATCGAGGCCGTCGCCGGCTTCGGGGCACCCGCCGCTGTGGTCGCGCCGCTGTTGCTCGGGCTCGGCTTCCCGGCGCTTGCAGCCGTGATCGCCGCACTGATCGGACACATCATCGCCGTCACCTACGGTGCAGTCGGGACGCCGATCATCATCGGCATCAGGGAACCGATGGCGAGCGTCGGCACAATCCAGGCGACGATCGAGGCGGAAGGGCTGACAGCCTCGGAGTTTGCGGTCAACGTCGCTGCATGGGCGGCGACCTACCACCTGCTGGTCGGCTTCGTCATGCCACTTTTCGTCGTGGGGATGGTCGTCTATTTCTTCGGCGACCCCGACGAGCGATCGCTCAAACCGGCGCTTGCCGTCTGGCCGCTGTGTCTGTTCGCCGGACTCGCCTTCGCCATCCCCTACTGGCTCGCGGCGTGGTTCGTCAGCGCCGAGTTCCCGTCGCTGGTTGGCTCGATGGTCGGCGGGACGCTCGTGATCGCTGCACTCCGTGCGGGATACTTTCTGCCCGCGACGGAGTGGACGTTTCCCGAGCAGTCGGAGTGGCCGGATCACTGGGTCGGCTCGATCCAGCCGACCGACGCGAGCACCGTGTTAGTCGATCGCCACGACATCTCGCTGCGGCGTGCATTGTCCCCGTACATTCTGTTGCTCGGTCTGTTGCTTGTCACCCGCGGCGTCGAACCGCTCCCGACCTTGTTCCAGGGTGAACAACTGCTGCTGCTCGGGCAGCCAACGTCGATGGCGCTTGGAACGATCGCAACAAGCATCGGCGAGCTAACCGTCGGCGTGCTCTACGTCGAGTGGGTATCCATTCTCGGAACGGAAATCGCCACCAGCATCGACCTCATTTATATCCCTGGCACGTGGCTGCTGGTGAGTGCGCTGGCGGCGATCGTCCTGTTCGATATGAATCGCCAGCAAATAACGGAAGCCTGGCTCGGGGCGGCGACGAAGCTCTCCTCGCCACTGATCGCGCTGGTCTTCGTCCTCGCGATGGCTCACGTGATGCTCCAGTCGGGAGCCCACGCCGACGGGGTCGACAGTATGATCGTCGTCCTGGGAACGGCGACGGCGAACGTCGTCGGCCCGGCCTACCCGCTGTTCGCCGCGCTCATCGGAGCGCTGGGTGCGGCGTTGGTCGGGTCGAACACCGTCTCGAACCTCACGTTCGGCCCGTTCCAGTTCGTCGCTGCCGAGCGGCTCGGCCTCTCTCGCGAACTCATCGTGGGGGCGCAGGCTGTCGGCGGCGCGATCGGAAACCTCGTCGCGATTCACAACGTGGTCGCCGCGCTGGCGACCGTCGGCCTCGTCGGCGAAGAGGGCCGCGTGATCCGACTCAACATGATCCCGCTGCTCTACTACACGTTCTTCGTCGGCGTCGTGGCGATGCTGTTTACGTACGTCCTCTATCGAGGCGTGTTCTGAGGACGGGACGGTCCCCCGCTCGTCTCACTCTCACCGGGCTCCGGTCGACTCACTCGTCGATCTCCATCGACTCCTGTCGATCGGTCTTCCACCTGTCGATGTCCTTGATCGCGTGTTCGGGCGGGACGTCGATCGCCGGGCTCTCCTCGAAGAAGTGGGCGGGTTCGAGTTTGAACGAGACCATCTTCGCCGGGAGCACCGGCCAATCCTCCGGGACGGAGACGTGGGTCTGACAGAGGTTGTACCAGACGACGACGTCTTCGTTCGCGATCGATCGGTCTGCCTCGGTCCAGGCCGGCAGCCCCTCGCCGCCCGGATTCTGGTTCGGATAGTCGCCGGCCGGGTAGATCTCGTCGTCGTCGTGCTGGGTGACCCAGAGGTGGTTCATCGCGAAGCCGGCGCGCTTTGCGTTCGAAGAGCCCGGCTGCATCGGGAAGATCGTATTCGTCCCGTTCTTACCCCTGAGTCGGTAGCCAACGGGTTCCCCGGTCGCATCGTTCGTAACGTCCTCGTTGACGATTTCCCAGTAGCGCCCGGCGTGAGTGTTGGTCTGTCGCTGTGCCTCCGATTCGCGCTCGAAGCGGGTTCGCTCGACGAACGCGGCGTTTCCGTGTGGGTTCAGGCGGTCTCGATCGCTCTCGGCGTGGGGCGTCGGGTCGTAACCGCCGGGACCGTAGGGAACCTCTCGAAGGTTGACCTCGCGGACGGTGTTCGTCTCGCCGTCGACGGCGAAATCGAGTCGGCAGTTGAACACGTGCTGGTGGAGCATGGACTTGTGGCTGGGGCCGATCGTCTCGGCGTAGCCCGTCTCGTGGTCTCCGGGTGCTAACAGTCCGGTCGCGTTACACCCCGTCAGCCTGACCTGTCCCTCGACGCTGCCGTCCTGATAGAAGTACCAGTAGAACGCGAAGTCGTAGTTCCCGATCGTCGAAATGAACGAGATGACGAGCCGCCGGTTCCGCCGAACCTCCTGGTCACCGACACGCCAGTCGTAGTGTTTCCAGAGCAGCCCGAAGTCCTCTTCGTGGAGACAGATCGCGTTCGGAATCACCTGCGGGTTGCCGTCGCCGTCGTTCAAGACGGCGTCCCAGTAGTGCATGTAGCCGAGGCAGTCACAGCCCTCAGTTAGCGAGTTCGCCAGCCGGCCGAGACCGTACTCGCCGACGTCGAAGGGGGCCTTCCAGTCGTGGTCCGGCTCGGGGTCGTTGTACGCGGTGACGACCTCCGGCCAGGAGGCGCGGTCGAGAATCGATCGCTCCTCGCCGTCGTCCTCGTAGCTGACGTCGTAGAGGACCAGCCCCTCACGGTGGTTGAAGCCGACGCGAACCGACCAGTTTTGCCACTCGACTGTGTGGCCATCGACCTCCCAACTCGGCCCCTCCGGCTGGACGACGTTGTACGGTTTCAGATCGTCACGCAGGTCGCGTTTGTCTTCGCGATAGTAGCGCGTTCGGCGGTCTTCGATGACGTCACTGGTTTTCGGACCGGTGTCGACGACTTTGCGCACCTCGCGATCGTCCAGGTCGACCCACGCGTGGATGCCCGAGAGCGGCCGGTTGTACGCTTCGGCACCCTCGTCGTCCGGATCGCCTTGCACCCAGGTAACGCCGTGTGCCAGCCGCCGATCGCGATCGATGTCCTCGGGGACGAAGTCGTAGCCGGCCGACCAGGCAGTGACGATCGCGAGGTCCGGATCCGCCCCGCGTCGACGGACTGCCTCGCGAAACTCCTCGTTCGCGGTGACGACCTCCTCGACCTCGACGAACTCCTCGCCGATCATTCGCGGCTGTCCCTGCTCGATCTCGGTCCACTCCGTGACTGTCTCCTCGTCGAGAGAAACGACTCCCTCGTATGAGACGTTCGTCGCTTTGTCACGGGCGACGATGCGCGCCTGTCGATCGGGCTCCGTGTCCTCGGCGTCGAACTCCCGAAGTGCCGCCTTCGGTGGTTCAGCGAGCGTCACCTCGACAGCACGCGCATCGTCCAAGATCGACGTCTCCTCGGTGGCGATCGACCACGCGCGGTCGATTTCAGACGGGGTGAGCGGGTCGAGTGGATGGTCGCTGGGATAGGTTGTGTCAGACATGCACTGGCACGATCCACGCACGCAGATTTATATCTTCACCAGCACCGAGTTCGAGAATGGACCACGTCAGACTCGGTCGATTCCGGCCGATCTCGGTTGCTCGTTCGAGCAGATCGAGCGACCGCCGATCAGCGAAGCCGTGATCGCGGATCGAGGACCTCGATCGGATGGACTGCCTCCCGATCGAGCAGATCGTCGAGTTGGTCTTCACACGAGGTGCCACTCGCCACCACGAGCCGATCGCGTGTGTCAGCCGTGGTAAACTGGTCGGCGAGTCGATCGCCGACGTCCATACTCAGTTCGTAGTACTCCTGTTTGTAGCCGAAGCTCCCGGCCATCCCACAGCACTCGACCTCGCTCTCGATGACATCGTAGCCGAGATCGTCGAAGACGGCTGTCGTGTACCGATCGAGGCCAAGTGTCCGCTGCTGGCAATGAGAGTGGTAGGCGAGGGCCGGCCCGTTCGTGCCGGCGTGCAGGGTCGATGCGTCGCCCCCGTTTTCGAGCAGTCCGTACACGTACTCGAGGATCTCGTAGCTCACCGAACGGAGTCGCTCGAACGACTGTTCGGGAAGCAGGTTCTCGTACTCGCGGTGGAACATCGCGAGGTCGCTTGGCTCGATCACGACGACGTCCCGACCCGCGTCGATATGTTCGGCGAGGCCGGCGTAGATACGACTCGCCTGCTCGTCGGCGGTTGCGATCATTCCCTGTGAGAGCGGTGCGCGGCCGCTCTCGCCAACGTCGGGGATCCGGACGTGGACACCCAGTGCCTCCAGTACGCGGACGGCTGCCTTCCCGCGATCGACATCGACGTAGTTCGTATAGGTGTCCGGGTAGAGGACGGCCTCGCGGTCGGCGTCAGCAGCGGCGACCTGCGGTCCTCGATCGTCGTACCAGTCCCGAAGCGTCTCGCGCTGGAACTCGGGGAGCGATCGGCGGCTGTCGACGCCGACAGTTCGTTCCATGAGAGATCTGACGGGGTCGAACCCCGCAATCCAGTTCGAGACCGGGGCGGTCGCGCTGCCCAGTTTCGCCAGCGTCTCGTAGTTGCCGAACAGCCGCTTCTGGACGTCGATCCCGCCGGATTCCGCGTCGGGGGTCAACCCCTCGACTAAGAAGTCGAACTGGCCGTCCTCGCCGTCGCGGTTGACTCGATCGCGAACCACCGTATTGATCCAGGGGATATCGATCTCGACGGGGCAGGCGTTGACACACCGTGAGCAGCCGGTACAGAAGTCGTTGAATTCGGCGGCCGACTCCTGGCCGTGGACGCCTGCTTCCCAGCCCGTCGCGATGCCGCCGGAGTAGGTCTCACCGCCGAAGGCGTGGCCGCCAACCGACTGGAAGTTGGCACACGAGTTTGCACACGCAGAACAGCGGATACAGTACAGCGTCTCCCGAAGCTGGTCGTCCTCGCGCATCGCCATGCGGCCGTTGTCGATCAAGACGAGATGGAAGTCGCGATCGTCGTCGCGATCGGCGAACGGGATATCGGGCTCGTCGAAATCGACGACGGGCGAGTCGACCGGCGGTGTGAACAACGAAATGTAGGACGTGATGTCCTGGCCGGTCCCCGATCGGCCGATGAGCTCGATGAAGGGAGCGAGATCCTCGACGGTTGGGACGATCTTCTCGACGCCCGCGACTGCTATATGTGTGTCCGGGACGACGGCGGTCTTCCGGGCGTTACCCTCGCTGGTCACGAGCATGATCGATCCCGAGTCGGCCGTAATGAAGTTCGCGCCCGTCATCCCGACGTCGGCGTCCGCGATCAGCTCGCCGAGCTGTTCCCGGGCGAACATGGTCAGCTCTTCTGCCGTTTCGAGTGGCTCGTCGGGATCGAACTGGCTGTTGAACAGCGTCGCGATCTCCTCGCGGGACTTGTGGATCGCCGGTGCGACGATGTGAGAGGGGGCCTCGTCTGCGACCTGAAGGACCCACTCGCCGAGATCGGTCTCGACGACGTCGACGCCGTCGCCTTCGAGGGCCTCGTTGACCTCCAACTCCTCGCTGGTCATCGACTTCGATTTGACGAGCCGATCGGCATCCTTCTCGGCGGTAACCTCGCGAATGTAGCGGTTCGCGTCGGCCGCGTCGTCGGCGAGGTACACCGTCCCGCTATTGTCTTCGACCGTCGCCCGGACCTCGTCGATCAGCTCTGGCAGGTGCTCGATCGCGTTCTCTTTGATCGCTCTGGCTTCGCCTTTCAGCGCCTCGTAGTCGTCGAGGTCGGCAACCGAGTCGTACCGACCCTGATTGAAGCCGAGCGTGTTCGCTTCGACGGCGTCGCCTTCGGTTTCGAGCAGCCAGCGAATTCGATCGGCTTTCCCGGCGCGGTCTGTCTTACTCATCGGCCCCACCTCCATCCTCGAGGAGGACGACGTGGACCTCTTTCGGCCCGTGGGCACCCCGAACGAGTGAACCCATGTCGGCGGTCGCACTCGGTCCTGTCGCGATAATGGCGCTGTTGCCGTCGCGGAGGTATGGGCCAAGCCGATCGATCGCCGTCGGCATGTCCGCGACGATATCGGTTGCACGGAGCACGACGATATGCAGGTCGGGGAAGAGGCTCACCTGTTCGGCTCCGAACGGTGTCGACGGGAGGACGACGCTGCCGTAGTCGGCGATCCCGAACGACGCCGCGGTGATCCCCGTCGTGGCCGATTCGAGGGTTGCTGGTGACGGCGTGTCGTCGACCCAGTCGGGAAGCGACACGGACGAGAACGGCAGCGAAGCGCCAATCGCGGGCTCATTGGCGAGTGTCTCTATCGTTCGATCGAACGCAGCTGGTTCGATTGTGGTGACTGGGACGTCGAGGGTCGCGAGTGAAGCCTCGAACCGTTCGGGTGTGGATTTCGTGTCGACACTCATGGCAGCATGCTACGACCGTATCTATTTGTGTGTTCTGCTCGTTCAACCGTCAGAGACCCGTTTCTCGCTGCCAGAATCGCAGCATCCTCGGCCTGAAATGACGCGAAACTGAAGAGATGTCGTAGGAAAAGGTTCAGATGGGCATATTTCCAGGTTCGAAGCAACAAACGGACAGTTCTATCCCTCACGAATCACCAGAAAACCAGTACTAACCGATCCGTGACCGCGCCTCAGCCGTCATTTCCAACACACACAACGGAATAGGCCTTTACACACGACTGCATATCCATTATACACGAATGAACTGGCGTGGCCGAGCGTAGTATTCGAATCGAAATAATATGAATTCATATATTTGTGAACACACCCGATCGATCTGTGCTCGATCAAACCGCAAGACTGAGCCATGATAGTTGTCTGTAAAGGTTAGATCGACGCTGCCGCAGCTGTCTCGTCGATCGGCGATTTCCCGCTAACCGTGTGTCTATCTGCCATATGCGAGTAATTTCTCAGACAGTTCTACTGAAAACTACCTCGTGAGCGCTGTAGGCGGGTGTTTTACCGTTCGAGAATCCAAAACGATCGAAAATTATAAATACCGTCTCCTTCGCCTTGGTCCTATGCCAGGGACTGATCCACAGGGCATCGATAGTGATTGTGCGGTACCAGCTTCCGCGAGGTCGCCCGGGGGTGATGAGAATGGTTAGCACAGTCGAAATCCTGCTTGCGGCCGTGCCGCTCGTACTCGCCGGCGTCTTGCTCGTCGGGCTCCTTTGGCCTGCGACGCGGGCGATGCCGATCGCCTGGGTCGCGGCGGTGCTGGTCGGGGCTTTCGTCTGGGGAATGCCAGCGGACTATCTCGCGGCGGCCTCGATCGTCGGTGTGATGACAGCGATACAGATCCTCTGGATCGTCTTCGGGGCGCTGTTGCTCCTGTACACGCTGATGCAAGCCGGTGCGTTCGATCGCATCAACGAAGGGTTCGCAAAAATCAGCGACGATCGGCGCGTGCAGGTGATCCTGCTCGGCTTCTTCCTCGCGACGTTCATCGAGGGGGCAGCTGGCTTCGGGACGCCCGCAGCCGTCGTCGCGCCGCTGTTGCTCGCACTCGGATTCCCGGCGCTTGCAGCAGTGATCGCCGCGCTGATCGGACACATCATCGCCGTCACCTACGGCGCGGTCGGGACGCCGATCATCGTCGGCATCGAGAACCCGCTTGCGACGACGGAGGCGACGAATACGGCAATTACGGATGCCGGCTTTACCGTCCAGGCGTACTCCGTCGAGGTCGCTGTCTGGGCGGCGGCCTACCACGCGCTCGTCGGCTTCGTCATGCCGCTGTTTGCGGTCGGGATGGTCGTCTACTTCTTCGGCGACCCCGAGGACCGAAGTCTCAAGCCGGCGTGGGAAGTCGCGCCGCTTGCACTGTTTTCGGGAATCGCGTTCGTCGTTCCGTACTGGCTTTCGGCACAGATCAGTGCAGAGTTCCCGGCACTGATCGGTTCGATGGTCGGTGGTGCACTCGTCGTCGGTCTGCTCAAAGCGGGCTACTTCGTCCCCGATGAGGAGTGGGACTTCCCAGAGCGAGAGAAGTGGCCAGATCACTGGGTCGGGACGATCGAACCCGGTCAGGCCAGTGCACCAGGTGTCGATAGCGAACGCGGCGGTGGTGGCACAGCAACCGCCGATGGCGGGGTCGTCTCCAGCCAAATGTCGCTGCTTCGCGCCTGGATGCCGTACATCCTGCTCGTTGTGTTGCTCGTCATCACGCGCATCGTCGAGCCGCTTCCGGGCTTCCTGCAGGGAGAACCGGTCACGGTGGCCGGCACCACGATTACGGCTCACCAGATCCTGTTCACGACGACGTGGGAGGGGATTCTCGGAACGAGCCTCAGCGGCGGCATCGACTGGGTGTACGTTCCTGGCTTCTGGCTGGTGCTGTGTGCACTGCTCGCGATTCCCCTGTACAGAATGTCGGGCACGCAGGTGAAAGACGCCTGGGCGGAAGCCGGTGAGAAGCTCGTCTCGCCGTTTATCGCGCTGGTGTTCGTCATCGCGATGGTCCAGGTGATGCTCCAGTCGGGTGCCCACGCCGAGGAAGTCGAGAGCATGATCTTCGTCCTCGCACAGGCGACCGCAAACGCCGCCGGGCCCGCCTATCCGTTCATCGCCGCGCTCATCGGTGCGCTCGGGGCCGCGATGGCCGGCTCGAACACCGTCTCGAACATCACCTTCGGCGGGTTCCAGTTCGAGGCTGCAACCCAGCTTGGCCTGCCGACACAGATCATCGTCGGCGCACAGGCCGTCGGTGGCGCGATCGGTAACCTCGTCGCGATCCACAACGTCGTCGCTGCGCTGGCGACCGTCGGCCTCGTCGGTCAGGAGGGACGTGTGATGCGGCTGAATCTGATTCCGTTGCTGTACTACGCCATTGGCGTTGGTATCGTCGTGACGGTGTTCAGTTACGTTCTCTTCCCGGGGCTCTTCTAGGCGCCCGGGTTTCGGTCGTTTCGATCGCTATTCGACCGATCTGACACGCTACAAAAAACCAAGCAAGCGATACCGATTGCGTGAGCGTCTCATCTGCGAACCACCGTGTTCGTCGGTATCCGCACGCTGCGTTTCATTCTGTTTTTTCCGGATACGTTCTGGTCAGACACCCATCAGGTAGATACTGTCACGTTATCACTACCAGCGACCGATTCGGTCGGTCTCAGGTGCATGAGATCGCTTGCTATAGTACTGTTCGGAGGATACTGAAAGCGCAGTCTTGTAACTCTAAAACCAGTACTGAGGGCCGTTGCACTGCCGTTCCATCGATACTTATAGAAGGATCTGGTGATGACTGCCGATCGATGCCAGGCGCTCCGATCGCCACTGTCGAGATGTCGTCCGAGCTACGATGTGATCAGCAACCACGAGGGGAGACGAAATGAGTGGGGCAATCGAGATCGTAGCCGCACTGTTGCCACTCGTCGTCGTTGCCACGCTACTGATCGGCCTCCTGTGGTCTGCTGCGAGGGCGATGCCGATCGCGTGGTTCGTCGCGGCGGTCGTTGGCGTCCTCATCTGGGAGATGCCGATCGAGTGGGTCGCCGCCGCCACGATCAGTGGCGTGATGACCGCGATCGAAATTCTCTGGATCGTCTTTGGGGCGCTCGTGTTGCTGTACACCCTGATGCGCTCGGGGGCGGTCGACCGGATCAACGAGGGGTTCGCCTCGATCAGCGAGGATCGCCGGGTTCAGGTCGTTTTGCTCGCGTTTTTTCTCGCGACGTTTCTCGAAGGCGTCGCCGGCTTCGGGACGCCTGCGGCCGTCGTCGCACCGCTGTTGCTCGCCCTTGGCTTTCCGGCACTTGCAGCAGTCGTCGCGGCACTCGTGGGCCACGCGGTCGCGAGCACGTTCGGTGCAGTCGGGACACCGGTCATCGTCGGCTTCGAGGCACCACTCCAAAGTGTCGAAGAGCTGATCGCCAGCAATGGGATGTCGATCGGTGAGTACGCAAGCGCCGCTGGTGGCTGGGCCGCCCTGTTGAACGGGACGGTTGGCGTGTTGATGCCGCTGTTTGCCGTTGGGATGGTCGTCTACTTCTTCGGCGATCCCGAGGACCGATCGCTGGATGCGCTCCGTGAGGTTGCGCCACTCTGTCTGTTCTCCGGCGTCGCGTTTGTCGTTCCCTACTGGGCGTCGGCGTGGTTCATCGGTCCAGAGCTCCCCTCGCTGTTCGGTGCGATGGTCGGCGGGGCAGTCGTCGTTGTCGCGCTCAGGGCCGGCTACTTCGAACCCAAAGACACGTGGGAGTTCCCGCCCCGAGAGACGTGGCCGGATCACTGGGTCGGCACCATCGAACCGGGACGGAACACGGCAGACGACGACAGTGACGATGGGGGATCGATGTCACTGTTGCGTGCGTGGGCACCGTACCTGATACTCGTCGTGTTGCTGATTGGAACACGCGTCATCGAACCCATTGCGGTGTTCCTTCAGGACGGGCCGGGGATGGCGATCGAGTGGCCCGCGATTCTCGGCACCGGGATCGCCGGGGGGATCGACTGGGCGTACGTCCCCGGCACCTGGCTCGTCATCAGCGCACTGATCGCCATCCCACTGTTCCGGATGACCACCGAGGAAGTCGTCGGGGCGTGGCGTGAGGCTGGCAGCAAAATCGTCTCGCCGATGATCGCGCTAGTGTTCGTCATCGCGATGGTCGAGATTATGCTCGAAACCGACGCTCACGTCGTGACAGGAGCCGCTACGGGTGTCCCAGACGGCAGTATGATCGTCGTCCTCGCGGACGCAACCGCGGCGACGATCGGTCCCGCCTACCCGATGTTCGCGCCCGCAGTCGGTGCACTCGGCTCGTTCATCGCTGGCTCGATCACCGTCAGCAACATCACGTTCACCGCGTTCCAGTTCGAGGTCGCCCAGACTCTCGGCGTGCCGACACAACTCATGATCGCCGGGCAGGCCATCGGTGCGGCGATCGGGAACGTGATCGCGATTCACAACGTCATCGCCGCACTCGCGACGGTCGGCCTCGTCGGGAAGACGGGACACGTCGTCCGTCTCAATCTACTCCCGCTCGCCTACTACCTACTCGCCGGCGGTCTCGTTACGACGATCGCCGCATACGTTCTCTTCCCAACTGTGTTTTGACAGTGGGAAGAGCCAACACATTCACCGTCACCGAGACGAAAGAGATGATACCTCCAGCCAATCGCAGATAAAGTGAGTTCCAATGACCACCACACCACCGACTCGACCCGACCCAGCGGACGACCCACAGGCGAACTACGACTACCAGAGCGGGGAGATCGAACGCCCGGACCTCGTCGACGCCCTCGAAGCGCGTGTCGACGGCGACGTCCGCTTCGATTCGTACTCACGACAGCTGTACGCGACGGACGCGAGCATCTACGAGATGACCCCGATCGGCGTCGTCTTCCCGCGATCGACCGACGACGTCGCTCGCGTCGTCTCCTACTGTGCCGAGCGAGAGATTCCGGTGCTCCCACGCGGCGGGGGGACGAGCCTCGCCGGCCAGACCGTCAACGAAGCTGTCGTGCTCGATTTCACGACGTACATGGACGATGTCGTCGATATCGACCCCGACGAACGGCGCGCGACCGCCCAGACGGGAATCTACCTCGAATCGCTCAATGAGGCTCTCGCCCCTCACGAGCTGAAGTTCGCACCCGACCCCGCCTGGGGTGACAAGAGCGCCCTCGGCGGCGCGATCGGCAACAACTCGACGGGTGCTCACTCTCTCCAGTACGGCAAGACAGACGCATACATCGAAGAAGTCGAAGTCGTCCTCGCAGACGGCACCGTGGCGACGTTCGGTGAGGTCGACCTCGATGAGCTGCCAGAGCTCGCCGAGGGCGATGACCTCGAGTCGGCGATCTACGCCGAAGTCGCCCGCATCCTCGACGAACAGGGCGAATTGATCGACGAGGCCTATCCGGATCTCAAGCGCAACGTCTCGGGCTACAATCTCGACTGGCTCGTCGAAGACGCCCATGGCGGGGAACGCGGTGTCGGCGAACCCGACTCCGAAGGTGGCTCGATCAACCTCGCCAAACTGCTCTGTGGGAGCGAAGGGACGCTTGCGATCGTCACCGAGGCGACAGTCGGCCTCGAAACGATCCCCGCAGAAAAGAGCATGACGCTGCTGGCCTACGACACGGTGCTCGATGCGATGGCCGACGTCGAGCCGATCGTCGAACACAATCCTGCCGCGGTCGAGGTTCTGGACGACGTGATGATCGATCTTGCCCGGGACACCCCGGAGTTTGCCCCCGTCACGAAGATGCTCCCTGAGGGGACGGCCGCGGTCCTGATCGTCGAGTTCTACGCTGAGACAGTCGCCGACGGGAAACAAAAAGTCGCGAACCTGCTCGCCGATCGCTGTCCGACCGCCGATCCCGAAGGCGACGCAGACGAGGAAGACGAGCGAACGGTCACCGACAGTGACGCGCTCGCGTTCGACGCGATCGAGGCATACGACGACGAGAGCCGCAAAAAGATCTGGAAGCTGCGCAAGTCCGGCCTGCCGATCTTGCTCTCGCGGACGACCGACGAGAAACACGTCGCGTTCATCGAGGACACCGGCATTCCACCGGCGAATCTCAGAGAGTTCGTCGCCGACTTCCAGGAGGTCCTCGAAGACCACGAGACCTACGCCAGCTTCTACGCCCACGCCGGGCCGGGCGTCCTCCACATCCGTCCGCTCGTGAACACGAAGACACAGGAGGGCCTCGAAGTGATGGAGTCGATCGCCGACGACGTGACCGATCTCGTCGTCAAGTACGACGGCTCCGTCTCCGGCGAACACGGCGACGGCCGCGCACGAACCCAGTGGAACCGGAAGCTCTACGGCGAGGAGCTATGGGAGACCTTCCAGGATCTCAAATCGGCGTTCGATCCCGACTGGCTGCTCAATCCCGGGCAGGTCGTCTTCCGTGACGACGACCCGACCGACATGACCGAGAACCACCGGTTCGGTCCCGACTACGAGTTCGACGCGGGTTTCGATCCCGTCCTCGAATGGAACAACGACCAGGGATTCCAGGGGATGACCGAACTCTGTCACGGCTGTGCAGGCTGTCGTGGCGAGCAGTCGACCACCGGCGGCGTGATGTGTCCGACGTTCCGGGCGAGCCACGAGGAGATCCTCTCGACGCGTGGCCGGGCGAACATGCTCCGGCAAGCGATGAGCGGCGACCTCCCCGACGATCCGGCCGACGAGGAGTTCATGCACGAGGTGCTCGATCTCTGTATCGGCTGCAAGGGCTGCAAACACGACTGCCCGAGCGGTGTCGACCTCGCGAAGCTCAAAGCCGAAGTGTCCCACGAACACCACCAGCGCCACGGCATTTCGGTGCGCGATCGACTCTTCGCGAACTTCGATACGCTCGCAAAGCTGGGCAGCGCGACCGCCCCGGTCTCGAACTGGCTGTCGAGTCTGCCGGGAAGCGGGCTGGCTGCCGAGAAAGTGCTGGGCATCTCCCGAGAACGGGATCTGCCGACGTTCCGGCGAGATACGTTTGCAAAACGCGCCGTGGACCACCGACCCGCCGTCTCGGCATACGAGGCCGATCGCCGGGTCGTTCTCGTCCCCGATATCTACACCAACCACGAGTATCCCGAGGCCGGGGAAGCCGCAGTCGACGTCCTCGAAGCCGCAGGCGTTCACGTCGAGATCGCCGACCCGCGAGACGTGGGTCGGCCAGCGTTCTCGAAGGGGATGCTCGGCCAGGCTGCCGAGAACGCGAACGAGACCGTCCACGAACTCCTGCCGTACGTCGAGGACGACTACGACATCGTGTTGATCGAACCCTCCGACGCCGTTATGGTTCAGTCGGATTACCTCGATCTGTTCTCCCATCAGGAGGTCGAGGCGGTTGCAGCGAACACGTACGGCGTCTGTGAGTATCTCGATGTCTTCGATCTCGACGCCGAGATCGAGTTCGACGCACCTGACGACCACCTCGCCTATCACGGCCACTGCCATCAGAAGGCCCACGCGAAAGACCACCACGCCGTCGGCATCCTCCGGCGGGCCGGCTACGCGGTCGATCCGCTCGACTCCTCGTGCTGTGGGATGGCCGGCAGCTTCGGTTACGAGGCCGAACACTACTCGATGAGCAAGGCGATCGGCGAGGTCCTCTACGACCAGGTCGAAGACAGTGTCGGCGAACGCGTCGTCGCACCCGGCGCCTCCTGTCGGACCCAGCTCGAGGATCGACCCGGGGCGACCGAAAAGCCACCGACGCCGATCGAAGTCGTCGCCGAGGCGCTCAGATAAGCTGTGTGTGCCCTGGTCGCGACCTGACAGTCGTGATCCGATTTTGTGACCTGCGATCCGATCGCAACTGATCGTCAGCATCTTCGTTGCCCGCCAGTCGTTACGCTTTACCCCCAGCAGTCCGAATCGTGGCGCAATGACTGCCCAGACCGTCCAGCAGGGTGATCTCGTGACCGTCATCGGACTCGAGGTCCACGTCCAGCTGGAGACCGACACGAAGATCTTCTGTGGCTGTTCGACCGACGCGGCCGCCGAGCCGAACGAAAACGTCTGCCCGGTCTGTCTCGGCCTGCCGGGTGCCCTGCCCGTGCTCAACGAGGCAGCCGTCGAAGCCGCGGTCAAGATCGGGAAGGCGATCGACGCCGACATTCCCGAAGAGACCCGGTTCCACCGGAAGAACTACTATTACCCCGACCTGCCGAAGAATTTCCAGATCACCCAGTACGACGAGCCGATCTGTGCCGACGGCGAACTGGAAATTACCGTCGAAGGCGATCGCCGCGAGGTCACGATCGAGCGCGCCCACTTAGAGGAGGATCCGGGAAGTCTCCAGCACGTCGGCGGCGGTGGTGGCATCGACTCCGCCGACTACACGCTGGTCGACTACAACCGTGCGGGCACACCACTGATGGAGATCGTCACAGCTCCCGACTTCCGGAGCCCGAGCGAGGTGCGGGCCTTCCTCGCCGAACTCGAAGAGGTGCTCGAATACCTCGGCGTCTTCGACGCCGAACGCGACGGCAGCCTCCGGATCGACGCCAACCTCTCGATTATCCCCGAAGACGAGATCGAGAGCGGTGACGTCACCGAAATTAGCGCGGACGAACTCGCCGCAGCCAACCGGACGGAGGTCAAAAACATTTCGAGTCATAAAGGTGCCCAGAAGGCTCTGGCTTACGAGGAAACCCGCCAGAAGAACGCGATCCAGCGTGGCCGGGCAGTCGAACAGGAGACCCGCCACTGGGACGAATCGAGGGGGATCACGGTCTCGATGCGATCGAAAGAGGAGGAGAAAGATTACCGCTACTTCGAGGAGGCAGACCTGCCACCGCTTCGGGTCTCAGGCTGGAAAGCAGAGCTGTCGATTCCGGAACTCCCCACCGCTCGCCGGGAACGGTTCCAGGCGGAATACGGTCTGAGCGAGGAGGCCGCCTCGAAACTCACCTCGACCAAACAGGTCGCAGACTTCTACGAAGACGTCGCCGCCGAGTTCGATCCCGATCTCGCCGCGACGTGGGTCGCCGACGAACTGCTCGGGGAGCTCAACTACCGCGATATGTCGATCACCGACATGTCGGGACGCTTCGACGAGGTGACGCGACTGGTCGAACTCGTCGCCGACGACGAGATTACCGCGAAAAACGCGAAAGAGGTCGTCCTCCGGACGATGCTCGACGAAGACGAAGACCCCAACACGATCGTCGAGGCCGAAGGACTCGGGAAAACCGGCGAGGACGAAGTCCAGCAGGCCGTCGTCGAAGCGATCGAGGAGAATCCTGACGCCGTCGACGACTACGAGTCGGGTGACGATGGGGCGATTAACTTCCTCGTCGGCCAGGTGATGCAAAAGACCGGTGGCAGTGCGGATCCGGGCGACGTCAACCAGCTGTTGCGATCGGAACTCGGCGATTGAGGCCGTTCTATCGGTAGACGCCCCTCTCTCGAGGCGTGTCGAAGACTGTGGATGAGTCCGGTACAATAGATATTGTTGAGGAATGTGGATGAGTCCGGTACGATAGATACTGTCGAAGATTATGGCCGAATCTGGCATGATTAATGCTGTCGAATACTCAAAGGAGACGGATTTTTGTACGAAATTGTTAATCTACTGCTTCGGTTACTGGTAGCATGGATTTCGATCCGCGTACCGAAAATCAACTCCGGCGCCTCTGTGACCGACGCAACCGCGTCATACGTGACATCCTCGAGGAGACAGACGGTGTGCTCCACGTTACGGAGCTGGCGGATCGACTCGTGGCTCGTGACGTGAACGTGGTCAGAACAGCGACCTACGAGGAGAAACTCGATACCACCTGCTTCGAACTTCACCACGAACGGCTGCCGAAGTTAGCCGAGGTCGAGCTAGTAGAGCCTCCAGTTAATTCGTACCCAGTTGGGCATCCTATCGAAGATAGGCCTGCGCAGCGGTGTCAAAGCAAGATTCAGGTGACCCAGTGAACGAGCCGTCGAGCGTAATCGACGGCTC
>LFCJ01000842.1_pt1 | contig 20117 bp, 22 predicted proteins | sample 643141 | NCBI WGS metagenome assembly LFCJ01 (sample SAMN03766243, study PRJNA286221) | soda lake metagenome | biome: soda lake; feature: Kulunda steppe; material: water; isolation source: sample B1-Br-g2 brine of Lake Bitter-1 | place: Russia: Kulunda steppe | collected 2010-07
GTGAGCCCGTCGTCAACTTTTAGAAGGATACGTGCGCGTGTGTTGCCTTGCGACCTCCGTTCACCGGTGGAGATGAACCATTCGAGCGTCTTGCGGTCTTCGTCGCTGAGCTCAACAATGTACTTCTCCGCTCCCATTCGGTAAGAGACGCGCTCAGAGAAGATACGTTAGACGTTCACTGTTGAAGCCGCACTGAGACCATCGATCCCTCCAGCGCTGACGAACAGATTTTCAGTACCATCGCCGCACCCCTTGGAACAACCCAGGCCCAACAGCTCTATGACCTTTCCCGAATCGAGACGACCTACGATACCGACCGGTCGAACGAGCAACGGCAGTTGTTCGAATCGATTCGTGAGCACCTGTTGCATATTGACGTTGCTCGCAAGTACTTTCAGACGGTCTACATCACGAAAGAACTCTCTCGAGAATCCTCCTCATCGTTGGCCTTCCGGCACAGTTGTTTATCGCCGCGACCCTCGCCGTTTACGATCTTGCGACGATCGAAGCACTTCCGACCGTGACAATCATCGGCGCGACGATCATCGCACTGGTCGCCTGTTTTGAGCCACTTGCGATTCTCGCTTCGTTCGTCCTCCGGCTGTCGTGGGTTGCCAAACGAAATGCGACGGTGAGGTCATTTGCTGCCTCGGAGACAGATTATCCGCTGTTTTCACGAACAGATGACTGACCGTCGTCACCTCATGTCCCGGTAACTATTAACCGGCTACTCGTGGACGACTCCGATGGCGCTCGTGAAAGTGCACTACGTTCCCAATTAGAGTGCCAATAGGTGAGACCATGACAGAGACAGACCGTCACAAAGAGACCATCCGGGCGTACCTGCGTGCGTTTAACGACCACGACCACGAGGCGCTCGCCGAACATTTAGCAGACGGTGTCGTCGAGCACGGTATCCATGACGACCTCCATGGTGAGGCGGAGATTCTCGACTTCCTCGATACCCATTTCGAAACCTTCCCTGACTACACCGGCACCACAGACCTGCTGCTAGCCGAAGACGACCTCGTTGCCGTCCGATACACCGTTAGCGGAACCCATACCGGCGACTACGAGGGAATCGAACCAACTGGTAACGAAGCCGAGTGGACCGGTATCGCAATCTATCGACTCGAGGACGACCAGATCGCCGAAATTTGGCTCGAAGAAGACCGCTTGGGACTGCTCGAACAACTCGAGGTCGTCGACCCGCCAGCCCATCTCCGAATCTGAGGCTAGCTGTCGGCTTCGGGCGCGTATTTTTCGTGGATTCGATCCATCCGCGCGGCCATGATGAAATCCGTCTCGAACAGCCCATCGATTTTGTGGGTCCACAGCTCGACGACGACTTCACCCCACGAGAGGTGAATATCCGGATGATGCCACTCCTCCTCGGCCAACTCGCCGATCTCTTTTGTGAAATCGAGAGCATCTCGGAAATCCTCGAACGGATAGGTTCCCTCGAGATGGTGGTGCTCGACTAACTCCCAGACATCGGTATCGATCTCCTCGTAGAACGACTCGAGTGCGTCTTTCTCAAGTGGCTCGGAGTCACTGGTGCAGGCGATACACGCTCGGTCGGCAAGGTCAGCATCTGCCATGTGGGCCCCTACGGGAGCGAGCCTAATGGGCGTTCGTCACGCCGGTGAGCCGACGCACTCAACCGTTCGGCCCGCTTCGAAGCCACCAATGCGTGCGTTTCGGATCGCCTACGACGGGACGCCCTATCATGGGTTTCAACGCCAGCCGGACGTTCCGACCGTCGAGGACGCGATTTTCGAGGCCCTCGCTGCTCTCGAGGTGTTCGATCCCGCCACTGAAGACCGGCCGGCGGGCTACGCCGCCGCCGGACGCACCGACGCCGGCGTTTCCGCGCTCGCCCAAACGATCGGCCTCGAGGCCCCAAGGTGGCTCACGCCTCGCGCACTCAACGCCGAACTGCCAGCTTCAGTTCGGGCGTGGGCGGCCGCCGACGCCCCATCGGATTTTCATGCAACTCACCATGCCACCGAACGGCGCTACACTTACCATCTGTATGCGCCGAAGGAAAGGGTCGACAACGACCGGCTGGCAGGCGCACTCGAGGCGCTTTCGGGAACCCACGACTTCCACAATCTGACGCCGGATGACCACAATACGGAACGGACGCTCTCTATCGAGATCGACCGCGACGGCGCGTATCTCGTCTGTACCGTCAGCGCCGGCGGATTTGCTCGCGAACTCGTCCGCCGCCTCGTCTCGCTTATCGAAGCCGTCGCAACCGGTGCCGTCGACCCCACGCGGATCGACCGGGCACTTTCGTCCGAACCGCTTCCCGGGCATAAGGGAATCGCCCCTGCCCCTCCGGAGCCGCTCGTGCTCACCCGCGTCAGCTATGACCTTCGCTTCGAGCGTGATGCGATGGCCGCCACAAGCACTCGCCATATTTTTCAGACGCGTACGCTCGAGGCCACCACTCGCGCTCGGGTGACCGGACTGATTCGGGATGGCGTCTCGGCCCCTCGAGAGTAACTGCTCGTTGCCCGCTTGAACCCAAGATGGGTGCCCGAGCACGTACGTAGTTTGGCTGCTCGAGTACGTACTGTTTTATTCGCGCACACAAAATGAGGCCGCATGGAACTCTCACCCGAGGAGTACGGCGAGTACTGGCGAGCTTCCTTACTCGTCTCCGCGGGGGTCCTCATCGGACTCTTTGGGTTTCGGTTTGCCGGGCAATTTCTCGAATTTTCAGCAATCGGCCCCCGACTGCTTGGTGGGGTTTTATACATCGGTATCGTCATCGTCGCAAGCTATCTCGTCGTGCTCGGCTTCGCACGGGTGATTCGGGTCGCCCTCGAGGTTTCTTAGTAACGATCCACCCTGAACACAACCGGCCTTTCACCGTGGCTTTCGTCACGCTTTACCACACGCACTCCATACCGCTTCCTATGAGTTCAGTTCCCGACCGCTCCGAGATTGACGAGGATTATAAATGGGATCTCGAGAGTATTTTCGCCGACGATGAGGAGTGGGAGGCCGCTTACGAGGATATCGCCGAACGCGTCGAGGAAATCGCCCAGTATGAAGGGCAGTCGACTGACGACGCCGAGACGCTGTTGACCGTCTTCGAGAAACGTGACCAACTGATGCGGGAGGTCTCGACGCTCTTTTCGTACGCTCGGATGCGAAGCGATGAGGATACGACCAACCAACAGTACCAAGCGCTTTCTGCCCGCGCTCAGGCGCTGGCCGCCGATGCGCGCTCGGCACTCTCCTATCTCGAGCCGGAACTGCAGACGCTGAGCCGCGAGGAGTTTGCCTCGATGATCGACGCCGAACCTGCCCTCGAGACCTACGACCACTACGTCGATGACGTGTTGCGAATGAAACCCCACACGCGGTCGGCGGAGGTCGAAGAGCTGCTCGCGGAATTAAGCGAGGTGACCGGCACGGCGGGGGACGTCTACAATATGCTCTCGAACGCCGATATGTCTTTTCCAACCGTCGAAGATCCTGACGGCGACGGGATCGAAATCACCCAGAGCAATTTCGTCAACCTGCTCAAACGCCCGGACCGTGACTTTCGACAACGGGTGTATGAAGCTTACTTCGATGAGTGGGAATCGATGCGAAACACCGTCTCGACAACCTACAAAAACAGCGTCAAAGCCGACGTGAAACTGGCCCAGGCGCGCAACTATGACAGCGCCCGTGAGGCCGCGTTAAACGGCCCAAACGTCCCCGTCTCCGTCTACGATACACTCGTTGATACCGTCAACGACAATCTCGAGCACCTGCACACACACGCTGAACTCAAGCGCGAGGCTCTCGAGGTTGATGAACTCCAAATGTGGGACCTATACATGCCCCTGACCGGTGGGGAAGGGCCAGATGTGCCCTATGACGAGGCCGTCGACCACGTCGTCGAAGCCGTTGCCCCCCTCGGCGAGGAGTACCAATCTCGCGTGGCAGAGGGCTTTGACTCCCGCTGGGTCGATGTCTATGAGAACGCCGGCAAGCAGTCCGGTGCCTACTCCGGTGGCACCTACGACACCCAGCCGTTTATTCTGATGAACTATCAGGATGACATCTCCTCGATGTACACGTTAGCCCACGAACTGGGCCACTCGATGCACTCAGAGTTAACGACCGACAAACAGCCCTACATCTACTCCGGATATGAGATATTCGTCGCCGAAGTCGCAAGTACGGTCAACGAAACGCTGCTCACCCAGCACCTCTTAGAGACCGTCGATGACGAGGCCTTCCGCATGGGCGTGCTCAATGAGTTCTTAGAACGGGTTCGGTCGACGCTCTACCGCCAAACGCTGTTCGCGGAGTTCGAACACCGAGCCCACGAACTCGAGGAGGCCGGTGAGCCACTCACCGCCGACCGCCTCGATGAACTGTACGGTGAGCTCAAAGGCACGTACTACGAACCCGCCGAACTCGACGACCGAATCGCCCGCGAGTGGATGCGAATCCCCCACTTCTACCGGGCGTTCTATGTCTACCAGTACGCCACCGGCATCTCTGCAGCGATCGCCATCGTCGAGCGGATTCTCGAGGAAGGCGAGCCGGCAGCGGCCGACTATCGCGAATTCTTATCCCGTGGTTCTAGAGAGTACCCACTTGAACTCCTCGAGATTGCTGGCGTCGATATGAGCCGTAGCGAGCCAGTCGAGCAGGCGCTTTCGACCTATGGGCACCGGCTCGAGGAATTCGAGACGTTGCTTTCGTAGGTGGAGAAAACCCACCGCTACCCAAAGGCACATTTACCATCGGTGACTTACCGACGTACAACAGGATGTCTCGGAGCCCGTCTCTTCCCGACCGACCCCGTCGCGAGATCGACCCAGACCTGCCGGACGACGAGCGCCTCGAGGCCCTTCGTGACCACCTCGAGACGATTCTCGAGGTCAACGACCAACTAACTGAGCAGCTCGAAACTGCCGACACGCGCCGCCAGTCGCTGCGTGAGGACGTCGACCGAGTCGAACGCGAAAACAAGACGCTCAAAGATTCTTCACTCTACATCGCAACCGTCGAAGATCTCGTCGAGAACGAAGTCGTCGTCAAACAACACGGTAACAATCAGGAGGTGCTCACCGAAACGCCACCCCAGCTAGCCGACGCAATTGAAGCCGGCGACCGGGTTGCAGTCAACGACTCCTTTGGCATTCAGACGATTCTCGAGGGCGAAACTGACGCCCGCGCCCAGGCGATGGAAATCCAGGCGAAACCGGACGTGACCTACGCGGATATCGGCGGTCTCGAGGACCAACTGCGGGAGGTTCGGGAAGCCGTCGAGCAGCCGTTGCTCGAACCCGAGATGTTCGAACGGGTCGGCATCGATCCGCCATCGGGCGTCCTGCTGTATGGCCCACCAGGAACGGGGAAGACGATGCTCGCAAAAGCCGTCGCCAACCAGACCGACGCCACCTTCATCAAGATGGCTGGCTCGGAACTCGTCCGCAAATTCATCGGCGAAGGCTCGCGCCTCGTTCGTGACCTGTTTAAACTCGCTCGCGAACGCGAGCCGGCGATCATTTTCATTGACGAAATCGATGCGATCGCCTCGCGTCGAACCGAATCAAAGACCTCCGGGGATGCGGAAGTCCAGCGGACGATGATGCAGTTGCTAAGCGAGATGGATGGCTTTGACGCCCGCGGAAATATCCGCATCATCGCCGCCACCAACCGGTTTGACATGCTCGACAGCGCAATCTTGCGTCCGGGGCGGTTCGACCGACTGATCGAAGTCCCCGAACCAGACTATGAGGGGCGGATGAAAATCCTCGAGATCCACACCCGTGGCATGACCGTCGGCGCGGACGTCGACTTCGACGCGCTCGCCGAAATCACCGAGGGCTACAGCGGGGCCGAACTCGAGAGCCTCTCGACTGAAGCCGGGATGTTTGCGATCCGTGATGACCGGACCGAAGTGGTGATGGCCGATTTCGAAGCCGCCATCGAGAAGATCGAAGACGACGATACCACTGACGTGATCGCAACGGCGCAGTATCACTACAACTAATGCGTTGAGAAGCCTGAACTGACGGGTCGAGTTGACGAATTGGTTCGACCCAGTAGTCGACGCGTAGCGGAGGACTAGGAAATCGCAACATCTTACGCGCGCCGTCTCCGAAGTCGGCTATGAGTCTGATTCGGATCGTTTGGGGGACGGCAACTGGGCCAACGGCGATGGCCTCCTACGACGCGGCACTCGCAGCTGCCGGTATCTGCAACTACAATCTCGTTGCTGTCTCGTCGATGATTCCAGCCGGCATCGATATCGAAGCCGTTGGGACGGCCGCCGACCTCGGGCCCGCTGGCGAGCGCCTCACCGTCGTCGAGGCGCGGGCAACGACGGCCGGCCCCGGTCGGGTGAGCGCCGCCCTTGGGTGGAATCGATCACAGGAGGGCCCCGGTCTGTTCTACGAAGCGGCCGGCAAAACCGACGGCGAGGACGTCAAACGGCGCGTCCTCGAGGGGCTTTCGGCTGGGCAGTCGCTTCGGGAGTGGTCGTTTGGAGAGCCCTCGGTTCATATCGAAAGCGCAAGCGCTGACAGTGGATCGTACACGACCGCGGTCGTACTCGCAGTTTACGGTGAAAGCGAGCCGATCTGTTGATTCGTCGGGAAATTGCCACTCACCGAACGCTTTTTACATAGTGGCTTGTTACCACAGATAGCAAGGTCTTATGAACGGAAACACGCCGTACGGCGGACTGCCAGGGGTTACACAGGCGGGTCAACGGGCTCCGACAGACGTCCCAACGCTCACCGGTGAGCAAAAACGGACGCTCCACGAGGACGTTACCCAAATAGCGGCACTGACGCGTGCATACCTGCCAAACGAGTATCTCGTCGATGCTGATATCTCACAGGGAGTCGCCGGCCCGCGGGTTCGGGTCGCCGTGAAACCACCGATTGGTCACCCTGTCACCGCCGGCTTCTCCCCGACAGCGGAGGGGACGGCCGACCGGATGATCACGGCCGACGAACAGACCGAAGTCGCCCGCGGACTGGCTGCGAGTGCAGCCTTACAGGTCAAACAGGCCATTAGCAACAACGTGACGCCGACCGCTCGCTAGGTTTTTTTTGTCTCGACTCTATCGCGTCGATCACCAACCGCCGATGAGCGCCGCCACCGCCTCGAGTTCGAAACCGGCGTTCGAGCCAACGGTGACGATACCGCCTGCAACGCCGACGATAATCGAGATGTAGAGGACCGAGCCGACCAGTGAGTACAGTGAAAATTTGTAGCCGGAAACCTGTCCCATCGCCGTCGGCACCGTCATCGAGCCACGGGCGACCGGCAGACTGTTGCTCACGACAATCGCTGCCGGCCCCCAGCGCTCGAGCCAGCTTTCGGCGCGTTCGACATGTTCTGGAGCGATGGGAACGCGTGGATGGGCCGCTGGATCGAACTCCCGCCGACGAATCAACACGAACAACACCGATTGGCCGATTGTCGCCCCGAGGACCGCCGCCGCAATCACCGTCGCGTAACTAAAGAGGCCGGTTCCGGCGGCGATCACAACCGCAATCAGCAGTCCACGGGTGGGGATAATCTTCCCGATCAACGCCCCCTCGAGGACGAACACGGCGAGCAAGACGACCAGCCCGTACCGGTCGACCATCGACAGCGTCACCTCGAGTGTCCCCTCGAGCATTAGAGACCGTATGCTGTAGGTGAATATATATTGTGTGGCTTGGCTGGAATGAAGTGCGAAAACGGAGCGACCACGACAAACCGCTTATTTGCCCCAGAACGGATCGCGCTTGCGTTGCTTTGCTAAATACATATTCAACGCCTCGAGTTCGTCGGCTGGAATCTCGCTTTTGAGTTCCTGTTCTAAGATTTTGGCGTGTTTCTCGGGTAACTCCGTCCAGAGTTCGTCGTCTTCTTGGATCTGGCGGCCGACGGTTGGGCCGTCGATGGCGACAGAGACGCGGTTTCCGGCACGAATTTCATCGATATCCTCGCCCTGTTCTTGGATGCCTTTGACCTGCCCGACGCGGACGGGTTCGTTGCCATCGAATTTGACGACGCGAGAATTGTTTTTGAGCGTCCCGCTGTTGATTTCGACGCCGACGACCGCAGGATCGTTCTGTCGGAAGACGTGATCCCGCAGGATGCGAAAGCGTGACGGCCGGGTAATGTTCTCGAGGATCGTATCCTGTTGGGAGCGCTCAAGATCGTCGACGAACTCCTCGTATTCTTCGATCAGTTGGTAGATGACATCGTCGGTAAACAGTCGAACATCGTCGATCTCTGCCCGTTTTTCTGCATCGGCGAGCACGTCGACGTTGAAGCCCAAAATCGCCCGTTGCTTGATGTCGTTGGCCGTCGAGGCAACGCTAATATCGCGAGGGGCCACGTCACCAACCTCTGCCCGGACGATGGGAAGCTCAACTTCGGCTAAGGCGTCGGCCATCGCCTCGAGGCTGCCGAGGGTGTCGGCTTTGACGACGACACCTTCCTCTTCGGTTTCGACGGCGATATCGGCCAGTTCGGCTTCGACGTCCGCGATGACGTCCCCGAGTGGGCGGTCGCGGACGACGCGAACGGGTGCGCCGGCCACCGCGTCTGTCAGGTCGGGAGCGGCGACTTTGATCCCGGCTGCTGCGGACACCGACTCGACGTTCTCGAATCGGTTTTCGGTTCGGATTTCTGCAAGCGGGCGGGGCTGGAGGAGTGCGCGGACGTCGGTGACGATCGGTTCGTTGAGGCCGCCGACGACGATCGTGTCGGTTTCGCTGATCGTCCCGTCATAGAGGACCATATCGATCGTCGCGCCGAAGCCTTTCTCCTCTTTGACCTCGAGGACGGTGCCAATGCCGGGGCCGGCGACGTCAATCTCCATGGCCTCTTTCATGTAGCGTTGGGAGAGGCCCATCATCACCGCAAGCAGGTCGGGGACGCCCTCGCCGGTCATTGCACTGACGGGGACAACGCCGATATTGCGCTGGAAGTTCTGCACACGCCAGTAGAGGTCAGCCGAAAAGCCGTTATCTGAGAGGTTGCCGATGATCTCATACAGTTTGGTGTCGAGATCCGTTCGGACGCGGTCGGTTTGGGATTCGTACGTCGGGTTGACGGGTGAGTCCTCCGTTGGGTTCCAGCCGGGGACGGTATCGATCTTGTTTGCGGCGACGATAAACGGCGTCTGGGAGCGTTTTAAGATATCGAGGGCCTCGAGGGTCTGTGGCTGGAAGCCGTCGTTGACATCAACGATGAGGATGGCGATATCGGCGAGTGCGCCCCCGCGTGAGCGCAGTGTGGTAAAGGAGTGGTGACCCGGCGTATCAATAAAGAGCAAGCCAGGGAGATCGAAGTCCTCAGGGTCGACGAGTTCGCCGGCCATCCCCGAGATAACATCAAGCGGGACGGCTGTGGCACCGATATGTTGGGTGATTGCGCCTGCTTCACCCTCAATCACCGCCGAGCCACGGATTTTATCGAGGAGACTAGTCTTGCCGTGGTCGACGTGTCCGAGGACGGCGACAATCGGCGTTCTGAGCGAAGGCGGTGTGTGTGTATCTGTATCCGAATCCGACATGGTGAACCACCCGAGAAGGTCTTACCGTTAGGTCTGCCGGGCAGTAGTTAAACCCATCGTCACGCCCCTGGTCGGTGTGCTCGGTCGCCAATCGTCAGTCAGTCGTCAGACGACCCCGTGGCGTTTAATAGTCCCTGCTTAGTAGCCACCTGTATGAGTGAGATACTCGCAGAAAATCTCTCGGGAAAGTCAGTGATGGGCGCTGATGGAACCGAGCTTGGACTGCTCTATAACATCACGATGAATCTCAAAACGGGGCAGCTTCACGATCTGATCATCGAACCCGATGAGAATCTGCCCAGTGGCATTAGCTTCGAGCGGGATGAGAACGGGCGCTTCCTGATCCCCGTCGCTAACGTTCAAGCCGTTAAAGACTACGTCGTCGTCCAGTTGTAAGGAATGTACGTTCTCGATTCTTCGGCGTTTATTCACGATTATCACACAACAGAACAGATGGCGAGCATTCCCCTCGTTCGTGAGGAACTCACCGACGAGAGTGCCTACCGATTCGACGCGATGGAAGGGGCCGGCATGCACATCCATCTCCCCAACGACGACACCGTCGAGACCGTTCGTCGCGCGGCTTCCGAATCCGGTGACCGCGAGACACTCTCAGAAACAGATACCCGACTCGTAGCGACGGCGTTCGAACTCGATGGCGTGTTGGTCACTGACGATTATGCAATGCAAAACGTTGCTGAGAAACTCAACGTCGAGGTTGAGGTGATCGCCCGTGACGGAATCGACGAACAGCGCCACTGGATTTTTCAGTGCCAGGGCTGTGGTCGAGAGTTTGAGGAGTCAAAAGACCGGTGTCCGATCTGTGGCAGCGGTATAACGCGGAAGAATCCACACTGAGATAGATGGAGGCTGTGTACACACACTGAGCTAAATATAGGCTGTGTACAGACTCACGAATATCACGGCATCATAGATGCCGTGGATGAGCGCCGGGACCAGCAGGTTCTCCGTTCGTTCATACACTGCCCCGAGGACAAGCGAGAGCGCAAAAACGACGCCGAGACTGCCAAGGACGGCACCCGGCCCCGCCGTCCAGTAGGCTGCGGTGTGGATTGCGGCGAAAATCACACTGGCAACGACGACCGCACCGACTCGAGAGAACTGCCCGTACAGATGCTTTTGGATCACGTTTCGGTACAGCAGTTCCTCGAAGGGGCCGATGATGAAGATTGCGGCGGGGATGAGTATGAGTAGCGCCTCGGGATTCTGTTGAGCCTGTTGTTCGGTCGCGTGACTCGCGCTTTCGGTTCCAGTCGCCGCCATGAGCATACTAATACCAATCAGCGCCACAAAAATCCCGATGAGACCGCCGACAAACCAGCCGAGGTCCGACAGCGTCGGCCGCCGAATATCGAGAAAGGACAACGGACGCTCACTCAGCGAGAGGTAGGCTGCGGTGACGCCGGTGATGCCAAGGGCCATCCCTGTCTGCTCGATGAGCGTCAACTGTGTATCAGAGAGGCTGCCGATGGCGGCAAAGCCAATGCTCATGAGCAGGACTGCCACAATGAGGTAGGCTGCCATGCCGCCGACGGCGAGTCCACAGCCTGTCAGAAACCCAGTCAGCCGGTGGCTGAGGCCGGCTCCCGTGACGCCGCCGTACTCTGCGGCCGCCAACCCCGTCATCACACCGGCAGCGAGAAAGGCGAGAAAGACGGTTGGAATTGAGATTCCTATTTCGACCAGCGGGAGTGCACCTGAAACCCCCTGGTTGACGGCATAGCCCGACAGCAACACGACACCAACGCTCGAACCGGCGGCAATCCCGCCGCCAATCGGACGGGGGAGAAACTCTTGCCAGCGCGCGAGGAAGACGACGATGGTGAGGACGGTAAGGGAAAGTGCTGCAACGAGCGTCCAGTCTGCAACACCTCGCGTGGCAGGGACCGCAAGTCCAGCCAGCGAGAAGAACCCAGCGAGAATCCCGGCGATTGGGATCGTCTTTCTCGTCGAGTCTGTGGACTGTTCCATGCTCGAGTGTTCGGCCGAACAACAAAAACGTCTGTGTTCCAGGGACGTCTCGCCCGTTCATTGCACCTCGCTCGTTCAATTCACTGCACGTAAGCCGCGGGGTTCGTCATAGGCAGCCCGCTCGATTCACTATCGCCGCTTTGACTGGCGCTTACCGCTCGATTCGGAGCGTCGTCTTCTCGGCAACGGCGTCTGCTTCCTCGAAGTCGCCACCACCAAGCAGTCCGCGGGCGGCCTTTTTGCCCCACTCGACGGCCGGCTGGTCGAACGCGTCGACGCCGTACAGTTCACCGGCGAGGACGCAGGCGGCCTCCATCCCATACAGCAGTCCACCGAGTTCGAAGGCGTTGATCGCCTCGAGTTCGATTCGGACGCTGGGTCGGTTTTCGACGGCGAGGCTCGCTTCGGTGGCTTCGAACTCCGCAGTGAGCAGTTCGCCCAGCGTTGCGCCGCCGAGATAGGCGAGATCCGCAATGTCCGTTTCGGGAATCGCCCGGTCGTCGATTTCCTCGGTGTGGACGAACGTGACGAGTTTGTCTCGTGGGCCAGCCCGATACAGTTGGAGCTGGGAGTGTTGGTCGGTGACCCCAAGTGCTCGCAGCGGCGTCTGGCCTAACCCATCTTTGCCGAGGCTTTCGGCCCACAGTTGGGCATACCACTCCGAAAAGGTCTCGATGGCCTCGACGTAGGGCATCATCGCGTTCATATGTGCGCCACGCTGATCCAGGGCGTAAGTGATCGCGCCGTAGGCGTAAGCCGGGCAGTCAAACAGCGACTCACCGAGCGTTTCCTCCTCGGCTTTTGCCCCCTCGATGAGGGCGTCGATATCGACGCCACCGATTGCGGCAGCGACCAGTCCAACCGGTGTCAGCGCCGAAAACCGACCGGGAACGCCGTCGGGGACGGGCAGTTTCGGCAAGTCGTGGCTCTCGGCTAACTCCGCCAGCGGCCCCGACTGCCCCGTCGTGACGATCGTCCGCTCGGTCCAGTCGACACCCGCCTCTTCGAAGTGGTCTCGGACGACTAGAAAGTTCGCCAGCGTTTCGGCTGTCGTCCCGGACTTCGAGACCACGTTGATCGCCGTCTCCTCAAGTGGCAACGACTCGAGTGTCCCGGTTACCCACGCGGGGTCGACGTTGTCGAGATAGGCCGTCTCGAGGTCGGGCGCGAGGGCGTCGGTGATCGTCTTCGCTCCAAGGGCGCTGCCGCCGATACCGACGGTGATTAGCGCCTCGGCGCCGGCGACGGGTTCGATGGTCTCCCGAACCACTGCCGGGTCGGTCTGAGCCGGCATGTTCAGCGCTTCGTAGCCGTGTTCGTGGTTTGCTCGCCCGGCTTCGATCCGTTCGTGTGCCGCAGCGACTTTTGTGTCAAGCCGATTTAAATTTACTCGAGAAATGCCGGGTGAGGCGACCGATGCGAGTGCAGAACCGATATCGACGTTCATGGCAGATGTGGCGACGGCCGGCATTAAAGGCGTTCCGTCATTATATTCCATTTTACTGACCGCTCTCGACCGAGGCGCTTATTCACTCGCAGGCTAACTGTCGGGTATGTCCGGGACCGTCGATGAGAACGCCTACCGAGGGCTTCCGGGAGCGATTCCCTACGCCTTTTTTCGGAGTAACTCGCTGCTGTTTAAGTTCTATGTCCTTCTCGGTGGACTCTGTATTCTCCTGTTATCGATCTTTTTCACCCTCGGTCTGGTCAATTTCATCGCCGTCACCGCCGATACCTCCGCAACGCTTGCAATCTCTCGAGCGTTCTTCGTTCTCGTTGCGTTGGCAGTGATCCTCCCGTTGCTTGCGCCCATCTTGCTCGTCGCTCGCCGCCACCGGCGGGGGATCGGTGACGATACGCGGTATGACCGCCGTCTGGCACTTTCGGGATTTATTTTCTTGGGCACGCTCTACGTTGGGCTGATTCCGACGGTTCCGCCGGAACACCAAAGCGAGGCCGGAAGCGTCCTTACCGTTCTGTATGGTCTGCCGTGGATTGTCGGCCTCGGACTCATTACCGCAGCGGCCGGCCTCATCTGGGCCGTCCATCGCCATCATCGTTAAGGCGAGACGAAACGCCGAAACCCGTCGGCATCCTTCGCCTACCTATGACTGACCAACCCACGACGGGGACGTTCATCGTCACTCATGCCGACGATGACAGCGCCCTCCTTCGAAACGTCACCACCGCACAGGTTCATACACTCGAGGAAAATCCCGATCTTGCAGTCAACGATGTCCTCGAGGCGACGCTCGAACCCGACCCACCACTGGGGGTGACGTGGACGATTACCGAGCGGGAGGAGACGCGCTCGATCGAACTGCTCGATACCGATCTGTCGCCGACGACGCAGATCAAAGATGTCGCAGCCGACCTCGAGGTCGGCGAGATCGAACGGATCGAACGCGCTGGACGGGGTGAGATTCACGTCCTGTCGGTACCACCGAACGAGACTGAGGGGGTAGCCACCGAGATTCTCGAGGATATCGAGACCCGGACTCGAGGCGCGCGTCTTGGGGCTGTTCGGGTCGAAATCCGCCAGGATCCTGCTTTGGGGATTGTCAGTGTGCGATACCTCCCCGATTGAGCGCTAAAGCGGTTTTCTGCGTGTGTTGCCCCTGGTTAGGATGTCTCGGGTTGACTCCATGAATTGAGAAAGCTTACTTACCCCGAATCCCTCCGACGATTTATATGGGTTATTTCGACATACCGGAAATTGATTACACCCGGTATACGAACCGCCAGCTAGTGGCGGTCCCGCTTGCGGTTCTCGCGATAGCATTGGCGATTCTTGGGGGCTGGTACCTGCTGTTTGGGACGCCAGTCGTGCTTGGAATCGAGTTCGCTGGCGGGAGCGAACTCACGGTTGAAACCTCGACAGACCGGGCAGATATTCCGGATGCATTCGAAGAGGAACCGGAGTCAATACAGGCAAATCAGGCCGAAAATAATCAGTACATTATCCAGTTTGCCTCCGACGATGCCGACGCGCTAAGCGAGCAAGCCGAGTCAAATCTTGAGCCGGCTGGCGATGGGAGTATCGTCCAGTCGGCAAGCGCGACATCAGCGAGCTTCGGTGCGGCGCTCCAACAGAACGCGCTGTTTGGCATTTTGTTTGCGTTCATTGGTATGAGCATTCTCGCGTTCATTGCGTTTCGAACGTTCGTCCCATCGGTTGCCATCGTTGTCTCGGCGTTCTCTGATATCGTGATTCCGCTTGCATTTATGAATCTGGCCGGAATTCCGCTCACGCTGGGGACCGTGGCCGCGCTCCTGTTGTTGATCGGGTACTCAGTCGACTCCGATATTCTGTTGAACAATCACATACTCAGGCGATCGGGTGACTTCTATGAGAGTACGCACCGGGCGATGCGAACCGGGGTGACGATGACAGTGACCTCGATGGTGGCGATGCTCGTGATGGCAACCTCTGCCTGGTTCTTCGGCATTGGCCTGCTCACGAACATCGGATTGATCCTCTTTGTTGGCCTTGCTGCTGACTTGATGAACACCTACATGCTCAATCTGAGCCTCCTTCGCTGGTACAAATTTAGAGGGGTGAGCCAATGAGCGCCAAAGCAACACTCAAAGCCTACTGGCGAATCATCCTACTCGTCCTCTTCGTGAGCGTTGCGCTCTACGCACTGTTTGTTCCCGGTGGGCTGTTGCCCGATGACACCCTCGCCGGTGACGGTGGACTCGAAGATGATGAACAAGCTGTCGATGAAGGCTGGACGAACCTCGTTTACGGACTCACCCTTGACGGCGGAACGCGACTAACCGCACCAGTTGTTGGGATGACTGCGGACGGACTCCAGATTACACCCGGTGAGGAGGCTGAAATTCAACAGACCGTCTCCGAAGAGTTGGACCTCGGGACGGCCGACATGACGATTCGGTACGACGAGGAGACCGAAGAGGCCACCGCAGAGGTGTTTACGGATAACGTAACCGAAAGTGAGTTCGCCGCGGCTCTCAACGAAGCCGGTGTCGACGCCGACGAAGGAGATATCGGAAACGGTGTCACCGAAGAGACGCGCGAGGACATCATCGATACGATCAACACCCGTGTGAACGAAGCCGGCCTCAGTGGCGGGACCGTCAGCCAGATTGATGTCGGTGGTGAGTGGTTTATTGTCGTCGAAGTACCAGACATGAGTCCGGGTGAACTCCGGGGGCTGATCGAAGAACGTGGCGCTGTCGAGGTTGTTGCTCACTATCCTGACGGCGAGGGTGGGCAACAAAACGAGACAGTCCTGACGCCCGATGACTTCGACAACATCGGCACTGCCTCGTTCAACGAACAGTCCGGCCACCACGTCCCAGTATCGATCACCAGCGAAAAAGCGCCGGAGTACGAACAACAAATGAACGACTTCGGGTTTACGACCACTGGCGCCGGCCAATGTGACTTTGGGAACCCATCGTTTGACGGGGACAACTACTGTCTGCTGACGATGGTAGACGGCGAAGTTGTCGACTCCCACTCGATGAGTCCCGACCTCGGGGCCAGCATGGATGCGGGGACGTGGGCTCAAGATCCACAGTTCCAGATGCTCACCCCTACCCAACAGGATGCCCAGGAGCTTTCGATCAACCTCCGATCCGGTGCACTTGCGGCGCCGCTTGATTTCCAAAGCGGCCAGTCGTTCACCCTCGACCCCGCACTCGGTGATCAGTTCAAGCTCTTCTCGCTATTCGTCGGCGTCCTCGCTGTCCTCTCGGTCAGTGGCATGATCTATCTCCGATATGCTGACGCCCGTGTCGCCGTGCCGATGATCGTCACCGGCCTCGCTGAGGTGGTGATCCTGCTTGGCTTTGCCGCAGCGATACGCATGCCCCTTGATCTCTCACATATCGCCGGCTTCATCGCCGTCGTCGGGACCGGCTTTGACGACCTCATTATCATCGCCGACGAAGTGATGTCCGAAGGTGATGTCAACTCGAGACGCGTCTTCCAATCTCGCTTCCGGAAGGCGTTCTGGGTCATCGGGGTTGCTGCCGCGACGACAATCGTCGCGATGAGCCCACTGGCAATCTTGAGTCTTGGAGACCTCCGTGGGTTTGCGATCATCACCATCCTCGGCGTGCTCGTCGGGGTGCTGGTCACTCGACCGGCTTACGGTGACATCCTGCGGTACCTGCTGACTGAGCGCTAAGTGGCCTGCACGCTTTTTCTCGTCATTGACGCTGTCTAAAACTCCTCGAGCCCCCGCTGGCTCGTTTCGGCTATCGCCCGCTTGCAGGTCGACCATGACCGACGGGCAAACGGTGGCACATCGCCGTGAGCCTCGAGATAGGACTCGAGAAACCGTTTTGTTGTTGGGTCACTCGGATAGCCACTACCGATTTCACCGTATTCAGTGGCGAGAGAGGCCATGTGAGAATCGCGCTCGACTTTGGCGATGATACTTGCCGCACCGACCAGCGGCGATTCCTCGTCAGCGCCGTGGCGGGCATCGATGGTGACAGTAGCGGAACTCACGTGTGTACGACAGCGCTCAGCAACCCGCCGAGCAAAGCGCTCGGCGTCAGTATCACAGGCATCACAGAGTCCCGTGGCCGCCTGGTCGACATGAACTGCCTCGAGCATCGCCGCAATGGCGGTTGCATGGGCGTCGACCGCAAGCGAGTTCATATCAGTTGATGGATCGTCGATTCGACCCACTGGGATTTCGGCGACGCCAATGTAGACGTTCGCTCGCTGCTCGAGGGTTCGTGCCAACTCCTCGCGTCGAGTTGGCGATAGCTGCTTCGAGTCAGCGATTCCGTCGGGAAGCACCTCGAGGTCCGCTACACAGACGGCGGCGGCAAACATCGAGCCGAACACCGGTCCCTTGCCGGCCTCGTCGACGCCAAACCGGTACATATCGCTCACTGTCGGGTTGACCGGGAAAACAGTTGCCTTCTTCTCAGCTGAACCAAACGTTTTTACTTCCAATCTTCATTTTGAGGGTCATGGAAGCAGATGGGGATGAAGATGAGGCCGACCGACACACTCCCCAGCACGAGACACAGGCGGCGATCATGCGCGCAACCTATCGGGCGCTCTGTGACCGTGGCTACGCTAACTTGACGATGCAGGCGATTGCCGACGAATTCGACAAATCGAAAGCCGTTATTCACTACCATTACGACACGAAAGAAGACCTGCTCGTCGCCTTTCTCGAGTATCTCCTCGAAAACTTCGGTCGAACCGTCGACCCCGAGGCGATGGTCACCCTTGAAGCTGAGGCGGACCCGGCGAAACGGCTGTTCGAACTCCTTGAGATTCTACTACGCGGCTCACCCGAACGACGGCGCGGGGAGACTGACTTCGACCATTGGGACCTCGTCGTTGCGATGCTCGAGGTTCGCTCCGCTGCGCCGTACAATAGGGAGTTTCGACGCCAACTGACGACGAACTTTCAGACGGTCGAAGCAATAGTGATCGCGATTCTCGAGGAGGGAATCGACCGTGGCCGGTTTCGCGCGGTCGATCCCGAAGCGACGGCGGTGTTGTTGTTATCCGTGATCAATGGCTGTCGAACCTATCAAGTGACCCTCGAGCGCGAGGATGTCGCCGAGTTGGTCCACGAGGCGTTGCAGGCGATGGTTATGAGTTGGTTGTCTCTTCCGGCAGGGTCGGAGGCTGACAGCCGTCAGCGGTAGTCCACCGTTGGGGTGAATTGCCCCGTCTCTCGGTGGATGCCGACGAGCAAGACACCAGCCGAGAGCACTGGGAGTACCGCACACGCCAGATAGATTGGTTGGAAGCCGACGAGGTCGATCAACGGCAGTGAGATGATCGGGCCTGCGCCACCGCCGACGTCGCCTAGCACATTGTTCGTACCGACAGCCCGCCCCATCGATTCTGTCGGTGTCAGGTCTGCGAGCAGCGCCATCAGCGGCCCGCTCGTTCCCCCCTGTCCGGCCCCGATGAGGAGACAGGCGACTGTCAGCGTCAGAACGGAGTCTGCAAACGCGAGAAACAGAAACCCGACGAACGAGACGGCGATGAAGCCGATCAGCGTCGGAACCCGTGAGTGCAAGCGGTCGCTCAGAAAGCCGCCAAAAAACATGAACACGCCAGCGGCAACCACCGTAACGCCCATGAAAATGCCAGAGGAGGCTTGGGCACCGAAACCAAAGACTCCCAACTCGTTTTGGCCAAGAAAGAGCACGAGCGTTGCAAACAGCGCACCAATATAGGCGAACATCACGGTGAAGTTCACCAACCCAACGGTGAGTGCGGGCACACTCGTATCGACATTCCACGGCTTGACGGACGTTCGCGTTCCCTCCTCGACGTGCGTTTCCGGAATCAACAGATAGGCCACAACACTCGCGATGAAGGCGAACGCGGTGGCAACGGCGAACGCCTCGAGCGTTCCGGCAAGTTCGCTGATGACGCCACCTAATACGACGCCGGTTGGAAAGCCAAAGAGGACGCCCCCGCGAATCAGTCCCATACTCGTCCCACGGGAGTCGGTATCGCTGACATCCGCCGCGATGGTGTAGGCCGTTGCAAAGACGAACGCACTGCCAACTCCCCAGAGTAGCCTCGAGGCGAGAAACCACCCCTCCGGAAACGGTCCGAGCATGGCAATCAGGTAGCCACTCGTGCCGATGGTTTGTACAACCATCCCGAGGACGAACGGCGTTCGCGTGCCGATCCGGTCGACGATAATTCCTGCCGGGGCATTGGCGATCAGTCGAGAGAATCGGTTTGCGCTGAGAATCACTCCCACGAGCACCGGAGAAATACCAAGAATGACGCCGAGGTTGGGCAAGATTGGGAAAATCACGCCACCGCCAAAGCCGATAAAAAACGTACTGATAATAACGGCGGCAACCACGGACCGGCGGCTCCCACCCACCGATGCTGACCGTCCACTTTCGAGCGATTTGGTGAGTCGCGTGCGAAGTCCTGTCATTGGGTTACCGAGGTTCGCTCACCACAGCGTCACTGGCGTCATCGGTCAGTTGGCACGCCGTTTGTCCGCATGCGTCACTGGGTGTCCACCCGTCGGCATCCTGTTGGTGACACTGTGTGCGGTATCTGACTGACTAGTTAGTCAGGATGTGTATAACTATTCTGATCGCCGGACAGTTCGCCACTATTGAGAGACAGCCCCGTATTTCCTGGATTCCGTGCAGTAAGTACGTTTTATGGGGTGTGGTGTTCTCTGTAGGAATTGTTACCGATGGATTTAGAGAATCGCACATACGTCGAGGACGTTATGTCGACGCCACTCGAGACGATTTCGAAGGGGTCAACGGTACAGGAGGCAGCCGCTGCAATGAGCGAGAAGGATTTCAACGCGCTGGTTGTGACGACGTATCCGCCGTCGATTATCACAAGTTCCGATGTTGTCGACGCCGTCGCGATGGGCGCTGATCCCGAGGCACTTCCCGTCACCGACGTGATGACCGAATCGGTTGAAACCGTGCCGACGGACCTGTTAATCGAGGAAGTCGCCGCAATGATGACCAGTTTCGGGATCAAACATTTCCCCGTCGTCGATGACGATGACGAGTACATCGGGATGATTTCTTCGACGGACATCACCGCTCACACGCCCGAACTCGTCTAAGA
>LFCJ01000843.1_pt1 | contig 20103 bp, 23 predicted proteins | sample 643141 | NCBI WGS metagenome assembly LFCJ01 (sample SAMN03766243, study PRJNA286221) | soda lake metagenome | biome: soda lake; feature: Kulunda steppe; material: water; isolation source: sample B1-Br-g2 brine of Lake Bitter-1 | place: Russia: Kulunda steppe | collected 2010-07
TGTGTGTGTGCGTGTGTGTGTGTGTGCATGTGTGTGTGCGTGTGTGTGTGTGTGTGCGTGTGTGTGTGTGTGTGCGTGTGCGTGTGTGTGCAAGCTTGCGCACACCTACCAATCCTCTGCAATCAGGCCTATGTGCTATCCCACAAGGCATCAAGTTGGTGTCTGCCAGCGTGGAGCAGCCCACAACTTTTCAACGCACGCAGTACACCAGCCAATGAGAACCATCTGTTGCCAAGTGCAACGAAAAGGTACTAGGGGGAAACTTTGGCACTCACTTCTTGTATACGCCGGAGCTAATGCCCTGTTTTGACAACGCATGCTGCACATACTCATGCAGCAAGGCTGTGTCATCTGCGTGCAAGGGCACAAGCCATTTGCACAGCTTGTAGTCAGTAATTTGAGTTCTGCATGGGCTAGCGTGCAAAGGAAGGACAGGGAGGCACAACTGTTGCCAGAATGCACCTGTTGGCTGCGTGCTCTTACTCATCCTCAGCCCAAGTCTGACAGCACAGAGGCACCGAAAATGGTACGGCTATTTCTCGCAAGAGCAATCATGCGGGCGGCAGCCGCAACACCGCAACGAAGTTTGCTCGGCTCTATATTCAAAATCGAAAATCATCGGTTTATGTGTAGTACATATCTTCGGTGCAGCAAGAAGGCCTGGAAACCCTAGGGGAAGCAGGGAGGGATCCACATGGCAGACGATTTTGACATCTATGCAGACCTGGGTCTGAGCAATACTGCTGACGGTGGGTGGTCCTGCTGTTTTGCAGCGTGTCTACACTCATTACATGTTAGGTAGGCTCAGCTGTCACCTCACCGGCCTCTCCCGACATAACCAAACGCAAACCATCAGTGTCCCTCAGGTTTTGAAGGAGCTCAACAACAGTCCACAACACCCCTTCCTCCGCCTTCCACCAGCTTGAAGACTGCAGCGCCCGCAAATGATCAGCACGTCCCAGACCTCCCGCAAGTTTCCAGCACTGTCCAGCCATCCACAGATCAGCCGACAAGCTTTCTACCGGGCACCGTCAGCTCAATATTTCACCCTCTGCCACCTGTGAATGCACCAGTGCAAGGGGCCCATGCGGCAGTGCTCGCCTTCCATGAAGCAGAAGTGAAAGAGGTGCGACCTCTCAAGCACTCAAATCCATGTGCACCTGCCATGCTGCTGTTGCACTTGTTGGTCCAGAGCCTTGCCCCAAAGGCACTTCATCTAAGCCGGTGCTGGGCAGTCAGCCGCCATAGCAAAGTGATTGGTGTGTCCAGTGCAACGTCCATGAATTACGGCATGTGATGCACCACTGCTGTGTCTCCTGTGTTAGCACATCCATTGATCTGCTCAACACTCTTGTGCTCAAAAGGATGATCTCTAATCTGAACTTCCTTTTGCTTTTGATCTGCATCTCACCTGCAGCTCAGAGGGCTGGTGAAAAGGTTGCAGCAGGAAGCGGCTGAGAGTGCGGACAGGCTGAGCAAGCAAGATGAGCAGGTGGGGCTGTCTAGAGGCACTGTCAGTTAGCTGCGCCTACTGGAGGTCATGAGAATGTGCGCAGTATCAGCATGGGATGTTGGGGGCTCACTTGCTACCTTAAATATTCTTGCAGGTGCGCACCCTAGAAGATGAGCGCAGAGTGCTGGTGCGCAATATCTCCACCATCTACCGCACCGCAGTGACGGAACTAGACCGCAAGAACACCGAGATAAAGGGCCTCCGAGCGCAACTTGAGCAGCTGCAGCAGCAGCACCCTCCCCCCACTGTGCGACCAGAGCTACCTGTACCCCCACTTCCGCCACCACCACCAGCTGCTCCCCTCAAGCCCACCCAACCTGACGTGCCTCAGCACACTCACAAGCCGCAGCAGCCAGAGCAGCGGGCTTGGTCCCCGGGCGCACGCTACGAGCAGCTGTCACAGTGGGGAGGTTTACAAGGCTCCCTGCCGCTGACTGATAGTGAGGCGGGACACAGGAGGCACAGCAGCAGGGACGTTGAGGGCGTCAGGCAGGAGAATAGAAGCAGGGATGCCAGCAGCAGAGGTCCAGACAGCAAAAGGGAGGGGCCTGGCAGAGATGATGGCCACAGCAGGCGTGAAAGCAGCCGATCAGGGAAGGAGTGTGAGTGGCCGAGGGAGCAATGGAGAGATGGAGGGAGACGCGCTGACAAGATCAGAGATCGGGGGACAGGAAAGGATGGAAGGGAGAGGGACAGGGACAGAGATAGGGACCGATTCAGGCTTCCATCAGACATGGAAAGGCATCGTGGCAGGAGTAGATGAATGCTAGCGTGTTGGTTGGTGCACCGATGCATGCCTCATGCTCAACCCGTGCTTGCATGCCAGATTTGCCTGAGTTCCAGGTGTTCTTTGTGGTACTGGTATGTTGCACAGCTTGCTCAGGCTCAAACGAGCTGGACGACAAGGACATGTTCAGACTCCGCCAGATCTCTAGGGCTTTTAGATTTTGTTGTGACCGAAGGTAGATTGATTTGCTATACATCTTTCAAAGAAATGCTGCAGCAGCGCTTCGCACTGCTCTCCCGTGTGCCCAAGCCCGCAGCCCGGGCTCCCCTCGCCCCTCCATCTCCGTTCCTCTCACCACGGGCACGCTGCAGCGCTGGGCCAGCAGCGGGGCTGAGCAGCAGGAGCAACAGTAGTGGTCCGCCCTCGTCATTTCCCAAGTTCCATTTGATGCAGATTCAAGGCCCCATTCGCAGGAAACTGTCGAGGGGGGATGGCGAGCAAGATGTAGAGGCCCTGCTGCCCAAAGCATCCGCTGCTGGATCAGATGCAGCACCCTCAGCTGGAGAGCCAGAGCTATCTAGGGTGTTGGCCTGTGTGCTGGTGGCCGTGTGCGGAGCGTTCGCCTTCGGTGAGTGTGAGAGGAGATAGAGAAACTTCCTTGATGGACTTCAGTCAATGCGCTGTGCTTGCAGCACCCAACCTGCCCAGCTATGCAGCGTGATTCTGATGCAAATAATAAGTAGCCTATGAGCTACTTGCAGCCCTCACCTTGTCTCTGCGTGTGTGTGTGTGTGCAGGGTATCACCTGGGCGTGGTGAGTGGCAGTGTTCGCGCTGCACAGACGCTGCGGCAGAAGCTTTTCAAAGCTTTTCCAAGCTGGTAATGGTTACCTCTTGTGGCTAGGAGTAAATTGGCATTCAGAAAGGAATTGGGAAGGTAATGGTATGCCACACACACTTGCTGCATTTGCTGTATGCTAGGGGAGTAAGGCCTGCGCCATAAGCTCAGCATCCCTGCGTTGCAATATTTTTGTTGGCTGCCGGCTAATCTGTCTAAATATGCCAGTCGCAGGCAAATGTCACGTTTGAAATGTTGCTCGAGGCTGATCAAGGCACACTCTTCAGAGCCGACCTCCAGAGGGCCTCTCCGGGATTGATTTGTCGATTTCCCATGCAAAAGCACAGAGCTTTGCCCCTCCTTTGCATCTACTGGGCTCATGCATGATGGTGTGCACCTCGCGCGGGCAGGTGAACGGCCCACTGGAGCAGATTGCCGGAGATCTGGGCTTTGCGGGCGACAAAGCCAGGCAGGGTTTGGTGAGTGGTAGAATATCCGCTCAGCATACCACCCGCCCACCCGCTGAGGACAAGCCTGTTTGAATGATGCATATCATGGTCCTGCATGTGTACACGAGCGAGCTCGCCAGCTTCTCCTCGGCACAGGGGTTGCATGATAGAAAGAGGTAAGGGGCTGTGGTGATATGTTAATTTGAGGGGGGGGGAGGGGGTGCAAATGATGATCACTGCAGTAGAAAAGTGAGAGCAAGACCAAGTATACGTGCAAGAATGACTAGAATGTTCCAGAGGCGTGTGTTTCGTACTGATACCTTGTTGGACAGCACTGGCGCCTTTCGGGACAGTGCCGATCCCTTGTTGCTTTTGTCTGCACCAACTGTGCAGACAGTGAAAAGCTAGTGCGCAAGCATGCCACATGCGCAGGTGCGCTCCTGTGCGCCAGTGCACTTTGACACACACACACACTCACACACAACCCACTCATTCAACCACACCTTTTCAGCTCACAAACCCCAGCACGCTCGCATCGGACAGTTAGTTGCAGGATGCCGTGTGTGTGCATGCACACAACACTCTTGCATGCATGCATGCGCGCATCCAGACACGTACGCACAGTTCGACGCGCACACGCACATGCTCACATACACACGCGCATGCAGGTAGTCAGCAGCACCCTGGCGGGCGCAGCCCTGGGCAGCCTAACAGGCGGCAACCTGGCAGACGCGCTGGGCAGGCGTACGGCCTTCCTGCTCTGCTGCTTGCCGCTGCTGGCAGGCCCGCTGCTGTGCGCGTGGGCGGGCTCCTTTGCGCAGCTTGGGGCGGGCCGCTTCGTCACAGGCGTGGCCATTGGGCTGTCCTCGGCGCTCGTGTCCACCTACATTTCAGAGGTGGGTGTGCGAACGCCCTGCTACTGCTGCAGTGTTGGTTGTGCGCGAGTCTCGCAACAGGCAGGTGAGCGGGTGAGCGGCTGGGTGAGGATGCAAGGGGAACGGTGTGTGTGCGCATGTTGAGGTGATGGTGTGTGCTGCAGCGACACAGGTTCGGCCACTCGAGTGACTAGCTGACCAGCGTGTGTGTGTATTGCCAGCCGCTTGCCGCAGCAACACAGGGTCACGCGGGGCGGCGATCAGCGGTACAGCGTGCGCACCCACAGCCTGTATGTACCCGCCCCTGCTGCTGGCTGCGCGCGCGTGCCGCAGGTGGCGCCCACCAAGCTGCGGGGCACACTGGGCACCATCAACCAGCTGGTGATCTGTCTGGGCATCCTGGCGGTGCTGTGTGTGAACGTGGCGCTGCCCGTGGAGCAGTGGCGCTCGTTCTTCCTGCTGGGCGCGCTGCCGGCTGCGCTGCTGGCACTAGGTGCGAGGGGGCGTGCGTGGGAGCATGCGTGCGCGGGGTGCGCCCCCTGGGTTGCGCCACACAGCTTGCATGTGTGCGCAAGTGCATGTGGCTGTGGTGCGGCTGGATGGGGGGGGGGTTGGGGAACAAGGGAGAGCACGTACCGTGTGCATATGTGCTTGTGCGCGCAAGCACGAGCATGCCTGTGCGCAGGTTGCACAAGTGCACCGTTCATCGAGCCGCGACCACCCGCAGAGTCCCTGTGAACTGCGCTGTCCAGTTATCATTGTCTTGTGACACAACTCCGTGTTGTGACATCAGTCTCTCTGTCTCAGAAACGGCCGAATTACACGCACAATTTGGTTCTGACTAAGTGGCTTAAACAGGCCACAGTACAAAACATGCGCCTGCAGGCGTGCACTTGCCTGGGCCACTGTGTTGGCTGGGGTGCACACGTTCGCTTGCGTCCTGGGTGGTGAGATGCCTGTGCTGCCATGGAATACGCCATGAGTGCGCGAACACCTGACCTGCACGAGCCAACAGATGACTGCCCAACCCCATCCGAGGCCAATTCTCTGCCTTCCTGCCATCCCTTTGGATGTTTTGGATGTGTTGGTCCAGCAGGAATGCGCCATGGGATGTGCTTCTGCATAGGCGCATGCAAACACACACATAGGCACATGCACACACAGCATGCATGCTCACAAACAAAGCTGCGTGCGCATCCTGCTGTGCAGGCATGCTGTTTGTGTGCCCCGAAAGCCCGCGCTGGCTGGCTTCGAGGGGGCGGACCGCAGAGGCCGAGGCGGCTGCCCGTGCGCTGTGGGGCCCCGGGGGTGTGTCTGAGCTGTCAGGGGGCGCAGCACCTGACGCAGGTGCGTGACCTGCTGCCCTCCTTCCTTGTGCCGTGCGCAGGTGCCGCACCCTCTTTCCTTGCGCTGTGCCCTCTTCTCCCTTGGGCTGTGCGCAGGCCCCACGCACGCAGGGAGAATTGCCAATGGGGCAGTGCAAGATGCGCTGAGCAGCTCTTTCGTCTGGGGTTGTGCGTTTGAGCACCTTGCAGATTCAGCGAAGTCGCTGGCTGGCAACTGCAGATAACAATCTGTGGTAGGCTCTCTGACAGGCAGCCAGCCTCCTCAGCCTGGAGCCTTTGCTCCTTTGAGGAAGGGCGTGTGATGCTCATCAGCACCTGCGATCAACCTGCCAGCTCGCCGGCCCTGCACATCCCACTCATCAGCATGCGCATCCATTACATCACCGTAGCGCCCCAAAATGCCAGCAGCAACAACAGGAGCAACAACAGGAGCAACAACAGGAGCAACAACAGGAGCAGCAGCAGCAGCAACAGACACCATGAGTCATGGTCCATGACACAGGTGTTGTGCGCACTGCACCATGCAGGGGAAGACAAATCAAGGGAGGGGGAGGCAAGCATGTTTGCCCCGCGCTTCCGCAAGGGAGTCATCATCGGCATCCTGTTGTTTGCCATTCAGCAGGTACGCAAGGGAGTGATCACATAGGCATCCTGTTGTTTGCCATTCAGCAGGCAAGGGAAAGATCATGGGCACTCTGAGCCTCAGAAGGGAGTGATTGTTGGCATACTGGTGCAAGGGTAGTGATCCCCTGATAAGGAGTGATCGTTGGTGTCCTGTTCTTTGCCTTCCTGTACATCCATGGCTTCTCCTTGCTGTGCATTTGCTCCAGCAGAGCCAAGTGAAGCCCGGTGCTGTGTTGATCTGTAGCTACCAGACTGCTTTCTACCTTTGAAGGCTGCCCCCCTCCTCCTCATGCTGGCTAAGTGTTATGCTTTTTCTCATCCGCAGTTCGCTGGCATCAACGCCCTTGTGTACTTCTCAACCTCAGTGTTTAGGCAGGTGAGGGCTTTGCCGGTGGCATACCATGCTTTTGCAAGGTCAGACAAGCCTCAAAACAACATGAAGCACAGGGTTTCCCCTCCCGTCTGAAAGCCCTTTCTGCAGCTGCTTACAACTTGTATTGGCAACTGGAAATCTGTCCAAAAGTTGGGCCTTTGCTTGTGTATGTGTTCCACACATACACAAGCAAAGCTCGCGCACGGCTATCAGTCTTTATCTCTCAAGAATGGGAACTTTTTTGGTTAAGAAATGTGAAAATGCTGAGTATAAGGAAGCGATTTAGATCACATTGAAGACGTGAGATGTGGTAGGTGCGTGCCTGACGTGACTTGAATCCCCTTTCTTCTTTCCACACCCAAGTAGTAGTGACCTCGGATGCGCATTACCATAAGTGCTGAGACTTTTGCCCATCTCCTTGAGCCATCTCCTTGAGCAAGCCATCACTGCTTGCTGTCTTTGCTCGCGCTGTGCTGCCCTGCAGGCCGGAGTCCAGTCAGATACGCTCGCCAGTGCTGCAGTGGGTGTCACAAATGGTGTGTACCCGTACGACTGTATTGGACAGCGCTGCCAAGCATGCACATGGAGACGCTGGTGCCTCTTCAAAGAGGCGTGTGTGTTGTGTGCACATGTGTGTTCAGGGTGTGCATGCGCTTGCCAGCCAATGCACCCAGTTCTGGCGTGGTGTTATGTCTTTTACCCTTGACGAGGGGCGCATGTCCATGAGTTTGACACATTGACAACATGTGCGTACTCATTGCAGCTCCCCGCTGCATATATTTCACTTGCCATTTGCCCGTGAGCACCTTGCTGCAAACCCACCCTCTCCAGCTGTGCAACACACGCCGCGCACTGCCTCTCCTTCCGGCTAGGCCCGCGCAGCGCAAGGCACCAGTGTATCAGAGGGACTGCCATCAGGAAGCGCAGTGCTGAGCACCGTCGTAGCGGAGGAATTGTAACAAGAAGTCGGGCTGCTAGGTGCTGCTGGTGAACATTACACCCGCCACGTAAAAGGACCTCCACAACACATGCCGCGCTCTGCCCCTCCTCCTCCCTTGGCATGCGCAGTGCTGGGCACCATCGTGGCGGCGACCATCATCGAGAAGGCAGGCCGCAAGCAGCTGCTGGTGAACAGCTACATCGGGCAGGCGGCGGCGATGCTGCTGATGGCGGCTGGCTTTGCCACGCCGGCCCTCAGCCAGTACGCGGCACCCATCGCCGTCGTTGGCACGCTACTGTACATCGTCACATTCGCGCTGGGCGCAGGCCCAGTGACGGGGCTGCTCGTGCCGGAGCTGTGCGCCGCCAGCATCAGAGGTGGGGTGGGGTGGGGCTGAGGTGCGGCTGCAGCTGCAGTGCCAAGGCGCTGCATGGCCTCATGCGCATCTGTTGGGTGCAGGGATGCTCTGCTGCTCACGCTGTTCGTGGGGCTTGGTAAGCGCGCAGCTCGCTGGTGGGCTGCACCTAAGCTCAGGCATGTCTCGGCCTGTACGCGCCTTGGTATGTGTTTCAGTGAGAGAGGCGTGCACGTGCTGTGTGTGATATCAGCAGACATGGCAGAGGGTGGTGGCGCATAAGGGAGAATGGGTCAATCATGTTACATGGCAAAGTACATTGTGTGAGCGTTAACGGGGGTGACACCGGCTGGTAGTGCGCGAAGGAAGGGCTTACACTTATGAATGGACGTGACTCATGCCGCATGAGCGATCTGTGCTGTGGCAGATGTGGCAATGGGTGGCAGTGTGGAGGGGTAATACGCCATCCATTACTGGGTGTCAGCCTATTTTCTCTGTGTGGACTTGAGGCCTGCAGCAGGAACAGCGGGCTGGTCAGGAACAAGCCTGTGAGGTAGCAGCCTTGGCTGCTGCTACCTGCCACGCTAAGAGATTACCGCTACCTGCCACACTACTTGTAAGAGACTGCTGCTGACTGAAAAGACGAGCATGACCATGACACAATGGCCGTTGCAGATACCCTCCCAATGTGCAGCGCCCTGTGATGATTGAAGGGCACCTCTGCAATCGTATCCTTGTCAATCTTAGAGGGATTGCCCTGAAGAAAAACCACAAGGATACGATTGCTGAGGTGCCCCTCATCAGCACCGGGCGCAGCACAAGAAGAGAGGCATCTGCGACGGTATTTGTGTGCGTGCCCTACAGGCATTGGGGTAGACATTGAGGCACCCCCCTGTGCGGTCACGTCCAATGGAAAGCATGTCTACCACTGCTGAGCAGCCTATATCTAGCAGGCTGAAACAGAAGGAAGGATTAGGGTATGAGAGACTCCTCAGCCTCACCACAGGCAACCTGGTGTCTGCTTGGTTGCACTGTTGCTGTCCACAGCCAGCCCTCGCACCATTTTTGCTGTTAGTACAGCTCTAGCTGATTGACAAAGGTAAAACATGCAGCCAACTTCCTGGTCTTGCAGCACACATCCGAGCCTGCACTCATCTGGTCTGACACGTGCCGCTGCAGGACGAGCCGTTGCTGCTGCCATGACCTCCCACTGGGTTTGCAACGTGGCTGTGGGGCAGACATTCATGGCAGCAGTGACGCAGTGAGTGACATTCATGGCAGCAGTGACGCAATGAGTGACATTCATGGCAGCAGTGACGCAGTGAGTGACTTTCATGGCAGCAGTGACGCAGTGAGTGACATTCATGGCAGCAGTGACGCAGTGAGTGACATTCATGGCAGCAGTGACGCAGTGAGTGTTCCTGTTTTGGACAATGCGCTGGTACAAGAGCCTGCAAATGTGTTGTACGGGGGCAAGGGTGATGCCACAACGTTTTGGCTGTATTGCATAGTTGGTCCAGGTCAAAGAAGCAGTTGGAAAGCCGTTACAAACAGCCAAAGGCTGATTCCATGCGGCTGCTTGTTGCACATGCGGCAACACTCGCTCATGTTTCTGGTTGTGTAATGGCTCTGCACAACCCCACTTGCAGGTTTGGGCTGGCAGGGTGCTACTCTGCTTTTGGGTTGGTTGCGCTCCTCGGGGCACTCTTTGTACGCTCTCAGGTATGTCCCCTCCCTTTTTTTATCTGTGTCTCTTCCCTATAAATTGTTCTCAGCCTCATCACAGGAAGGAGCAGGCTCAACCAACATGTTGCCGGGGCCATTGCATAGGGAGTGCTTGCAAATGCAGAACATTTTGCAAGAAACTGTAAGATCTGTTGATTGTGAGGCGCTAATCAAAAAGTTTAGTACCTGCATCAGTGCAAGGCCCACCCCCATGATTCCATGATCCCCTGCAGCGTCCACAGCCAAAGCTGTGTGGCTGACCTTGCAGTCTGTAAGAGAAGCGTTACAGTCAGCTTCTGTAAAAAAGAAGGCTCACGAGCTCATTCTTCATTCTGCCCGTGCAGGTCCCGGAAACCAAAGGCAAGACCTTTGACCAGATTGAGGCTGAGCTCAATGCTTGATCGAGGTGCCTTTTGGTGAATGGCAACTTGCTAAGCAGTGGGAAGCCTGGCTGGCCTTGAAAGCATGTATTTGAAAGGGTTGGTTGTAAGTTGTCAATGATTGTGGCTATGGACACAGAAAGAAATATGACATTTAATTTCTGCAGTAAGCCGTGGGGTTTTTTGTAAGCACGCAAGCACAGCATGTGAAGGCCATGCAGGGTGGCTGCCTTGCTGCTTTATCAAGTCATTGATGGCGGAGAAGTGATGATTGTGGAAATGAGTATGCCCTTGTAACCTGGTTTATCAAATGCTGTGCTCTTATGCTGTTTCATTCAATGAAGTTTTTATCATTTCATTTTTTCCTGCAATTTTGTGTTTTTATGTTCATGATGTTTAGAGACTTATTTTTAATCCATCCATTTAATCCATTGCGTTGAAAAAGATGTAATGGTGACCAGAGTGTAGTGACTGACTGTACTGCCATTACAGTCCGACTGTGAGACAGTGAGTTACTGGTAGGCCTTCGAATTGAAGACGCTCAGGAAGGCTTGGTATGCAGAAAAGCTGGCTGGGCCCGCCGGTGTTCAGATGCTGCACTGGTACAGTGCATACCATGGCACCCACCGCCTTGAAACTTTTTTGCGGAATGTGCGTCACTTTACATGTACAGGAGATCAATGTTAAGATAGGTACATGGGAAAATTGTCATCATGATGATTACCTGGCATGGCAAATCACCCCGGGCCGTGCCGTCATGAAGGACGTCCATAATGTTTCGCTGCGAGAGAAGGTGGTGTTGCCTGACCAGAGTAGCAGTAAACTATGCTGAAAAGGATAAGAACCAGATAAGAGGAGAAAAACGCAAAAACGCAGGCAGCGCTGCTGGCAAATAATCCCTGCATCAATTAAGAAAAAGGAGACACACAATTGAAAAGATTAACTTGTGGGGATCTGGAGGGTGGCTGGCAGCCTCCTGCTCCAGACCAAGGCCTTGAGAGCATTTTGTTTTTAAGTGCGCATCTGTTTGTAAGCATAATGCTTGGAGCGAGCGTGCATTTTAAGGGCAGTCTCGTGGATCCTTTGTGAATCAAGGCTGAGCTCTTAAAGATCATCATGATGGTGCAAAGTGTTGGAGGTAAAGAACCTCCTACACCAAGAAGGATTGTGTGGAGTGTGAGCTTTCAAAAGTTTTGGCTTTCAAGCGCCTGCATACTATGCAGAGTCTAGTAGAGTCTTGTGTTGTTTGCTTGAGGCCTCCAGCTTAGGCTGGTGTCCAGGCCTGGTGTCTTCACAGTATTTGACCTCTATCAGGTGTGCCTTCGAGGAGTCCCTCTTCAATAAGTTATTAGCTTTGAAATCGTGAAATTTGCACAATTCTCCATGAGATCTAGCAAGCTGTACCTGTCGTAAGTGAGGAGTGGAAGGTGGCTTGGATTTAATTGGTATGGGAGTAACCAGAATGGCATCAGTGCAACTTGAGGTTAGCCTGTCTCTGACTGATAAACGAACATCAAAAAGCCAGCTGGATAATGTCCTATTGTTAGCATGCTCAGTAACTTGAAGGTTCTGTTGGGCTAGTGACAAAACATCGATGTCGTGTGGCCCTCCTAGTAGGAGGATATCCTCCTACTAGGAGGGCCACACGATGAGCCTGCAGAAAAGAAAAAGAAAAGAAAAACTAAGTAGGCAGTGGAACCACTCCCTACATCAATCAAGGAAAAGGAGACACGTTGGCCCAAAGAGCCGTGAGTCTCCTCCACCAGGGAAATGGGAAAACTTGTGAGGATCTGGAGGGTGATAAGCCGCCCCCTGCTCCAGACCAAGACCTTGAGAGTAACTATTAAAAATCTAGTAGATTTTTCAAGAGCGCGTCTGGTAAGTTGACAGTTTGTGTGCATAGAGCACAGAATGAGCATGTAACTTGAGGGCAGTCTTATGGGCTTATTATGTATCAAGGCCAAGCTCTTCAAGGTGATTCAAAGTGTGTGAGGTATAGAAAGAGCCTCCCACACCAAGAAGAATGGTGTAAAGGACAACTTTCTTGGCCTTTAAGCGCTTACAAAGAACCTCGTGTTGTTGTCTAGAGGCCTCTGATTGGTGTTCACGCCGTGTATCTTCACAGTATTTAAGCTCAACGAGGTGTGTCTCCCTCATATTGACATTGAGCTCGTTAACTCTGCGTACATTTCTGCTGGGTTGTCTTGTTGTGACACCTGGTGCAAATGAGGAATGGTTGGCGATTTGGTTTTTTAGTAGGTACTACCTAGTAAAGGTAAGGGTTAGTAAGGGGGTGACCAAAATGGCATCGGGGCAACTATCTCTATTGAGGTGAGTCTATCTCTAGCAGATAAACGAGCATCAAAAAGCCAGCTGGGTAGTGTCCTGTTATCAGCATGCTCAGGAATTTGGTTTTGTTGGGCCAGGCGATCAGTGCTGCCGGCATCCAACTGGACAAAACAACCTGTCAGAGAGCCTTAGCTGATGGCTTTCATGATGAGCCTGCAGGCAACATTATGGCGTTCAGTGATCATACCCAAGATGATCCTATATCGACACGATGAGAGAATATGGAGAGCACTATCTGCTTGCCGGCAGAGTGGCCCATGTACATGGACATGTGTGGCACGGTTGGTAGTTTCAAGTGAGGCTCTTGCCCCAGGAACATTTAAAATGCCATTTTGGACCGATTTGGGGCCTCATTTGCCCTCCTCTAGGAATTAATCTGGTCTGAGGGGGTTGCGCCAGAGATTAGGTACCCAATCGCTGCCATGCGTATTGAAAAGCACACCACAAGTGTTTAGATGTGCCCGTGCTTCGAACCACCCTGCCTACCCTCATTACTCAGGTGACATCTTGTACAATATTAGGCACGTATGCAAAGTTCATTGTCAAATCTGGACCAGTGGGCTCGGCTGTAACAGTCATTACCTAATCAGTTTCTAGGCTTCCAGCAGCGCACAGTTGCTTTACTGGGCATTAACAAGGGACACTTATTTGTTACATGTCGAGGGCAGCTCACCCAAAGCCTTATAAGTTAGAGGTGAAAAGTTATCCTAGCACACAAGAGGTTTCACTGATCCAACCTTCATTGGCCATTCATTTTCCCCAAAAATATGAGCTTTGCCATACCTACATGATTCAATCTAGTCAAAAATTATGGAGTCAGACTTCAGGACTTTCAAGCAATACCATGGCAGACGCAGGCAATGCAGTTCATACAGTTCATACATACAGTTCATACACTACTAGTGTTCACATAAACTAGCAGTTTGTGCATCCTTTGCATGCCTAGGTGCATTTCTGTAGGTGCATGTTGAGCTGCTGTTCACAGACTATGGCACACAAGAGATTTCAAAGAGGAACATGAATTAGCAGGGCTCATCTGTGAATGTCACACTCACAGCCCGCAGACCGGCACAGGCTCAGAATGCTCAAACAAGACGACAGTTTGCAGCACTTTTGCGCCGGCTATTGCGCCAGGTATTCTTGTCAAAAGTCAGCAATTAAGCACTGCATGATCATGAAGTCACACGCTTGGTGGGGTGCGCCTGCGAGGTGTTGAGGGCACAGACCGTGCAGGTCGGCCTGGGGAGCCAACACCAGGGGCGACCTGGAGGGCAGGGGGGGCAGATGCGGGACTGAGGCACGGGAACGTGTGACTGTGCCTTTTGTGCAAAGCTCCTGATAAAGCTTCCAAAAATAAGGCGCAAAAACAAGTTGTGACCCGTAAACTGTAGATGCCCCCCCTTCCCATTAGTGCCACAGTTTGTTTACCGCGCCAGTGAATTTATGGTGGCACCAGATGTTGGTTAGTAAAGTTTAGCAGCAATAGCTGATAAACAAGCTGTGGCACAAATCGTTGATAAATGGGATTTAGCTTTCCAGGCAACACTGTAAGAAGAAAATTGGCGCACAGCTGCAAAAGGTTGTGTCTAAGCTCTTATTATTAAGGAAATCCAGTTACTCCTTGCAAGCACTAGGTTCTTTGCAGCATTAAAGATACACTGCACTTTGACCATCGCAACTGAGCAGAAACAACGTTCCATGTCAAGAATGAGCAAAACAGTCTACCTATGCATCTGCGCATATGCCAAACAAACATGCAGTGAAAAAAGAGTGGAATTCCAGGTCTGCAAGGAGGAGTTTGCAGGGAGGAATCTCCTTGCAGGGAGGAATTTTCGTTCTGCAGGTAAGGCTATGCTACACCACAGAGCACTGCAATCCTTGCTCGCTGCAAGGCTCAAAGCAGCAAAATGCCAGGCAAGGTTGAGCTGCGCCTGCAGGGATGGTGTGCATTCCATCTTGTGCAGCCTCACCATACGCGGGTCATCCTCCATATCCTCCACCATGGCGGCGTGCTCAATCATATAAGAAGGTTGGGCCTCGTCCGGGGGTGCCTTCAATATGCGAGTACATGTGTGCGAGTACATGTGTGTATGTGTGTGTTTGCAAGCGTGCGCATGCGTGTATGCACAGGCACTCCAGACTTTTCATGAAGTGACACACACCAGGCGCCCCTGGATACCATGTGTTCCACGTGCTGCCTTAGTGTGTTGACATCCAGCCAATGGATCACGGCATGTGTCTGCTAATTGCATGCACAGGGAAACAGGAATTGCCATGTTAAACCCTGTGGGCCTTTTCAGTCCTCCTTCATATCCTTCACAGAGGCATGGTGAGGTATACCTGCTCTTCCCGGACAACGCGGGATTCTTCCGCCCTGACCTTTTCAGGATCAAATATATCTGCATGCAGACACACCACAGGCGTTAGGAGGCTTTTCAAGATCACGTACACCTGCATGCAGACACACCACAGGCGTTACCAGGCTTTTCAGGATCACATACACCTGCATGCAGACACACCACAGGCGTGATGAAGATCATCATCATGAGAACCATTGAGGAGCGCCTGCGTAAGCACAGGGCAACGGGGCCCGAGCAAAGCCCTGGAATTTTTATCGCCCACCTTTCCTATTCCACCCCCACCCCCACCCAGGACTCCTCTTCTCCTCACACACCAGCATAAGGATCCAGCGTCAGGTTCTCCTGCTGTTCCTCCTTGTCATGGGCCTCTTCAGGCGGCAACTCGTAAGACGGAGGGATCTCAAAATACACGGGCGGCTCCATAGGCAGACCTTCCAGGCTGTCTTCAACTGGCTCGACTGCATGCAGCCCTCCAGCCAGATTGCCTCCTGCAGGCTCCAACTGGCTGCCCTGGCGCTGGGGCAGGCTCGCCTTAGGTGGCTCTGAAGGACCAACCTCAGACTGTCGCGGCAGGCAGGGCAGCAGTCTAACTTTGAGGTTGCTTTGGGGGCCATAAATAGGAGCTAAAGATTGCAAGCATATGTATTTCTCGGTCAAGGGGCAGGGGAGAGACAGGCAGGCAGCAGCTGCACAAGCCCTTCTGTCAGAAATGCACGGACCAGGGCAAGCCTGCTGCAGGTGTATGAGCTGGTAGCATGTGCATGCTGGTGTTTGTCCCAGGGGTGCTGAGAAAAGGTGCGCGCCTGGGGCGCCCCGTGGGGTTGGGCGTGCCAGGCTGCCGCACGCTTGCAGCATCAGGCATCCCTGATGGCTACATTTGGTCATCTTACACACACACATATATATATATGCAGGCGACTCATGCGGACATCTTACACGTCTGTACAGAAAACCGTACTTGGAGTACTATTGCAGTATGCAGAGATACAGAGCCGAGAAAGCCCAGGATTACCAGCCAATCCTGCAGTCCCTGTTCAGCCTGGCCAGGGTATGCATCCTCGCTCTCGCCCTCGCTTGCGGCATCTGAAGCGTCCTTCATGCCAATTTGTGAGCTCATGCCCACCACAGGGCTGGTGCCGATCCGTGCGCGTGGGGTCGCCCCAGCTGCAGCATCAGGTGTGCACACACACACACGCATGCACTTGCACATGTAGTTCAAATGCACCAGCTAGCACATGCACCGATGTTGCAGCTTCACGACGCACCACACACCCACCACTGGTGTATCAGAGAATGTGGCTGCAATTGTCAAGAGTTGCTTGATGGAGAAGGGGTCGTTGAGTGAGCTGGATCACCTTGCAAAATCTACAGCGCGCCTTTTGCATCAAGCACAAGGCGGCCTCAGTTTTGCTTGTTCCAGAGGATGACATGGCCCTTGGCGCAAGCACAGGTCCAAAGGAAGCATGCTGTACAGGCATCTTCTCAGGCAAGCAGCCTGTGCTCAGCTCCACACAGCTCTCACTGTGTGCCTCAGGTCTGGCTCAGGGCCTTATGTCTTTGGACCCGTGCATCCTTGCATGCACACTCCAAAATCCCGGATGTGAATGCTCTGCTGTGCAGTGCTACTGGTTTGATGGCCTGCACCGGCACGTCTCAAGCAGGAATGACACTGCAGTGCACACCGTCCACATTGCCCAGTCTCTGAAAGGTGCGAGCGGGACCTACCAGTGGCAGCAGGGCTCTCCTTCTTCCCCTCAGATATCTTGTCCTTCTGGGACTGTCCTGTCTTCATCTCATAGTTTCTGAGGGCCTGCAACCATTGCTACTCATGAGCCCCCCTCAACTGAGATGATTGGTCATTGCGGTCCCTGGACCGTTGCGCAAGGCACGTCATGCCATCTTGCAGGGTATTGACAAATACACCATGCGCACGTGTGCATTGAAGACCCAACACCAGGTGCGCACGTGGGGCTTGCCCATTAGGGCAGACCAGCACGTCTGCATCGTGACGTTGATGCACTTAGCAAAGCCATGCTGCAGGCTGAGCTGCACGCCCCGCTAGAGGAACAGAGGCATCCTGGTGCAGGCAGGTTGGGCGTGTTAAGTGCGGCACGTGGCGCGTGGTCAGAACAGGTGGGAGGGTTGCCACAGGTATGCTGTGCAGGTGGGAGGGTTGCCACAGGTATGCTGCGCAGACTATACACATGTTGAGCAACACACGAACTGTGCACCGCCATGCAAACTAGGTACAACAAACATGGGCAGGGCAGGGCCACAGACCATGCCGTGCGGCACAGGCAGAGCCGCAAAATGCAATGAGAGCCACAAAGTGCAAGGCTGCGCAAAGGGCAGCAAGGGCCTGCAGCCGGGGGCTGGGCCGGGCTGTGCAGGCACTGCTGTGCAGCGCAGGCAGCGCAATGCAGCGCCAAGGCCTGCCTGCATCAAGAGGCCTGCATCAACAAAGGCCTGGTCTCCCAGGAGCCCACCTGCGCCAGGTCTGTGAACGCCGAGCCACTGGCCACGCCCCCCTCGCTCTCAGGCGTGTCAGGTGTTGGTGGAGACCCAGGGGCGGCCGGGTCAGGAATGAGGAAAGGGCTCGCAGCTCCGGAGGGCCCGTCTGCCGCCCTCTGCTCCTGCTTTGCCCGCTGCGTCTGCCCTGCCCGCTGCTCCTGTCCTTTCCATAGCTCCTGCTCTGACTTACCCTGCTGCTGCTGCTCTGGCAACTGCTGCGGCTGTGCAGCCAGGGCACCGCCCTTGCCAGGTACCTGCCCCAGTGGCGGCCCCCATGGTGTATACGCAGCAGCCCCCTCTCCTTCACTGGTGGGTTGGGCGCCTGGGTATGGGAGAAAAGACGCCTGCCGGTGGTCCACGGAGGTGTTGCGTGTGCGCATGCCACCATTCTGGTCATCCTGCATGCACAAGGGGCACACGCAGCGTGAGAGGGGGCCCGCCAGTGGTCCACAGAGGTGGTGTGCGTGCGCATGCTGCCGTTCTGGTCATCCTACACACACGAGGGGCGTACACAGCATGTGTCCCTTCCTCAAGTACATAGCATGCTTGTGCGCATGTGCAGGCTGCAAAATCTTTTGGATTGTGGTGGCAGATAGCCTGCATTCTTGCCAAGCAGCACTTGGACGAAATAGGCAGCTTTCAGAGGGAAAGAAAAAGAGAGCTTGTGTGTGTGTGTGAGAGAGAGTGAACGTGCGTGTGAGAAGCATTCACGCAACAAAAACTCATTTGAAGGCAGCACAGAGGAAGCAAATTCCTTGTATTGATGCCTTGTTGGACAGTATGGATACCTTTTGGGACAGTGCTGGCCAGTTGGTGCCTTGTATGATCCTGTCTGCCCCATTTGGCAGCCCCATCAGGCACTTTGGCCCATGGGCACGACAAGTGCGCTGCAGCCCATAACCTGCTTACCTACTTTTGTTGGTGCCTACTCCTCTTTCACTATAGCTCTCACCGCTCGTGGTCCCCTTGAGTCCCTGGATACATATTCCTCGGGTATTTGGGCTGCTTGCTTGTATGCTTGCCTCCAAATCCTACTCTCAAGTCATTTGTCCTCTTCTCACCTGCTCTTGGGTGTATGCCGCCTCCATCTTCAGGAGGTCATTCAGGGAGGGATGGCCGTGGTGCAGAGGGGCCGCGCCGCTCACGCAGGGCACCTCCAGCCCCTCCACCTGCCAGTGTGTGCATGTGGGCGGGGGCAAGTGGGCATCGTGTGCCTCTGTGGTGCAGTAAAGCGCTCAGACTTGCAAGGCGATGGTCACTGGGCTGGGACATAAGCCGGCATGAGCTTGTAGGGGCCCCTCTCACACACAGTACAGCCTTCTGTGCAAAACGCGATGCATCGAGTGTTGGGCCTCCCACTGCGCAGCAGCGTGCTTAGAATCTTGGCAACTTTTGAGTGTGAGGGTTAAGGGGTCGGACGTGCAGGAGCAAGGCCGCCCCCAGGCTTGTGAGCTGATCCCAGCGCCTGCAGCGTACCTGGTTTTGACGCATCTCAACCTGTGCATGGCTCAGGCAGGCAGTGAGTATTGCGGCTCCATTGCATATGGGTCGCAAGGGCCTGAGTGCCGCACCTGGTTGGCCACACATGCCTCAATCTTCTCGTCCCTCAGGAGCAGGTTGCCCGGCACCGCACCTTGGGATTCATGAGCATGAAGCAGCAGCAGCATGCATGGTGCCACACGCATTGTCAGTGATAGGGCGTTTAAATGAGTAAAATATCTTACTTGTGAAGTGGCTCTTTGATACATGAACCATCCCGGGAAGTACGGGCCTCTTTTTCTTGTTTCCAGGATTTACATCTGGATGTACGCTGCGCTTAGGGTTCCCAGCGCCCTTGTGCACGCACAGGGGCATGGCCAGCATGGCCGGGCATGCACTCAACAAGTGGTGCATAACCCTGATCAAAACTTATTAAGGTCAGGCCCAGGCATTCTTGCAGACGTGCAGCATTGATGCAAGCATACAAAGTAACCATGTACTCAATGCAAAATTTGCAGCCCAGCACTTTAGAGATGCCCCTTTAGACATGCAATTTCTTGTCAGGCAATCATCATCCTGCGCATGCCTGTTTTGTTCACCTGCCAGCATGATGTTCGCACTCGTGTCTGGCGCTTCATGTGACGGCATGCCCAGGCTCATATGTTCAGCTGCAATGTGAGGGTAGGATTGTGTTCTGAGATTTGCGTTCACTTTGCACGGCGCAGTTTCTCTAAATGCAACGCATACAGTCATTGGAGGATGCCAATCGAAGTGCACACCTGTGTTGCAAGAAATTGCACCATGAGGTAAAGGAGAACAGGGAGCACATGCGTCAAAATCAAAGGTACGTTTCAAGAGCCTATGGCTGTTTATAACAAAAAATTAGGACTCACACCTTGGCCTCTATTGATAGAAAGGCTGTGCTCTCAGGGAATTCTCTGGTGGCATGCATCAGAAGAGAGGCGTCCATTGCGCACACACACACACACATACAGAGGCGTTCATTGCACTTGTACCAGGCAGTCCTCCACCATCTAAAGGGAGGATGAAGTGTGGAGCAGGCTAGTAAGCTGACATCATTGAAAAGAAAAGAAAGAAAATTTACGTAGGCAGAGAAACCACTCCCTACATCAATTAAGGAAAAGGAGACACATTGGCCCGAAGAGCCGTGAGTCTCCTCCACCAGGGAGAATGAAGAACTAGTGAGGATCTGGAGGGTGACAAGCCGCCCCCTGCTCCAGACCAAGACCTTGAGAGCAA
>LFCJ01000844.1_pt1 | contig 20101 bp, 16 predicted proteins | sample 643141 | NCBI WGS metagenome assembly LFCJ01 (sample SAMN03766243, study PRJNA286221) | soda lake metagenome | biome: soda lake; feature: Kulunda steppe; material: water; isolation source: sample B1-Br-g2 brine of Lake Bitter-1 | place: Russia: Kulunda steppe | collected 2010-07
CGAGCGGGTTCGACGCCGCCGGGGTCTGACCCCTCAGGGCCCGCCAACGCTGGCAAAGTCGCACCGAGATACCGACAGGCAGTTGATTTTATTCGGTTATTCGTGGGGAGGCCTCAGGGTCTGACCCCTCAGGGTCCGCCAACGCTGGCAAAGTCGCGCCGAGATACCGGCAGGTAGTTGATTTTATTCGGCTCTTCCTGGGGATTCCCCAGGGGCTGACTCGAGGGGGCCAGCGGGTCGCTCCGAAGGTCAGTTTCCTCTGATCAGATCCCGGATGATTCGCCGCCCCGGATGCAGATGGTCGACCAGCGGCTGTTCCAGGGGCAGCGGCTCGTCGCAGATCCGCGAGGCCAGCAGCTCCGCGCAGAGCGGGGCGCTGGCCAGCCCCCGGGAGCCGTGGGCGGCGCTGATCCAGAGGCCCTCGTGGTGGCGTCCCGGCACCTCGGGGACACGGCTGGCGTCCCTGGCCAGCAGGGCATAGTCCTCCCGCCACGCCGTGGCGTCGGGCACCGGCCCGGCGTAGGGGGACTTGTCGGGGCTGGCGGCGCGCACGCTGGCGCGGCCCTCGAGTCCGGCCGGGGTGAGATCGGCCCCCGCTTCGCGGAGCGCGTCGGCGTAGACGGGCAGGGTGCGCTCGAATTCGGCCAGATTGGCCGCGTGGTCGCTCTCGCGAACCTCGCCGTCGGCGTCGTTGGGCAGGAAGGTGGCGCCGAAGGTGAGCCAGCCGGAAAGCGGCGGCGACACATAGCCTCCGGCGCATACCACCCGGGCGAGCCGCGGGGCGTGCGGCGGCAGGCGCAGTCGGCTCACCTGGCCGCGCACCGGCTGCAGCGGCAGGGCGCTGGCCTGGGCGAAGCGGTTGGCCAGGGTCGCCGTGGCGATCACGACCTGATCGGCGTCGAGGGCTGTGCCGTCGCCCAGGCGCAGGCGCCAGCCGTCGCTCCCGGCCTCCAGGCGTAGCACCTCATCCCGCCGCAGGACGATGCCGGGAGTCTCGGCCAGCCGCCGGCAGAGGGCGTCCGGCCGCACCCAGCCGGCGCCGGGGTAGTGCAACGCGCCGGCGTCGGTCGCCACGCCGGCGCACGCGGCGGCCTGTTCGGCGCTCACCCCCGTGACCACGCCCGACGGCAGCGGATGACGCGCCAGGAAGCGCGCCTGGCGCGCCGGCTCCTTCGCGTTGCGGGCCAGCTGCAGTACGCCGCAGGGCGACCATAGGCGCTGCTCCGGGTCGAGCCGGGTCAGCCAGCGCTGGCTGTGGAGCAGGCCGGCCAGATAGACCCGACTCTGGTGGTTGGTCTCGGCGGCAAGCTTGACGTAGAGCGCCCCCTGAGCGTTGCCCGAGGCGCCGGCCCCGGGCCCCTCGGGATCCAGCAGGGTCACCGCCACGCCGCGTTCGGCCAGGGCGGCGGCCACGCTGGTTCCGGCGATGCCGGCGCCGATCACCGCCACGCGGCGCGGCGGTCGTGCCGGGGGTGGGGTGTACCAGGGCGTGTCGCCGCGCCGCCCGTCCCGGGGCGGTGCGGTGATCTCGCCGGCCAGCATCTCGCGCTTGCGCCCGAAGCCCGGCTCCTTGCGCCAGGCGAAGCCGGCCGCCTTGAGTCCGCGCTTGACGACGCCGGCGCAGGTGAAGGTGGCAAAGGTGGCCCCGGGGCGCGAACGCGCGGCCAGGGCCGCGAACAGCTCGGGCTGCCACATCGCCGGGTTCTTCGCGGGGGCGAAGCCGTCCAGGAACCAGGCGTCGACTCGGCCATCGAGCAGCGCCAGCCGCTCGGCGGCATCGCCGAAGTGCAGATCCAGAGTGACGCGCGGGTGGAGTCTCAGCCGGTGCACTCCCGCCACCGGCGCCGGCCACTGCGCCAGCAGGGCCGCGGCGCGATCTGCCAGATCGGGCCAGCCGGCCAGCGCCCGGGCGAGGTCTTCGCGGTCGAGCGGAAACTTCTCGGTGGAGACCAGATGGAGTCTTGCGCCCGCCGCGGCGTGTGCGTCGAAGCAGGCCCAGGCGACCAGCATGTTGAGCCCGCTGCCGAAGCCGGTCTCGCCGATCACGAAGGGGCGCCTCGCCTGCCAGCGGGCGAAGCGCTCCGGCAACCGGTTACCGTCGACGAAGACATGCTCGGTCTCGGCGCGGCCGTCGTGCCGCGAGAAGTAGACATCGTCGAAGGCGGCGGAGCGGGGGGCCTCCTCGCCGGTGTCGTCGCGCTGCCAATCGAGGCGGGCGGTCTCCAGGGCGGCGAGCGGGGGCAGGCCATCGGGGGCGGCGGTCACGGGGGCTCCATCGGTGGGGTGGGCTGGTCACAATCTGATCAACGGTGCCGCGGCGGCGCCCCATGGCGGCTGGGGAAAAGCGTCCGCGGCGTTTCAACAGCGTTATCCACAGTCTCTGTGCAAAACTCGCCTGTGGACAAGGTGGCGAGAGGACAGCGGGTCAGGGCAGCACCTTCTTGAACGGCTTCACCGTGACCCCGGCGTAGACCCCGGCGATCATGTAGGGGTCGGCGTCGGCCCAGGCCTGGGCCTCCTTGAGGCTGGCGAACTCGGCGACCACCAGGCTGCCGGAGAAGCCCGCCTCGCCCGGGTCCTCGCTGTCGATGGCCGGGTGGGGGCCGGCCATGACCAGGCGGCCCTCGTCACGCAGGGCCTCCAGGCGGGCCAGGTGGTCCGGGCGTGCGGCCAGGCGGCGTTCCAGGCTGTTGTTCACGTCTTCACTGATGATGGCATAGAGCATGGCAGTGGTTTCCTCGGTTGGGACGGCAGGCGCCGCAGGATGCGCCCGCGATTGACCGCGCAGGGCCTGGCGCGCACCATGGAAAGCCATTCTGACAAAGTCCCCTGCCGGCGTCATGCCAATGTCCCGACTTCCCGCCCGTTTCGAGGGCGACTCCCAGCCGCTCTCCATCGACCTGCACATGCACTCAAGCGCCTCGGATGGTGCCCTGTCGCCCGAGGCGCTGGTGCTGCTGTGTCGTGAACGGGGCCTCACCCACATGGCGCTCACCGACCACGACACCCTGGCCGGCGTGCCCGAGGCGGCGGCCGCTGCGGTACGCGAGGGGCTCATCCTGATCCCCGGCACCGAGCTCTCCACCCAGTGGCGAGGCCACAATATCCACGTGGTAGGGCTGCTGCCGGAGGGCGTGCACGGGCCCCTGGCCGAGGGGCTGGCGTCCCAGGCCGAGGCCCGGGAGCGGCGGGCGCTCAAGATCGCCGAGCGGCTGGAGAAGATCGGCCTGGCCGATGCCCTGGCCAGGGCCCGAGAGCAGGCCGGCAGCGAGCGGCCCCTGGGCCGGCCCGACTTCGCTCGGGCGCTGGTCGCGGCGGGCCTGGTGCCCGACGTCGCCACGGCCTTCAAGAGGCATCTGGGCGATGGCAAGGCCGGCGACGTCAAGTCTCATTGGCCGGGGATCGGCGAGGCGGTGGCCTGGATCGTCGCCGCGGGCGGGGTGGCGGTGCTGGCCCATCCGCTGCGCCACGGCCTGACTCGGCGCAAGCGCGGCCTGCTGCTGGACGCCTTCCGCGAGGCGGGCGGCCAGGCCACCGAGCTGGTCAGCGGTTTTCAGAACGCCGATGCCACCCGCGACCTGGCCCGCCAGCTTCAGGAGCGCGAGCTCTACGCTTCGCTGGGCAGCGACTTCCACTTTCCCGGCGGTCACCTGGCGCCGGGCAGCATGAGCCCGGTGCCGCGCACGGCCACGCCGCCGGTGTGGACCCACCCCCGGCTGGCCACCATCATGGCGCGATAGAATGGATGCCTTCCTGCAAAGCAGCGCTGTGCGGTGACAGGCGCTGGATTTATCGAAAAGGAGCCCGAGCATGAGCCAGTTCTTTCAGATTCACCCCGACAATCCCCAGAAGCGCCTGATCGACCAGGCGATCCAGATCATCCGCGACGGCGGGGTGATCGCCTATCCTACCGATTCGGGCTATGCCCTCGGCTGCCACCTCGGCGACAAGAAGGCCGTCGAGAAGATCAAGCGGCTGCGTTCGCTGGATGACAAGCACAACTTCACCCTGGTCTGCTCGGACCTCTCGGAGATCGGCACCTACGCCAAGGTCGATAACGCCGTGTTCCGGCTGCTCAAGGCGCATACGCCGGGGGCCTACACCTTTATCCTGACGGCCACCACCGAAGTGCCGCGGCTGCTGCTGCATCCCAAGCGGCGCTCCATCGGAGTGCGGGTGCCGGACCACGCCATTACCCACGCGCTGCTTGCGGCGCTGGGGGAGCCGCTGATGAGCGTGACGCTGATCCCGGTGGGCGAGGAGCTGCCGATGACCGACGCCGAGGAGATCCGCGACCGCTTCGCCAGCCAGCTCGACCTGATCATCGACGGCGGTGCCTGCCATCTGGAGCCCACCAGCGTGGTGGACCTGCGCGACCTGCCGCCGACGGTCCTGCGCGAGGGGCGCGGCGACGTCGCCCCCTTCCGCGAGTAGCGGCTGGCGCCGCCGGCTCAGCCCGGCGGCGTGTCGCCCGCGCGCTCCTCGTCGCCTCCGTGGGCCGCGTGCCAGGCCGCCTGCTCCTCCTCGGAGAGGTGCGGGTCCGGCGTCTCCTCGTCGAGCCAGGTGCCGCACTTCAGGCAGTATTTCGCGCCCCGCTCGTGTCTGTCGTGGCCGCAGCCGGGGCAGGCCTCCTCGGAGTAGCGCTCCTGGCGGATCGAGCGAATCACCTCCGCCGAGAAGACCCCGGTGGGCACCACGATGATCGAGTAGCCGGTGAGCATCACCATCATCGATAGCCCCTGGCCCAGGGGGGTGACCGGCACGATATCGCCGTAGCCCACCGTGGTGAGGGTGACGATGGCCCAGTAGATCGCCTGGGGAATGCTGGTGAAGCCGGCCTCGGCGGGTTCGATCAGGTAGATCAGCGAGGCGAAGATGGTGACCAGGAAGAGCACGGTGAGCAGGAACAGGAAAATGGGGTGCAGGGCGCGGCGCAGTGATTCGATCAGCAGCCGCCCCTCGCCGACGAACTGTGTCATGCGCAGGATGCGGAAGATGCGCAGCACCCTGAGCACCCGTACGATCAGCAGCGCCTGGGCGCCCGGGATGATCAGCGCCAGCCAGGTGGGCAGCACGGCGATGACGTCCACCACCCCGTAGAAGCTCTTCAGATAGGTTAGCGGCCGCTCCAGGCAGTAGAGGCGTATCGCCAGCTCGATGGTGAAGGCGAGGGTGAAGCCCCACTCCAGCCAGAAGAAGAGCTCGCCCCAGCGCGCCGCATGGGCCTCCACGCTGTCGAGCATCACCACCAGCACGCTGGCCAGTATCGTCACGATGAGCGCGATATCGAAGCCCTTGGCCGCCGGCGTATCCGACTCGAAGATGATCTGGAAGGCGCGGGTGCGCAGGCCTTCCCCGCCGGGCTTGATCTCGAGGTTCATCGCACTCCCTCCGCGTCAGCTCAGCGGCCGGTCGGCGGGGAGATGGCGAGCCAGGCGCACCATGGCCAGGCCAAAGGTCGCGGTCAGCCAATCCGGCGTCGACAGCGCCTCGGCCAGCCTCTGGGCCGCCTCGCCGGTCGCGCCGTCGCTCGTCGCGGCCAGCTCGCTCAGGGCATGCCGAGCCGCCTGGCGCCAGTCGTCGTTGCCGCTATCGGCCAGGGCATCCAGTGCCACCACGGCGCGATGCAGCCAGGCGCTGGGCGTGTCCCCTTCGGGTAGCCGCCATTCGCCGCTGAGCAGGGCGCTGCCCCGGGCAGCCTTGCTGGTGTCGGCGGGGCGCAGCGGCACCGAGCCTGCCAGGGCCTCGGCCAGCGACCAGAGGGCCTCGGGATCGCCGGCCTTGAGCTCGAGCTCCAGCTCGCGAATCGTCACTCGCCGGCCGTCGGCCAGGATCTCTCCTTCGTCCAGGGCCACTTCGATGCGCGCCCCGGCGTGGTCGATCTCGCGGGTCTCGCGATGAAAATCGGTGGTGAAACGCGGGACGAGGCGTGTCAGCACCTCCTGACCGAGCGCCGCCGGTGGCAGGTCCCTCAGGCCGTCGAGGTCCAGGCCGGGCCCGGATACCTCCCACTCCCACTCGCCCCGTCTCGACAGCCCGCCGCCGCCTTCGCCGCGGGTCTTTACCGTCTGCAGCAGGCGGCCGTCGATCCGCCGCAGGCGCAGTGCCATGCGGGCGGCCTCGAGATCGCCCTCGACGGTGTCGAAGTAGGTGTTGCCGAGGCGCTGCGCCCGGGGGGGCAGTCCTGTCAGCAGGGGGTGGCGACGCAGCGCCTCGGGGCCTTGCGTTCCCAGGGCGAGCTTCAGCTCGATCTCATGGCTCATGACAGTGTCGTCTCAGTTCGATGAATGTCGGATGATTTTTCCATGACGGCGCCGAGGGCGGTCTCTATACTGTCGCCGCCCATTCCCTAGTGCACAGATACCCCATGGTGACACCCAATCCGTTTTCGGCGATGTTTGGCCGCTCGCCATTCCAGCCCTTGCTGGCCCACATCGTCAAGGCCCACGACTGCGCCGATCAGCTGCTGCCCTTCTTCGAGGCGTCGCTGGCCGGCGACTGGGACGAGGCCGCCAGGGTCCGCGAGACCATCATGCGCCTGGAACACGAGGCCGACGAGCTCAAGACCGAGCTGCGCCTCAATCTGCCCAACACGCTGTTCCTGCCGGTCTCGCGCACCGACCTGCTGGAGCTGGTCACCGTGCAGGACAAGATGGCCAACAAGGTGCGCGATATCACCGGCATCATGCTCGGCCGCAGCATGCGGATTCCCGAGCCCCTGGCCCAGCCGATGCGAGACTACATGCGCACCGCCGTGGCCTGCGTGGCCCAGGCCCGGCAGGCCATGGAGGAGCTCGAGGCGCTGCTGGAGTCGGGGTTCGGCCGCAACGTCGCCGATGTGATGCACCGTCTCATCCGCGAGCTCCACGTGCTCGAGCACCAGGCCGACGACCAGCAGGTGGCGATTCGCCGCCAGCTCTTCGAGCTGGAGAGCGAGCTGCCGCCGGTGGACGTGATCTTCCTCTACAAGATCATCGACTGGGTCGGCGAGCTCTCCGACCGGGCCGAACGGGTCGGCAGTCGCCTGCAGATCCTGACGGCCCGCTGACCGTCCCCTCTCGTCCGCCCGGCGCTCCCGGGCCGATGACGCACGCCACTCCCGACAGCTACATAGGACCCAACCCCTATGTCGATCATCGCGCAGCACGGCGACATCTTCATCATCCTGGCCTGCCTGTTCGGCTTCTTCATGGCCTGGGGTGTCGGTGCCAACGACGTGGCCAACGCCATGGGCACCTCGGTGGGCTCCAAGGCCATCACCATCAAGCAGGCGATCATCATCGCCGTCATCTTCGAATTCCTCGGCGCCTGGCTGGCCGGCGGCGAGGTGACCTCGACCATCCGCGGCGGCATCGTCGATCCGGCGCTGCTCGAGGCCGACCCGCAGCTGCTGGTCTACGGCATGCTCTCGGCGCTGCTGGCGGCGGCGATCTGGCTGATGGTCGCCTCGGCCAAGGGCTGGCCGGTCTCCACCACCCACTCCATCGTCGGCGCCATCGTCGGCTTCGGCGCCGTGGGGCTGGGGGTGGAGGCCGTCGCCTGGGGGCAGGTGGGCACCATCGCCTCGAGCTGGGTGATCTCGCCGCTGCTGGCGGGCACCATCGCCTTCGTGCTGTTCAAGTCGGTGCAGCACCTGATCTTCGAGTCCCACGACCCCTTCGCCGCGGCCAAGCGCTACGTGCCCTTCTACGTCTTCCTGGTGGGGTTCATCATCGCCATGGTGACCCTGACTAAAGGGCTGACCCACGTCGGCTTCGACCTCTCCTTCCAGCAGAGCTTCCTGCTGGCGCTGCTGTTCGGTGCGCTCATCATGGGGATCGGTATCCTGATGGAACGGCGCGTTCAGTACGAGCGTCGCGACGACGACCACTTCGGCTACGGCAACGTGGAGCGGGTGTTCGGGGTGCTGATGATCTTCACCGCCTGCGCCATGGCCTTCGCCCACGGCTCCAACGACGTGGCCAATGCGGTGGGCCCGCTGGCCGCGGTGATCAGCGTGGTGCGCAGCGACGGGGTGGTCGACAGCGCCGCCCTGGTGCCCTGGTGGGTGCTGGTGCTGGGCGGCGGCGGCATCGTCTTCGGTCTGGTCACCTATGGCCACAAGGTGATCGCCACCGTGGGCACCGGGATCACCGAGCTGACGCCCAGCCGCGGCTTTGCCGCCACCCTGGCCGCCGCCAGCACGGTGGTGCTCGCCTCGGGGACCGGCCTGCCGATCTCCACCACCCACACCCTGGTGGGGGCCATCCTCGGCGTGGGGCTGGCCCGCGGCATGGCGGCGCTCAACCTGAGCGTGATCGGCACCATCGTGATGTCCTGGCTGATCACTCTGCCCGCCGGCGCGGCTCTCTCGATCCTGTTCTTCTTTACCTTCAAGGGGATCTTCGGCTAGCGGGTGCGGCCGCCTCCCGCGAGGGCTCGCCATCCCGGCGGGCCCTCGTTGCCTTCTGCCGGTCGGTGGTGCCTAGGCTTTTGCTGCTCTGCTATTCTCGAACGTCCGCTCAACACTCACGCATCCGCTGCCGGAGAGAGGTGCCTTGGACACTCGCTTCCCCTTTGTCGACTGGTTCCGCAACTCGTCGCCCTATATCAATGCCCACCGCGGGCGCACCTTCGTCATCCTGATCGAAGGCGAGGCCATGGCGCGAGGACGAGGGGAGCAGCTGATCCAGGACCTGGCGCTGCTGCATACCCTGGGGGTGCGCCTGGTGGTGGTGTTCGGCACTCGCTCCCAGGTGCAGCAGTCCCTGAATGCCGCCGGCATCGCGCCCGGCCTGCATCAGGGGCGCTGGATCGCCGACGAGGCCGTGATGGAGGTGATCGAGAGGACCGCCGCGGAGCAGCGGCTCTGGCTCGAGGCGCGTCTGTCGCTGGGCCTGCCCAATACGCCGATGCACGGGGTGGAGCTCACCGCGGTTTCCGGCAATCTGGTGATGGCCAAGCCGCTGGGGGTGCGCGAGGGGGTCGACTTCGACCGCAGCGGCGAGGTGCGCCGGGTGCGCGCCGCGGCCATTCAGGGGCTGCTCGAGCGGGGCTCGCTGGTGGTGCTGCCGCCGCTGGGCTTCTCCAGCACCGGCGAGGTGTTCGATCTCAACGCCTCCGACGTGGCTCAGCACGCCGCCATGGCGCTGGGGGCCGACAAGCTGATCCTGCTCGGTGAGGCCAGCGGCTTGTTCGACCAAAGCGGCCAGATGCAGCGTCAGCTGACCCCCGCCGAGGCCGAGCCCCTGCTCGGCCGAGCAGAGCCCGGCAGCGAGCTGGCCCGGCATCTGGAAGCCGCCTGTCAGGCCGCCCGCCACGGGGTGGCGCGTACCCATCTGCTCTCCTGGCACGACCACGATGCCCTGCTCGGCGAACTGTTCACTCGCGACGGGGTGGGGACCATGATCACCCAGCATCGCTACGAGCAGCTGCGCCCGGCGGAGCTCGCCGACATCGGTGGCCTGCTCGAGCTCCTCGAGCCCCTGGAGCATCGTGGCATGCTGGTGCCGCGTTCCCGGGAGCGCCTCGAGCACGAAATCGATGACTATCTGGTGATCGAGCGCGACGGCATGATCATCGGCTGCGCCGCCCTGCATACCTTCGATGTCGCCGATATGGGGGAGCTGGCCTGCGTGGCGGTGCACGGCGACTACCGCGGTGGGCATCGCGGCGAGCTGCTGCTGGCCGAGGTCGAGCGGCGCGCCCGGCGCCTCGGCCTGGCCTCGCTGTTCGCGCTCACCACCCATACCGCCCACTGGTTCTTCGAGCACGGCTTCCGCCTGGCCGATATCGAGGCGCTGCCGCTGCTCAAGCGCGACACCTACAACCATGCCCGCAAGTCCAAGATCCTGGTCAAGTCGCTGGCGGCCGAGCGCGGCTGAGGCGTCATCGCTCTACTGCCGCTCCGCGGCCCGGCCCGGGGCGTCGCTTTTCGGCGTCGCTCCGTCGCCTGGTGTCGCCGTAGGGTGACACTTTATCGCTCTGATTTTAAGGGGTTTTTTCCAGCCCCGGGGGAAGCTGTCGCCAGATGGCAACGAAAAGCCGCCGTCAATGGCCCACCAGAGCCCCTCTCTCTCCCTGCGGGCCATGATGTTTCGGCGATATTGTTTTCAAGTTTTTGATTTATAAATTTTTACGTCAAGCCTGGCATGATGTTGGCAACATGATGGGTGAGCAACGGAGGCGGTTCACTACGGCTCGAACCGCCTTCGATCGCCAACAGAGCCGGGTAACCACTGCCCTGTGCGTCCGGCTCTCGAGGTGATCAACGTCTGCTCCTAGCGATGTGTGACTCAAGGTTGCGATGAGACGGGTACCGACGCCGTCAGGGACGTGTACCGCTAAGGGGCAAGGATGCCCTGGCATGGATGCCTCTCCCCCTTCCCGGGGGATCGAATCGCGCAGTATGGCCGTCGGTCCGACCGAGGCGATGCTGCCAGTAACGAAGCAGGGCGGTGCGCCTCTCGAGGCTCACCACCCCCGTGTGACACCAGCCCCTGGTGGCAGATGGCGTCACATGGCTTCGGGGCCTCTGGCCCATGGAAAGCGCGGCAGGCGGACCGGCCAGGCGGTCGACTGACGCACTTTCCAGACCCTTCAGTTCCCTGCGTACTTGGGCCGGCTCTGCCGGCCCTTTTTTTACCGCCACGCTGGCTGCGGGCCAGGGAACCTGCACCGTCAGCACCGTGCCGCTTCGGCTGGCAGAACAGAACTCTGGTATCCTGAAGAGCGTTACGATGGCGGACTCTCCTGCTTTCCGGCCACTCACTCTCCTGCAAAGAACGCTGGTCATGACCACCCGTGTGTCGCGTCGCTGGCGCCCTCGCTCGCTACTGCAGCTCGTGCTGCTCGCTTTTCTGGTGGTGATGATGCCGCTGGCGGTCCTGATGTTCCAGGCCGGCCAGGCGCTCTCGGAGCTGTCACGGCTGGCCGATGTCAGCGCGCGCCAGGCCGTCGAGGAGACTCGTCGCGCCCGGACCCTGGGGGCCCTGGCGCTGGAGATGGAGCGCAGCGCCCGCCAGTATGCGGTGGTCGAGCAGGAGAGCCTGCTCGAGATCTACGCCGAGCGCCTCGAGGAGTACCGCGATCTGCTCGCCCAGCAGCGCGAGCTGCTGGGCGATGACCCCGACGTTGCCGCCCTCGAGCAGCTGCTGGTGGGGCTGGAGCAGATGCCCGCGCTGCCCATGGAGGCGTTTCGCGAGCGGCTGGTGCTGTTTCCCCACTTCGCCGAGCATACCGAGGCGATTCGACGTGCCACCAACCGCTATATCGATAATCGTATCGAGACCATTCGCGAACGCGCCGAGGGGGTGCAGGCGCGGCTCTGGCTGCAGACGGCGGCGCTGGTCTCAGCGAGCCTTGTGCTGATGCTGCTCTTCAGCTGGCTGATCATCCGCCCGGTGCGTCAGCTCGAGCGGCGTATCCTCGGCATCGGCAGCGGAGTGCCCCGGGACGGGACTCGGCCCGTCCAGGGGCCGGCCGAGCTGGTCCAGCTCGACGAGCGCCTCGACTGGCTCGCCTCGCGGCTGGATGAGCTCGAGGCCGAGAAGCAGCAGTTCCTGCGCCACATGTCCCATGAGCTCAAGACGCCCCTGGCCAGCGTGCGCGAGGGGTCGGCGCTGCTCGCCGACGGCGTGGCCGGCCAGCTGACACCCCGCCAGCTCGAGGTTCTCGAGTTGATCGATAACAGCGGTGCCGAACTGCAGCGGCTGATCGAGCAGCTGCTCGACTACAATCTGCTGCAACACAACCGCCAGGTGACCCCGGAACGCCTCGATGTCGCCGTCGTGATCAGGGAGGTGCTGGCCAAGCACCGCCTGGCGCTGGCCAGCAAGGGCATGCGCGTGAGCTGTGTCGATGGCCCCCTGGAGTGGTCGCTGGATCGCATCATGACGGCTCGCATTCTCGACAACCTGATCTCCAACGCCATCGCCTACGGCGCGGACGGCGGTGAGCTGGAGATTCGCGCGAAGCGCCGTCGTGACCGGCTCGAGCTGGAGGTGGCCAACAGCGGGGATGCCATCGCCGAGGAGGATCGGCCGCGACTGTTCGAGGCCTTCTATCAGGGACGTGCCCGGCGCCAGGGGCCCCTGAAGGGCTCCGGCATCGGTCTCTCGGTGGCCGCCGATTGCGCTCGGCTTCAGCACGGCCGGCTCGAGCTGGTGGAAGGGGGCCGGCTGGCGGTCCGCTTCCGGCTGACGCTGCCGCCCGGCAAGGCGACCGACGCGCTTTCCCGCTCCCCGATGCCGGCCCTGGAGGTGAGCCAACATGAAAGGAATTGACCGCATGCGTCTACGCCCCCTGCTGGCCTGCGCGACCCTGCTCTGGCTGGCCGGCTGCGAGCTGCTGCCGGAATCGCCCTTTGCGGTCCCCGCTGGCGACACGGCCAGCGAGGTGGTCGAGTCCGGCGACTGTCAGGCCGACGTTCCCGGCTTTGCCGACGGGGCGTGCCTGCTGCCCGAATGGATGGCCTTCGGCCTGGCTTCCCAGCGCGGCGATCGCGAATGGCGCGAGGCGATGTTGACGCGGCTGGAGGGCAGTGCCGCCGAGCGCCGTCTGGCGCGAGCCGTGACCCTGGCCTGGGGCAGCGAACGCCAGTGGGATGAGGCCTCGGAGCTCTACAAGGCCGACCTTGCCGAGGCGCCGCCGGCACTGCAGCCGCTGCTGCGCTACTGGCTCAACGAGCTCGAGGGGCGCCGTGCCCTGGCCGGCCGCCTGGAGAGTGCGCGCGCTGAACTGGACGGCGCCGAGCAGCGCCGCGCCGAGCTGGAAGAAGAGAACGCGGCCCTGGCCGAGAAGCTCGAGGCACTCACCGCCATCGAACAGAGCATCAACCTGCGACAGCAGACCGACTGACAGGAGAACGACCGTGAAGCACGCGAACTCCCTGCCCCTGCAGGCCCACGCCCAGGGCGCCCGAATGGCAGGCGGTGTGGCGTCGGGCCAGCGCTCGGCCGGCCCGCATATCCTGCTGGTGGATGACGACGTCAGCCTGCTCAAGCTGCTGGGCATGCGCCTGGAGAGCCGTGGCTTTCGAGTCACCACCGCCGAGAGCGGCCGCGAGGCGCTCAAGGCCCTGGAGCTTGATCGTCCGGAGCTGGTGCTCACCGATCTGCGCATGGACGAGATGGACGGCCTGGCGCTGTTTCAGGAAGTGCAGCGCCAGGCCCCGGGGCTGCCGGTGATCCTGCTCACCGCCCACGGCTCGATCCCCGACGCGGTCAGCGCCACCCGCCAGGGAGTGTTCAGCTTCCTCACCAAGCCGATAGACCGCGACGAGCTGTTTGCCGCCATCGATGAGGCCCTGGCGCAGGCCCCGGGGCCTGCCCTCGAGGGCGATGACGCCTGGCGTGCCGAGATCATCACCCGCAGTCCGGTGATGGAGCGGATTCTCGACCAGGCGCGCATGGTGGCGGGCTCCGACGTCAGCGTGCTGCTCACCGGCGCTTCCGGGTCCGGCAAGGAGCTGCTGGCCAACGCCATACACCGCGTGAGCCGTCGGGCCGACAAGCCCTTCGTGGCGATCAACTGCGGCGCTCTGCCGGAGCCGCTGCTCGAGAGCGAGCTGTTCGGCCATGCCAAGGGCGCCTTCACCGGTGCGGTGAACGAGCATCGGGGCCTGTTCCAGGCCGCCGACGGCGGCACCCTGTTCCTCGACGAGATCGGCGACATGCCGCTGTCGCTGCAGGTGAAGCTGCTGCGCGCCCTGCAGGAGCGCCAGATCCGCCCGCTGGGCTCCACCCAGTCGACGCCCATCGACGTGCGCATCATTTCGGCCACCCACCGCGACCTGGATCGCGCCATGCGGGAGGGGGAGTTCCGGGAGGATCTCTACTATCGCCTCAACGTGGTCAACCTGCGCCTGCCGGCCCTCAAGGAGCGTGCCGAAGACGTGCCGCTGCTGGCCAAGCATCTGGTGGCCAAGGCGGCTGAGCGCCACAAGCCCTTCGTCAAGGGGTTCTCGCCGGAGGCGCTCAACCTGCTGGCCGCCAGCGCCTGGCCCGGCAACGTGCGCCAGCTGGTCAACGTGGTGGAGCAGTGCGTGGCGCTGACCAGTACCGCCATGATTCCCGAGGCGCTGGTGTCCCAGGCCCTGATCGCCGAGGACAGCGCTCTGCCCACCTTCAATGACGCCCGGGCCGCCTTCGAACGCAGCTATCTGATCAAGGTGCTCAAGATCACCGAGGGCAACGTCACCCAGGCGTCGCGCATCGCCGGGCGCAACCGTACCGACTTCTACAAGCTGCTGGGACGGCACGGCCTGGAGCCCGCCACCTTCAAGCCGGGGGCCCCGTAACGCGACACCCCCTGCCGGGGCAGGGGGTGTCGAGGTCACAGGCTGGCCCTGTGGGGCGCGCGGCCTCGCGTTACTTGGACAGCTTGGCCTTGCGCAGGTAGGGGAAGACCTTCTCGATATCCCCGAACTTGGCCTCGGCCTCCTCGTCGGAGAGCGACAGCGGCACGATCACATCCTGCCCCTCGGTCCAGTCGGCGGGCATGGCGACCCCGGCACTGTTGGCAGTCTGCAGGGCATCCAGGGCGCGTACCACCTCGGCGAAGTTACGGCCGACGTTCATCGGGTAGATCATGGCCAGCTTCAGCTGCTTGTCCGGGCCGATGATGAAGACGGCACGCACGGTGGCGCTGTCATCCGGCGTGGCGCCGTCCGGCAGGTAGGCGTCGGCGGGCAGCATGTCGAACAGCTTGGCGACCTTGAGGTCTTCGTCGGCGATGATCGGGAAACCGACGTCGCAGCCGGCGTAGGTGGCGATATCGTTGATCCACTGCTTGTGCTCTTCCACGCCGTCCACCGAGATGCCGATCACCTTGGTGCCACGCTTCTTCCACTCCTCGTTCAGGCGAGCGACGGCACCGAATTCGGTGGTGCAGACCGGCGTGAAGTCCTTGGGGTGGGAGAACAGGATGGCCCAGTCATCGCCGATCCACTCGTGGAAGCTGATGGGGCCCTGGCTGGTGTCGGCTTCGAAATCCGGGACAACGTCATTGATGCGCAGTGACATGGTGTGGCTCCTCTCTATTGAGCGAATCGTGTGGCCGGCGGTGGTCACACGGTGGGACTTAGGTGTCTCGAGGCCGAGACGGGTATCTCGCCCTCGGTGTCGACAACCATCTTAGATAGTGTTTCTTGGAATATCTATATTCCAAAATCTATCAGCTCGATGGCCGCTACGGGCGAGTCAGGTTGTCGCACTTCACTTGACCTCAAGCTCGATACGCCCCTCGCCCAGGCGAGCGGTCAGTCTCTGGCCGGGCGTGGTGGCGCCGGCGCGGCGCACCACCTGGCCGCCTTCATCCTCGAGAATCGCATAGCCGCGTCCCAGGACTGCCAGCGGGCTGACCGCCTGCAGCTCCCGCGCCACCGCGGCCAGCTGCTGACGGTGGCCTGCCAGCTGGCGGGGCATGGCGGCATGCAGCCTCGCTCTGGCCCGCGCAAGGCGTTCGCCGGCCGCTTCCAGGCGCCGGGCCGGCGCGTGGGCGGCGAGGCGAGCCGCCAGCTGGTCCTGGTGGCGCCGCTCGGTTTCCAGGCGTGAGGCCAGGGCGCGCTCCAGCCGTCCCCGGAGCAGGCTCAGGGTCTCCCGGCGGCGAACCAGCACCTCGCCGGGGTGGCGCAGTCGGGCGCGCAGATGGTCGAGCCGCTGGGCTTCGCGCTCCAGACGCGTCTCGCCCGCGCGGCGCAGGCGCATTTCCAGCGCCGCCAGGCGGCGCGCCAGCTCCCGCTGGTCCGGTACCAGCTGCTCGGCGGCGGCGGAGGGGGTCGGCGCCCGCGCATCGGCGGCGAAGTCGGCCAGGGTCACGTCCACTTCGTGGCCGACTGCCGACATCACCGGCAGTCGCGAGTGAAAGATCGCTCGGGCCAGGTGCTCGTCGTTGAAGGCCCAGAGGTCCTCCAGGCTGCCGCCGCCGCGGGTGATCAGGATGGCATCGCGGCTCGGGTCCAGCGCCGCCTGGCGATTGAGCAGGCCCAGCGCCGCGATCATTGCCGGCGCCGCCTCGCGGCCCTGCACCGGCACCGGGATCAGGGTGATACGAGCCAGCGGCCAGCGCGCGCTCAGCACCGCCAGCACATCGCGGATCGCCGCGCCGGTGGGCGAGGTGAGCACCAGCAGGTGGCGGGGCGGGCAGGGCAGGGGCCTGGCGTTGGCGAACACCCCCTCGGTCGCGAGCGCTGTCTTGAGCCGTTCGAAGGCGGCCAGCAGCTCGCCGACCCCAACCGCCTGCACGGCCTCGGCGATCAGCTGGTAGTCGCCGCGGGGCTCGAAGATCGACAGCCGCCCGCGCACCCGCACCCGGTCGCCGTCGCGCATGGGCGCGGCCACGAAGCGGGCGCGGGTGCGAAACAGCGCGCAGCGCAGCTGGGCCTGGTCATCCTTGAGGGTGAAATAGAGGTGGCCGGAGCTCGGCCGCGATACCCCGGAGAGTTCGCCTTCCACCCACAGCTCGCCGACGTCCCGCTCCAGGGTCTGGCGGGCGCGGCGGTTCACTTCGCTGACGGAGAGGGCGTCGGACATGGGCTCGGCTCCTTGAGCTTGCGCTCCCAGCCTACCACGTCGATGGGAGCCCCGGCTCGCCACCTCAGCAGCCTGCACCACTGCAGCGCGCGCCGGGCAAGCAACCCGACGGCGCTGCGGTGAGAGGCGGGTGCTTCAGTCGTCGGCGCCCACCGCGTCACGGGCGGTTTCCCAAGCCCGCCGGGCGTTCTCGCGGGTGGTCTCCCAGGCGCGTTCTGCGCCTTCCTGGGTGGTCTCCCAGGCGCTTTCGGCTCCCTCCTGGGTCTGCAGCCAGGCCTCGCGGGAGCGCTCACGGGCCTGATCCCACCAGTCGTCGCTGAAGACCGGGTAGCTCTCCAGCGCCTCGGCGCTGGCCTCCAGCATCACGCGGTGTTGGGTGTCGCCGTCGTCATCGAAATGGGTGGTGAGGGTGAACTGGCCCGCCTCGACGATGACATCGCGGCCGCCAAGCCCCAGCACGCTGCCGCTCTCGATGACCAGAGCGGTAACCTGCATCGCCTCGTCGAAGAGGATGTCCTCCACCTCGCCGACGCGCTCGTCGGGGTCGCTGGACAGGTAGGCGCCGGCGTCGAGGATATCCCCGGCGGAATAGAGGCCCTGGGGCTCATGGGCCGGCTGAGCCTGGGCGCCCAGGGCGAAGCCGCCGGCCAGAGTGGCAATGGCCAGGGTAGACGTCTTCATGTTCATGGTTCGCTCCTTGATCGTGCCGTTCCTTCGGTCGATTTTCGATTGAGGGTCAGCCCCCGCTGGGGCTGACCCTCACTCTAGCTCAGGCGTCAGGAGTCCTGGGCATCGATGACGTCGTGTGGGGATGGGGACCCCCGCGCGGCCTCAACACCCCGTGACGTCACCCACCCTTGGCCGCTATAATGGTCGATTAACTTCTTCCCCACCAGCTCACTGGGTGCCGCCGCTTATGCTCCGTTTGGCTCAAGAAGCGCTTACGTTCGACGACGTACTGCTTGTTCCCGGCTACTCCGAGGTCCTGCCCAAGGACGTCAGCCTCCGGACCCGCCTGACGCGTGATCTCTTCCTCAACATTCCCCTGGTCTCCGCTGCCATGGACACCGTGACCGAGGCCCGCCTGGCCATCGCCATGGCCCAGGAAGGCGGCATCGGCATCATCCACAAGAGCATGACCATCGCCCACCAGGCCGCCGAGGTACGCAAGGTCAAGAAGCACGAGAGCGTGATCGTCAAGGATCCGGTCACCGTGAGCCCCAAGGCCAAGCTGGCCGATCTGCTGGCCATGGCAGAAGAGAACGGCTTTTCCGGCTTCCCGGTGGTGGAGGGCGAGACCCTGGTAGGCCTGGTGACCGAGCGCGACATGCGCTTCCAGCCCAACCATGGCGACAGCGTCGCCGACATCATGACCCCGCGGGATCGCCTGGTCACCGTGGCCGAGGGCACCGACCTGGCCGTCATCAAGGGCAAGATGCAGGAGCACCGCGTCGAGAAGATGCTGGTGGTGGATGACCGTTTCCACCTGCGCGGCCTGGTCACCTTCAAGGACATCGAGAAGGCGCGCACCTTCCCCCTCGCCGCCAAGGACGCCGATGGCCGCCTGCTGGTCGGTGCGGCGGTGGGCACCGGGGCCGAGACCCCGGACCGCGTCGCCGCCCTGGCCGAGGCCGGCGTCGACGTGATCATCGTCGACACCGCTCACGGCCACTCCAGGGGGGTGATCGACCGGGTGCGCTGGATGAAGGAGCACTTCCCGCAGATCCAGGTGATCGGCGGCAACATCGCCACCGCGGATGCCGCCAAGGCTCTGGCCGAGGCCGGCGCCGATGGCGTCAAGGTGGGCATCGGCCCGGGCTCCATCTGCACCACGCGGGTCGTCGCCGGCGTCGGCATGCCGCAGATCACCGCGGTCGCCAATGTCGCCGCGGCCCTCGAACCCTTCGACATCCCGCTGATCGCCGATGGCGGCGTGCGCTTCTCCGGTGACCTGGCCAAGGCAATCGCCGCCGGGGCCAGCTGCGTGATGGCCGGTGGCCTGCTGGCCGGCACCGAGGAGGCGCCGGGCGAGATCGAGCTCTACCAGGGCCGCACCTACAAGGCCTACCGCGGCATGGGCTCCATGGGTGCCATGTCGCAGGGGCAGGGCTCCGCGGACCGCTACTTCCAGGACAAGTCCGAAGGCGCCGAGAAGCTGGTGCCGGAGGGCATCGAAGGCCGGGTGCCCTACAAGGGCGTGATGAACGCCATCGTCCATCAGCTGATGGGTGGCCTGCGCGCCGCCATGGGCTACACCGGCTGCACCGACATCCAGGAGATGCGCACCAAGCCGGAATTCGTGCAGATCACCGGGGCCGGCTTCGCCGAATCCCACGTGCACGACGTGCAGATCACCAAGGAAGCCCCGAACTACCGGGCGAGTTAACCCAAGCTTGAAGCCGGAAGCTTGAAGCTGGAAGCGGGCCCCGTGCCGCTTCCAGCTTTCGCGTTTTCGGCCCGTTTGCCTCTCAAGGGAAAGGCCAGATGACCGACATTCACGCCCACAAGATCCTGATCCTCGACTTCGGCTCCCAGTACACTCAGCTGATCGCCCGCCGCGTGCGCGAGATCGGCGTCTACTCCGAGGTTCGCGCCTTCGATATCACCGAGGCCGAGATCCGCGAGTACGCCCCCAACGGCATCATCCTCGCCGGCGGCCCGGAATCGGTCACCGAGCTGGACTCCCCCCGGGCGCCTGAGTGCGTCTTCGAGATGGGCCTGCCGGTGCTGGGCATCTGCTACGGCATGCAGACCATGGCCGAGCAGCTCGGCGGTGCCGTCGAGGGCTCCAGGGTCCACGAGTTCGGCTACGCCCAGATCCGCGTCGACGAGGAGACCGCGCTGTTCCGCGACATCGCCGACCATATCGACCACGACTCCGGCAAGAGCCTGCTCGATGTGTGGATGAGCCACGGCGACAAGGTGGCCCGGGTGCCCGCCGAGTTCACCGTCACCGCCTCCACGCCGAGCTGCCCCGTGGCCGCCATGGCCTGGGAGGAGAAGCGCTTCTACGGGGTGCAGTTCCACCCCGAGGTGACCCACACCCTGCAGGGCCAGCGCATCCTCGAGCACTTCGTGATCGAGATCTGCCAGGCCCAGTGCAACTGGACGCCGGCCCAGATCATCGAGGACCAGATCAGTCGCGTGCGCGACCAGGTGGGCGACCGCCACGTGCTGCTCGGCCTCTCCGGCGGCGTGGACTCCTCGGTGGTGGCGGCCCTGCTGCACAAGGCCATCGGCGACCAGCTCACCTGCGTCTTCGTCGACAACGGCCTGCTGCGCAAGGCCGAGGGCGACCAGGTGATGGAGACCTTCGCCCGGCACATGGGTGTGAAGGTGATCCGCGTCGACGCCGAGGCGCAGTTCCTCGACAAGCTCAAGGGCGTTGCCGACCCCGAGGCCAAGCGCAAGGCGATCGGCAACACCTTCATCGATGTCTTCGATGACGAGGCCGGCAAGATCGAGGGGGTGGAGTTCCTGGCCCAGGGCACCATCTACCCGGACGTGATCGAATCCGCCGCCGCCAAGACCGGCAAGGCCCACGTGATCAAGTCCCACCACAACGTGGGCGGCCTGCCCGAGACCATGAA
>LFCJ01000845.1_pt1 | contig 20101 bp, 19 predicted proteins | sample 643141 | NCBI WGS metagenome assembly LFCJ01 (sample SAMN03766243, study PRJNA286221) | soda lake metagenome | biome: soda lake; feature: Kulunda steppe; material: water; isolation source: sample B1-Br-g2 brine of Lake Bitter-1 | place: Russia: Kulunda steppe | collected 2010-07
CGTCGGCCGTTGGCGCATCCGCTGGGCGCATCGCACCGACAAAAACGACCGGAATCTCGAGGTCAAGGACCAGATCGGCAAAGTAGGCGTCTTCCTCGATTGCACTCGTGCCGTGGGTAACGATAACCCGGTTGTGCCGCTCATTTATGGCCTCAATATTCGCAAACGGGTCAACCGAACACACGTCGAACCCGGCGGCTTCCAACCGCTCGATGTGTGCCCGAAACGCTCGTTTGCCATCGGCAGTCGCCTGCTCGAGATACGGGCCCTCGACAACCCCGATTCGACACCGGCGGGATGGGATGTCACCGCTCCATCCCGCAACGAGGACGCCGCTGGCGAGCTGTGCACCACCGACATCCTGGGTGAAGTAGCCGACTGTGTCGACCGATGACGCAGCAGGAAACACTCCTCGGGCAGAGATGCGGTCATAGCTCGGCTTGACACCGACGACGCCACAGAACGCCGCGTGCCGGGCGACTGAACCGATTGTTTGTGAGCCAAGTGCAAGCGGACAGAGTCCCGCCGCCACTGCCGCCACAGACCCGCTACTCGAGCCACCGGGGTGTGAGCCGTGTTGTGTGGATTCCGCGTTGGGCCGGGAGCGGCGTGGGCAAACTCCGTTGTGACTGTCCGCCCGAAAACCAACGCGCCTGCAGCCTCGAGTTGTTCCACCGTCTTAGCTTCGCGTCGGCTAACGCATCCGCTGGAAGCGCTGAACCGGCCGTTCGTGGCAACGCCTCAATGGCAAAGATATCCTTGATCCCGACTGCCACGCCATACAACGGCGGCCGAAGCGCCGGCTCTGGATACCGACGTTCGAGCGCCTCGATATCGGACTCGAGTCGCTGCCAGCGGTCTGTCTCCGGCAGAAACGCCGCAATATCTCCGTTAGTCGTTTCAAATCGCTCACGCAACTCCGCGACGTATCCCTTTGGCGTGAGTGTCCCCTCCCGGAGCGCTCGTGTACGCGGGAGTAGTGGCTCATCGGTTACACCCATACTGACTACATTCGGATTGAGAATAAAAACGGACTGGGTAATGACCGAAACCCATAGTGATGTTTCTCAGCTCAATCAGGTTGCCGACGTGGTTAGGTGTGAGAGACCGATTTTTCGAATGTAACTGTAACCTATTCACACTAACAAAGAAGGACCAACATTGCATAAAGAAAATACCAGAGGAATTTGACCCTCTGATGAATTGGCTACCGTGACTGCTCGAGTGTCCGGTCTCGGTCACGTGATCCTAAGTCTAGATGCTCACTCCGAATGCATGCGACTTTATGACCGGCATCACCATCGACCGACTCGAGTTGGTCGTCTATCTCCTCACCCGAACAGCTAGTTCCACATCGAACGAACTGTATCCGGAAATAAAAACGAACAACCGACTGGTTACACTGTCATTTGGTCTTGAGTCTGGAGCGCGTCAACTAAAATGTCTGCACACCGGTCCCAGTATTGCGGCGTATGACCGGCGTTATGTGGCGTGATATGGCAGTTTTGCAACGTCCAGAGTGGATGGTCCTCAGGAAGTGGTTCCGGGTCGGTCACGTCGAGTGCCGCCCCACGGATCATGTTCGACTGGAGTGCCTCAACGAGCGCATCCGTGTCGACAACCGGACCACGAGCGATGTTTACCAGCGTTGCATCCGTCGGGAGCAACAGAAATGCCTCCGCATCGATCAGTCCGTCGGTGATGTCCGTAAGTGGACACGCGAGGACGAGATGGTCCGTTCGGGTGAGAGCTTCATGGAGGTCCTGCTCGTCGAATCCAATAACCTCGTCGGCTGGGCCACCTTTCGAAGGTGTGTACCGGACACCGATTGTGTGGACGCCAAACGCATCCAACCGGTCGACGATCGTTCGACCGATTGGCCCCTGTCCAATCACCGTCGCCGTTGAACCCTGAAGCTCACCTGCCTGATAATGGTTCCACTCCCCCCGCTGTGTTTGTCGCCATCCACGGTCCAGTCGCCGAACGAACGTAAGGATCGTCCCAACGACATGCTCGGCGATATTTGGCCCGTGGACGCCAGATGCGCTCTCGACCGTGACACCCTGTTCCTCGAGCGTTTCAAGGGGGAGATGGCCGGTCCCTGCAAAGGTACAGACAAACAGCGAGAGCGTCTCTGAAGCTTCGACGAGATCAGCAGAAATAGTGTAGCCGGTCACGACTGTCGCTTCTTTGACGAGCCGTTGCTTTTCTGCGGGCGTCTTTGCAAGGGCAACGTCGTATGCTGGAAGACGGTCTTGAAGTGCATCGGCATAGTCAGCGGCTGAGAGACCGTGGATCTTGTGGTTCAAAACAACGATGTCTGTCATCTGTTGTCACCCGTGTTTAGCTGGATTGAGCACTGATGGCTGAGCAATTCGTTTCCGCGATTCCGTACCGATGTTGATGCAATCATTGTAGTGTGCTATCTCAGTGAGGAGTAGTGGCGACCAAGCGGTCTGGGTAGTCGCTCATATCAGAGAGTCCTCGCCGAGCAGAGCATACCGCCACAAAATGCCCGTTCCCTAATCAATGCTTCGGGAACTTCGGCAATTTTTGGACAGGTACACGGCAAGGCATGATTTATAATTGCATATGTGTACCAGACGACATCCCTATTTTACTATCGCTGTTTCTCGAACCCTAGGCTGATTTCAATGACTAGAAAAAAGCTCGATAGCGATCGGTGCCACGTAATCGACACTCAATCGATACGTCTCTGTTATAATTCCTCATACTGTTAAAATCCGAATAGTCACAACGATTATGCCAGTAGGCATCGCGGGTTTTGGTACCACCACTATGACACGACTATACTCACAGCATCCACCGCCAAATGCAGAAGCAGCCTGCACAGGACTCGAGTGCATCCTGGTAGATGTGCTTCCATTTTTCTGGATTGGGCTATTTGCCGTGACGCTCGTGGCCCTCACGTACCTTCCACAGGCCATCGACCAGTGTGGTGAAGAAAAGCGTCGAACAGCTGCTGAACTGAATGCGTTTACCCAGTTTGGGACACAGGTTGAGAAAATAGAGTCGTCCACACCCTACCCGGTTGCCGGACCACCGAGTACCGGTCGACACCATACCCCCGTAGATACCCGGTTGGAGACACTCCAAAAAGCATACAAACAGACCGTTATGGCCGTCCCTCACTACCGCGAAGAGTACGATGACTCACTTGAGGTCTCTGTCGCCGAGGAGTTTGATACCCAAACGGCAACCGCACTGGTTTCAGGAACCCAGCTGACACCAGCGTTAAAACGCGCACTGCTCTATCACACTGAACGGGCCCAAACGGACCGCCGGCAGCTTCTTCGATTTCTTACCCGTGAAAAAGACGCACTCGAGACGACTGCAAACACGCTCCGGTCGATCGAAACGACCGTCGCCGCCGTCCGCGAGTATCCACTCCCGGAGTACTCCTTTGAGGAATTGGCTGAACTGTGGGATCAGTTACGACACTGCACAAAACAAATCAGCCATCTTCTCAGAAATCGGTGTACCAACATACACACCGCAGCAAAGCGTGTTACTGGCTTTAGCGATCCATGGTCGCTACACACCTATCTGTATCATCCACTCGAGTGCCGACATCCAATTCTTGCGGAGACGGCACATCTCCTCGAATCGGTGCTCGCTGCTGAACATCGTGTTGTTCAATCAATGGCGACGCGGATCTGATACTCGTCTCGAAAGAGTTGACCTCCTCACCGACTGTCGGTTCGGTAGTGACTATAAATCGCCATTGCCAGTGGGACGACCAGTGAGGCGATAATGAGTGCGACCAACAGGATTCGAAGCGGTGCGGCGAAGAAGATGGTCCAATCGCCAAGCTGGAACGACCGAAAGACGTTCTCTTCGATGATCGGGCCGAGAATCAGCCCCAAAATAAAAGCGACCGTCGAGTAATTGTACTTGATCATCAGGTAGCCAAACAGCCCGAAGGCGATCAGAAACGCCACATCGACGAAACTCAACGACAGTGCATAGGTGCCAACAACACAGAGGATAACCACTGGCGGGACAAGCGTCGTCATCTCGAGGTTAGCGAGTGTGGCCATCTTCGTGGCAGTGATCAGGCCAATCGCGAGCAACAGGAGCCCACCGATTGCAATTGAAAAGAAAGTCGCATACGACAGGTGGACGGAATCTTGGAACAGGCCGGGGCCGGGGTTGAGCCCGTGCATCAACATTCCACCGAGGATAACCGCCGCAGTTGGGCTTCCTGGAATGCCAAAGGCAAGCAACGGTACCATCGTGCTCGGAATTGTACCACTGTTTGCCGACTCGGCAGCAATAACGCCCCGAACGTCTCCCTTTCCAAAGTTCTCGCTGTCTTTTGCAGTTGCCTTCTCGACCCCGTAGGCGAGGATGTTCGACACAGCACCCCCGGCCGCCGGAACGAAACCGATGACGATTGCGATAACCAGCGACTTGAAAAACGTTGCCGGGTTTCTGATGAAAATTTCGACAAAGCGGTCGATGAGGTCGGTAAACTGCGTGCCGACCTGTTCGATTTCTGGACCACCGGACTGTGAATCAGATAACGCACCTTCGTATGCCGTCAGTTTGAGCATCTCAGCAATAGCAAAGATTCCGAGTAAAACAGCAACGAACTCGATACCGCCACTTAGATCCAGTATCCCGAAGGTGTATCTCGGCGTCGAACTCGTTGGTGGCATCCCAACCGTCGAGAGCAGTGTTCCGAACGCAGCCATCATCAGCGCCTTTCCCATCGAATACTGGCTGATAAGCGGGATAATCGTCAGGCCAAAAATGGCAACGAGGGCGTACTCCGGCGTCCCAAAGAGCCCAATAATCGGAATCAAGATTGGAACGGACGCGATCAACAGTAGTGCGGCGAGAATCGTTCCAAACGCCGAAGTCAACACCGAAATTTGGATTGCATACTTTGCTTCCCCGCGAAGAGAGAACGGGTAGCCATCGAATGTACTGGCAATTGCACCCGCCGTTCCGGGCACGTTCAACAAGATTGCTGAAACGGCACCGCCGTACATCCCGCCGACGTAGATTGCAAAGAGCAAACTCAGTGCTTCCCACGTTCCAAGGCCAAGCGTCAGTGGGAGCGCTAACGCGATTCCTGGGACGGGACCGATACCGGGTGTCGCACCCAAAATCAGTCCAACAAAAACACCAACGACAATCAAAAGGAACGTCGTCGGTGTGAGGATAAGCGCGGCTCCTTCGAGTAAAGCGCCAAACATCCTCAGAGCCCTCCAATGGAAATATCGTGTCCCGGTCTAAACAACGGCGTCTCAAGCCACAAGCCAAAGACGAACAGTGCACAGATTGTAAAGACGGTGAGTCCAATCATGACGTTTCGCCGGAGCCCAAGGACCTTGCCATACAGGAGCAAGAAACCAAGTGAGGATAGAAACACGCCGAGAAGCCAGACCGCACCAAGATACAACACCAACATAACCGCTAGCGTCGCGCGGTGGGTAACGGTGTAGTCGGTAAACGGTACGGTGTACTCTAGTAGTGGCTGGTCAATTCGAAACGTTCCTGGCTCAGCGGTCCCGATTTGTGGGCCGGCAGACCCGTCATCGGGTGTCCCATGGAGTTGGTCATCCAACGCGGCTTTCTCGTTTACTTGTCCGATAATGTCTGTGTCACTTTCTGAAAGAAGGTCAGCTCGGTTGTTGAGCACAACGAGTGCGCCAAAGAGAATCGTCAGGATAGCCGCCGCTTGTGGGAACGGACGGCTATCTGGAACGTACTGAAATGAACCGACAATCATTGCAACCGACGTGCTGAGGACAATACCAACAAGCAGTTTTTCTTCTGCGTCCATGTGTGTGAGGTGTACTAAAATACAGACGGTGATCGCTGAGCCGTTACAGATCCTCGAGTGCGTCGAGATCGATTTCTTCGGAGAACGCCTCCCAGGTTTCGTCTCGAACCTCTTCGTGTTCGCTGGGGCTGAGGTATGGCCCAATCACGTTACCGGCCTCATCAGCCCACTCCTCTAGCTCCGGATCGTTGACCGCTTCCTCGAGTGCATCAGCGATGATTTCGATCCGATCTGATGGCGTTCCTGCTGGGAAGTAGTAGCCGTAATTGAACTGACCCAGTCGCTGGTAGGCGGGGTAGCCAGCCTCTTCTAACGACCGTACCTCTGGGTTAAGCAAATCGTCGTCATCGATCACTTCACTGGGGTCCTCGGTGACCGTTCCAAGCACATCGAGTCCGTCAACGAGTCCTTCACCGGCAGCGGCCGTATCAGTTGCAATTGCCACAGGGACTTCACCGTTGAACACCGCCTCAACTGCTGGGCCGGAGCCATCGTAGCCGACACGGTTTGCCGAGTCAGGGAAGGTTCCGTCACTTCGCATTGCGGCGAACGTAGCCGAGTGCGAACCTGTGCTGTCACCCGCACCAACGTTCTCTAACTCGCCGCTTTCATACCGCTCGAACAGGTCGTCCCATCCCTCCACGCCAAGGTCCGGATCGACCAGCAAAACCTCTCGCGTCGCGTCGGTTTTGACACCGCCTGTCTCGAAGTCCAACCAGTCGTGGTCGGTTTCATTACTCAGATGGGCGACTTCAGCAAATCCTTGACTATCACTGCCAATGGTGTACCCGTCGGGGTCGGCTCGAGCGAGTTCAGCAAACCCACGCGTCCCACCGGCACCGCTTACATTTTCGAACTCGACATCAACGCCGAGGTTCTCCGCGACGGTTGGGAAGACCCCTCGAGCCCAGAAATCGACACCGCCGCCAGTGTCGAATGGAATAATAAACCGAATGTTTTGGCTGGGGAATTCATCATCGTCGCCACCGTTTCCACCGAGACAACCGGCAAGCATGCCACCGGTACCAACTGCGGCAGTTGCGAGGAAACGGCGTCTCGACTGACCTATCTTATCTGACCCTTCTTCAGGTGCCATACTACTTCCAGATGTCTGTGACTCTTTAACGTTCCGATAAGGAATGTTGTATGGGTAGTAATGCCCTAATATTGTTTGTATATGTTCGTCGAATTGGCAGTATAATTTGAAACATGCGTGGTTTTTTGACCGGTGAAATATCTTCACCAAAACCAGCCTGTTCTCATCGGTACTTGCTTGAATATCTGTACTTATTGAGGGAGGGAATGAGCCTCCAACCCACCTATTGGTAGCTAGTCGCAATTAGCATCCGCCATAGGCAAAAGAGAGGGGGCGCACCCAGACAGCAGCGGACGGGTTACCCTTCGGGTGACACAAAGATTAGTATCAACCCCGACTCTTTTCGAAGTATGGACGAGACATTCCAGAATCACGAACCATATATTTCGAAGACGATCACGATGGCACAGGCGGCCACAGACCGAGGCGACCGCCCGTGTGGGTCGCTGCTCGTTGCCGACGACGAAATCATACGAGAAGATACCAACCGCGTGTATAGCGACGACGACCTTGCACTCCACCCCGAGCTGTCGCTCACTCGGTGGGCTGAGCGCGAACTCAGAACAGACGAACAGGCAGAAACTGTGTTATACACCACTGTCGAACCCTGTTCGATGTGTGCGACCGCGATTGCGCTAACTGAACTGGGGAGCGTCGTGTTTTCAGTTTCCGGTGATGAGTACTGGAGCGTCGCTGCCGACGCCGGCTATGACGTGCCAACGGACTATATTCCGTGTGCGGAGGTCTTTGAGCGCCTCGGAGCAGAGACCACAATCGTCGACTCGGTCTGTGCAACCGAGGGAATCGAAACGATTCAAGCGTGTCTCGAGGGACAGTAATCAATCTTGAAAGCCAGCGACATCCTGTGGCTCAGACAGTGCTCGGGTCGCTATAACCGAAGTCCAGGAAACGAAAAGATACCAGTGGACGAGAAGTCAATGCCTTCATCACTGGCGCGTTCGGGATGTGTATGTATGCCACGGATTCCGTTTGACGAACCGGATACGTTGCCCGATGAGTACGACATTCTCGAAACAAAGCGTCGCGAGCTTCCAGACCGAGTCACCGCCGAGTGGTGGAACAACCAGTCGACGCTCCGAGCGTTCGGGCACAACCCCGAACTCGCCGAAAATCATATCAGGACGAACGTCTCGCTGTGGACGGCGACGGGCCTCTCACCGGCGGACGTCGAGTGTGTTATCCTCGCAGTCGCCCTCGAGGCCGACTCACCGTACGTCTGGCACGATCACGCAATCGCCGCCGTCGAACGCGCCGGGATGGCCGAAGCGGACGTAATCGCAATCGCCGAGAGGGAGCTGTCGGCACTGCCGGATTCGACGGCTACGCTGGTCGAATACGTCCTCGAATATGTCCGCAACTATGGCGACATTACCGACGAGGACCACGAGGCCCTTGCTGGTCACTACGAGCCAGCCCAGATCGTCGGCATCACGATGCTCGCAGCCTACTACGTCTTTTTGATCCACGTCGAACGGGCCCTCGGGTTGGGTCTACAAGAGCCGTTTCTCGGGTGGACACTCGAGGATGCGCCGTGGAAAAAATAGGGCGATTCGAACGGTTTCGCTTACGGTTCCCAATCCGGCAGGACACGGGAAACGTACGAGCCGTGACCCGGTTCACCGACAACCTCACCATCCTTGGCGACGATTTCGCCGCGAACGAGCGTCATCTCGACGCATCCGGTCACCTCACGACCCTCGTAGATGGTGTAGTCGGCGACTGATGCGTTGTCGTCAGCGGTGATCGCCTCCGTCGCCTCAGGATCGAAGATGACGATATCGGCATCGTAGCCCGGCGCAATCTGTCCTTTCGTGTCGAAGCCGAACGTCTCTGCAGGCGTCGTACACATTACGTCGACGAGGAACGAGTAGGAGAGGCCGCGTTCGTTGACGGCGACATCGTGAAACACCGGCAGACTTCGCTGGAGGCCGTTGACGCCGAAGCCAGCGTCCCACCAGTTCTTTGAGACCTTGTTCTCGCGAGTGAACGCGACGTGGTCCGTCGAGACGATATCGAGGCTCCCCTTTCGAAGGTGCTTGAACAGTGCATCCTGATCGGCCGGCGTCCGAAGCGGCGGTGCCATAATGGGCAGACAGCCATCGCGTTCGTAGGCCGTCCGGTCGAGTGCCGTATAGTGGGTACAGGTTTCAGCCCGGATGTGGCTTCCGTCATCCCGATGGCCCGCAATCACGTCGGCCGAGCCGCCGCCGGAGGTGTGAACGCCGTAGTATTTAACGCCGGTCTCACGAGCCAGGCGAAGGGCGTCATCAGCAGCCATCTCCTCTGCATGCATCGGCCGGGCGTCCGGATAGACCGCCGGATCACCAGTCCCCGCTGCTTGCTGGGCCTTCGTTCGTTTCTCACACACGTCAGGGTCTTCGGTGTGAACTAAGGCGACGCCGTCGCGTTCGGCGACGAGCTCAAACGCGTGCTCGAGTCCACCGTTTGTGACGCCAAACTCGTAGGCGGTAAAGAGCTTAAACGAGGTGACGCCCTTCTCGATGGCGTCATCGATTTCGACCTCGTCGATATCCTCGCTCGTAATTACCCCATGGAGACCGAAATCGATGAGAGAGGGTTCGGCCTGTTGTTGCTGGTAACTGATGCCGTCGGCGAGTTTCGACCACGACTTGTCCGCCCGTGACTGCCAAGCAAAGACAACGGCCCCGGTGACTCCGCCCAGTACGGCGGCGGCTGACCCGCTTTCCCACGGCTCAACGGAATTTTCCCCCGCAAAGTGGACGTGAGGGTCGATAACGCCGGGCATCACGAGTTTGCCGGTGGCATCGATTTCGGTTGCTGCCGCAGGCATCGTTGCTTCGTCGCCGATGGCGACGATCTGTTCGTCGTCAATCCCGACGGCCGCCTGGAAGACTGCTTCGTCGGTCACGACACGTCCGCCGGTGATGAGTGTGTCAATCATTGGTTTGGTCGGTCGAAATCGATCGGTATGGTATCTCCGCCCCAGCGAACCTCCGTAGTACGCTCGGTTGTGGCAACGACGTGACCCCGGTTAAGAACCAGCGTTCGCGGGCTCTGCGTCCGGAGGGCATCGAACGGTGAACGGCTATCGTAAACGACCAACGAGCCTTCGTTGCCCGCCTCGAGTCCGTATTCCTCGCTCTCGAGGCCGTAGATTTCGGCGTTGGCCGTCGTCAACATCTGCCAGAGTGTCCCGACATCCTCCTGGCCGTTCATGTGGGCAAGGTGAACGAGGACGAACGCCGTTTTCAACGGGTCGCCATCGCCGTAGGAGTGAAACAGGTCAACGACATCGTCTTGTCCGATACCAACGGTGACGCCGGCATCGTGGAGTTCGGCGATTCGGGTGTGGCCCCGCCGACGCGGGTAATCGTCGTACCGGCCCTGTAAGACGGCATTAGAGAGCGGGTTCGTGATCACCGAGACACCGCTTTCGGCGATCAGCCGGATTAGCTTGTCAGCGTACGCGTTCGAATAGGAGTGCAACGCCGTCGTGTGACTTGCGGTGGTTCGGTCCCCAATCCCGCGCTCTAAGGCCTCACTGGCCAGCGTTTCAGTAAACCGTGACTGAGGGTCATCAGTTTCGTCGATGTGGGGATCGAGCGGTTTGTCGTATTTTTCGGCCAGATCGACGATCGTCTGGACATGTTTGACACCCTTTTCTCGAGTGTTCTCTTTGTGTGGGATGCCGCCAACGATGTCTGCGCCCATCTCGAGTGCTTCCTCGAATCGCTGTAGCTTCGTTTCGTCGCCATCGTACAGCGAGGCGCTGGGAAAGGCCACTAATTGGAGGTCGATGACGTCCGCATACGTCTCCTGTAACTCCAACAGCGCATCGACGGCCTCGAGCCCTTCGGGGCCGGTGTTGACGTGTGAACGAACCCGAGTGATGCCATTAGCCAGAAACCACTGCAAGAGCGTGGTTGCTCGGCGTTTATACGCTGCTGCACCCATCCCATCTCGAACACGGTGGGTCGTCCGCCACCCCTCTTCTAACGTGTTCGTCTCGTTCCAGTAAGGGTTTCCAGCGAGAAGCGTGTCATCTAAGTGAGTGTGCGGTTCGATAAGCGGCGGTGTCACGAGTCGGCCATCGGCGTCATACCGTCGATCGGCGTCAACCGCTGAGGGATCACCGTTTCCTGCGGCGACAACATGGTCGATCGTTCCGTCACTGATCTCGATATCAACCACCCGATCGTCCAGTGTGAGTGCATTTGTTACGACAAACTCTGGCATCTGGCTACCGATTGGTCCCGGTGTTAATAAATTCAATGGGTGGGTGCAAGAACTTCCGCCCCAAATCTCACGAACGTCTCACAAGTCGAAAACCCATTTATTGTGCAGCCGGTATGTGAGTTTCAAAATCGGTTGCCTGTCCACTCAATGGTGCCAAGATTAGTCGGAACCAGCAGGTATATTTGACACCCGTCTAACTACCAGCTATGCCAAAGCTGATCCTACTGAAACAGCCAAAAGACGGCGTCACCCGCGCTGAACTAATTGACTACCTCAAAAACGTCCATGGGCCACGGAACTCACGCCTCCCTGGACTGACTAGCTATACGCTGATGGTCCAGGTTGATCCCGATGAGCACGACGATGTCCCAGACGATATCGAGTACTATGACTCGAGTGAAACCCTTCCAGTTGATATCAGTGCCACACCGTATGATACGGTCGAAATCCATGAGTTCGAAACAATGGAGGATCTCCTTCGTGGTCACTCCTCACAACAGGGCGAGGAAGCCGAAAGCGATCTTCATGATTTAATCGACTTCGACGACGAAATCGCCATTGTTGTCGAAGACGAAGAAATCGCCGACGAACCAGCTCTGTAGTCTGGTTGGGAGGCGCTAAACGAGTTGCAGTGTGTAGCCGACTGAACGTCAGTACCGTGTAAAGCGCTTACACTACGTGGAAAAAACGGATTCGAGAGCGACTACAGGATGTTAGCGGCGACTGCGGTTTCGACGATATCTTTTGCCATCTTGTTCGTCGCTTCATCAACCATCTGTCCGTCGACGGTCACGGCCCCTTTGCCTTCCTCTTGGGCCGTTTGGTAGGCGTCGACGATTCGTTGTGCACGCTCAGCGGTTTCGAGATCGGGGGCAAACACTTCGTTGGCGATCTCGATCTGGGCTGGGTGAATCGCCCATTTGCCATCACAGCCGAGGTAGTTCGCGTTCCAGCACATCTCTCTGAATCCGTCTTCGTCTGCGATATCCGCGTACGGACCGTCGATACAGGGGAGTCCAGCGCTCTTTGCTGCGTGATTGCATCGTGAGAGCGCATAGTGCCAGTAGTGACCCGGATAGTCAGGGAACTGCCCGATATCGAGTCCCGGTGTGCCCATCGCCGCAGAGTAGTCGCCGGGACCGAGAATAATCGAATCCAATCGCTCGCTCGCGTGAGCGATTTCATCGACATTGTTCATTCCAAGCCCATCTTCAATCTGGGGTTCGAGACCGATTGCGCCGGGCTCAAGGCCAGCATTGATTTCAACCTGCGCTAAGAGCGTCTCGACGGTGTCGATATCGCTTGCAGATTTCACTTTGGGAATAATGATGTCGTCGAGTTCCGCCCCAACGGCCGTAACGACATCAATCAAGTCGTCGTACCACCATTTCGTGTCCAGCCCGTTGATACGGTAAGTGAGAACGGTATCGGACCAGTCGAATTCCTCAACTGCTTGGACGAGCGTTGTCCGCGCGCCCGGCTTTGCGTTTGGTGCGACCGAATCCTCCAAGTCGAGAAAGACTTCGTCCGCCGCACTCGCTGCAGCCTTCTCCATCATCCCGAGGTCGGTTGCTGGTGTTGCTAGTTGTGTTCGTCGAAGCGTTTTGTTTGCCATCTGGTACCCATACCGTAGCGACCAGACATAGTCTTTTCTATCATATATTGATTAGTTACAAAATTTTCAGCGGGCACTGTTCAGCACATCTGGAAAAATACGAGTGTCAGTTTGACACACGTATTTCGCGAAATACCTGGTAACCGGGCTAATACCAACGTTTACGGCTTTCTCGCTGACAAACGACTCTTATCGTCATGTTCAGCAGAGCCGAACAGATAAATAGTCGACAGCATTCTGTTGCTGAAACCAAAGCCGCCAGAGAACAGTTATAGAACCACTATACCCCAGAATATGTGTGGTAACGTTTATCATAGCGAGAGTTCCACCCAATCACATCTGTTCAACACAACCGAACAGTGGTTCCACCAAAAGATTTCTAAGTTTCTCCAGCCGTAGTGGGAGGTATGAGAGACGAACCGAGCCAAACGGTGGACGCAACCGGACGGAGCTTCCAGGTACTTGAGGCCTTAGTCGATCTCGAGGGAGCAGGAGTAACCGAGCTAGCGTCGTATCTCGACGTGCCAAAGAGTACGACGCACAATCATCTGCAGACGCTGTTGCAAAATGAGTACATTGTCCGAAACGGCGACACCTACGATGTCGGTTTGCGGTTTCTCCGCCTTGGTGAATATTCACGGGCTCGCCATCGAGTGGTTGCCATCGCTGAGCCCGAAGTCGAGTCGCTTGCTGCGGAGACAGGTGAACTGGTCAACCTGAACGTCGAAGAGTACGGCTGGGGTATCTTTCTGTACCGGGCGAAAGGCTCCGATGCCGTCCACATGGACACCTATGCGGGCAAACGGGTGTATCTTCACACAACGGCCTTTGGAAAGGCAATCCTCGCAAACCTCTCTCCCGAACGCGTGAGCGAAATTATTGACCAACGCGGACTCGAACCCGTCACCGAACGAACGATCACTGACCGCGAAACACTTCACGCTGAACTGGAGACGATCCGAGAACATGGCGTTGCCTTCGAACGCCAAGAGCGCCTCGAGGGGCTGTGCTGTGTGGCTGCACCGATACTCGTCGATGGTGACGTTGTCGGTGCAATAAGTGTCTCCGGGCCCGAAAGTCGAATGAGCGGCTCGTGGTTTACTGAGGAGCTTCCCGACCTCATCCGGCGGACGACGAACGTTATCGAAGTAAATCTTCGATATGGCTCGAAATGAGCGTCATATTACAATAATACTTCTGTAAAATGCTACCAGTGCGGTTAGATATTCGTGACGACCGCGTGGTCGCCCTCGAGTGCTTGTGCGTCCTCATCGAGCAATGCGACAATAAGATACGGCACATATGACTCGAAGTATTCGACGAGTGTGGCAATCCGATCTGCATCGATTGCCTCGAGTGAATCAAGCAGCATGAACGGCACCGTTTCGTGGACATCGTGGACGAGGTAGCCCGACAGCGCAAAGACGAGACCGATCAGTTCACGTTCGCTCTCACTCAAGTGATCGATCGAATCTTCGTAGGCCGTCCCCTCCGACGTACTGCGGACAATCTTCAGATCGAACGACGACCGTGAGACCGTCCGACGGCCCTCACGAACGTCTTGGGTGGTCCGGTCGATCCATATCCGGTCTAGGTTGCCGTATGCTAACAACTCAAGCAGCGTGTCCATATGCTGGTTGAACGCCTCGACGGCCTCGGTTTCGATCTGTTCGATTTGCGTCCGAAGCGTTGTAAGTTCGGCTTGGACCGTGTCTCGCCGCTCCGTTAGCGACTCCCGGTCGGCGAGTTTCGACTCGATTGTCGAAATTTCCTCGGCGATCTCATCGCGTTTTCGCTCTTTGCGTTCGAGTTCGAACTCGAGTTCGTTAACGACCTGTTGTTGATCGAGGATGTCGTCGTACTCCTCAGTTTCGAGTTCAGCGATTTCAGCCTCGAGTTCTTCGATCTCTGCAACCAGCTGCGATCGGGTTTCAGACAGCGTCTCGACTGAGGATTCCCGTCGCTCACGCTCTGATTCGATCGAATCGAGCCGACGACGGGTAGACTCGTAGGTCGACCGTCGGTCTTCGATCGATGAGAGCGTCTCTCGATGCTCCGAGAGTTCGTTGGTAACTGCCGTTCGTTCCTCGAGACGGTCCTGGCGAACGCCTTGGAGTTGCTCGATTGTCTGCTCTATCTGGGTCCGCTCGACAGTGGAACCACACGTCCAACAGGCGACGGTCGTTTCATCGGCCAGCAGTTGGTCTGTAAGGTCGCTTTCACCACCGGTTGTCGTCTCCGCCGACTCGAGACGCTGTTTGTTAAATTGGATCGTACTTTTGAGCTGAGAAATCTCTTTTGAGAGCGCTGATTTTTTTTGTTGCACCTCAGTGATCTTCGCTTCAATTTCGGTTTCATCAAGCTCAGTCGCTGGAGAGAGTTCTGCGAGCGTCTCCGACACCTCCTCGGCTTCGGCCTCAAGCGCCTCAATACTCTCCCGTTCGGTCGTGATCCGGTCACGCGTCCGTTCGAGTTCCGACCGCGTCCGGCTGAGTTCCTCGAGTTTTTCCTCGAGTGCAGACTGCTCACTCCGTCGGGTTTCGATATCGAGGTTCGCCGTCTCAAGACGCTCGCGTTCGGCTGTCAGTTCCTCTTGGCACGCGTCGATGTCAGCGCTGACGCGTGTTCGGTCAGCCTCTAGCTCCGGCAGGCGAGCCTCGAGTTCTGCAAGTTGCGCTAACCGTTCATCAAGGTCGCGCTTTTCGGCCTCATACTGGGTAATTTCGGCCTGAATTGCGTCGGTGTCGACCGGCCGCATAATTAGCTCCCGTAGTTCCTGTCTACGGAGAACTGCCTGACGCGCCTCGTTTGATTCGAGTAAGAACGCAAAGAGGTCTGCAAACTGTGACTCATCGAGATATGGCTCACCGTCGGTGACAACTGAGCCGTTTTGCCGTTCTAACGACCGCCGGTAAGTTTCCTCACCAAACTCAAGTGTGGCGCGGCCTTCGGTCGCGTCGGACTTGAGGCTGACATTGTCGCTTCCGAGTGCGGCCATCACACCCTGTAACAGCGACGTCCGGTTCGTGGCGTTTCGCCCGGATAAGACCGTAATACCCTGTTCAAACGTCACCTTCGTTCGGTCGATGCCGCCGATATTTTCGACTGAAACCGTCGCACGTTCCGGTATATTTGCTTGCATATCCGTCCCGGGAATTGTCATAGTGTATCCATTTGACTCCTTGTATATAACTATTGGCACTTCAGATGCAACAAGTCTATGTTACTCAGCATCACACGCGCACATCTGTCTTTCGAGTAGTTCAGCAATTGTGTACTCCTCGAAACACTCTTCACACGTGACTGTCAGCGAAAGGTCAACAGTGAACGTCCCGATATCGACAATTCCGTTCCGTTCAAGGGTAGCGATCGTATCCCGCGTGACTGCGCTTGTTCGATTCTGAAGCGCACCGAGTTTGTCAGCACTTTTTTCTAACCGCTCTTGGTCGGTTGGGGTCTCGAGTTGTGCCTCGAGACAGGTTGTGAGGTGATTGTAGACCGTTTGATGGGAGACGAAGTCCGACTCGACCTGTTCGATGTCAACCCCATCTCGCTCGAGTTCGTTTCGGACCTGTACCCGTTCTCCGCTGCTTACATCGTCGTCAGTAAGCAACCGATAGGTGTTTTCCACTTCTCCTTCCTTCAGGAGCACTCCAGCAGACGTAAGCGCAGACTCAAGCACGCGTCGATTGAGGAGCGAAGCGAGCTGTCGAGTACTTCGTTGGTCGTCACCGTCGCTCGTCCAGTATGTCACGAGTTTTGTCTCGAGGTCGGAGAGTTCATACCGGTGGATTGTTTTGCCGACCTTACACCCACACTGTTCGGTCGCGTTGGAGGCCATTACGGCATATTCGTGTGCGATGAAACAAAACGATTTGCATATGCCCAATGTTTACATCCGTATTACTGTAAGCAGACAGACGCTTGCGTATTCTTAGATTGGGCAGATACAATGCGATCCCGGACAACAAAACAGCGTGTTCGACATATGCGAACGCCACTATTGCGTACGCTTTCGCTGCATATTGATCGAAACCTCGATACTGTTCGCCGTAGTTCTGACTTTGTCTGGGAGAGTTTCAGCACACAAGGATGCATCAAAGACACTCGTGGGACCGGAGACAGTAACGGCACCAAGAATATCAGCCTCGGTTGGACAAATTGGCGCAGCAACCGCTCTGAACCCCGCTATTTCTTCTTGGTCATTTACTGCGTAGCCGCGCTCGCGAATCGTCTCGAGTTTCGCATAGAGTCGTTCCGGATCGGTGATCGTCTGTGTCGTCGACTGATCTAATCCGTACTGGTCGATAATGTCGGCAACGCGATGCTTCGGGAGTGAGGCGAGAATCGCTTTCCCGGAGGCAGTCATGTGCAGCGGGTCGCGATGCTGTAACTTCCTTCGCTGGTAGTCATACTCAACGGCATGGTCACCCATTGCGTGGTGGAGGATAACGCCGCGGCCGTTCTCCTCGGCAACGAGATGTGCATACTGTCCGAGGTCATCTGCAAGTTCGTCGACAGCCTGATACCCAAGTTGAAACAGTAGGCTGTTGTTTCGTACGTACTCTCCGAGCAGCAGATGCTGAAATGAAAGTTGGTATTGGGCGCCATTTTTTGTGATGAGTTCGAGTTCCTCGAGTGTCTGTAGATAGGGATAGATCGTGCTTTTCGAACGGTCAAGATGGGTTGCAAGTTCGGTGACACCCGCCCCATCAAGTTCGATAAGTCCCTCTAAGACAGCCCACGCGGTGACGAGGGTTTTTAACGTTCGCGGAGCGGCCGATTCGTAGTTTGACATACACCAACAGACACAAACAAGCTATTTTAACTTTTTCATCGTCCAACACAACACTTCGGACGTATTTTCCAAGTTTTAATGGCAGGATGTATTATTTTTCAGAGTTATATTTCAACTTCTCCACCTTCGATGTGCGAAAAGATGTTTGAGATATACGGACAGCCTATGTGGTCTGTCGAAGCTCAATCCGATTGCGTCCGCACCCATCGTGGCCCGATGTCTGAATGTATGGTTGTCCGGACACCACAGAGGGAATATTTTTGTTATAGTGGCCAAAACTGGTCTGTTGTTGTACGCCATGTGGTTAGAAAAATTGGTCCAGCATCTTATCAAGATGGATTGGAAAACGGTATCTACCCTCACCGCACCTGGAGCACCGACTGGGACGACTGAACAGCATACCAAAGCCAGGATGCAGGGGAGACAAACAGATGACTGAACTACTGGAGACGGTAGTCAGTCAGGCAATGGCAGCCGTCGATGGCGACCGACTGTGGGCAGACCTCGAGGCCAACGCCGAATTTGGAAGGCTCGAAACGGAGGTCGGCCACGGTCGGACCGTCCTGCCGGGAACCGAAGCCGACCGCCAGTGTCGGAGCCGGTTCGTCGACTGTCTCGAGGCAGTCGGCCTCGACGTCCAGGTCGATTGCATTGGGAATATCAGTGGCCGGTACGTTCCAGCGGGTGCTGACCCAGACGCCGCCGCCGTTGCCTCCGGGAGTCACCTGGACTCGGTCCCACATGGCGGCATCTTCGATGGACCGCTTGGCGTCTACGGAGCACTGGAAGCCGTCCGCGCGATTGACGATGCTGGCTGTGAACTCGCCCGACCAATCGAGGTCGTCTCCTTTACTGACGAGGAGGGCCACCGATTTGCCGACAGCTTACTCGGCTCAGGGGTCGCCACCGGCCGGCTGACACCGGCGGAAGCACTGTCACTCACCGACGACGACGGCGTGACGATGGGAGACGCACTCGAGGGTATTGGATTCGCCGGCGAGGGTGTCCTCGAGGCGGCTGCCTGGGATTCGATGATTGAAATGCACATCGAACAGGGACTGCGCCTCGAGCGGTCCGGCCTCCAAGCTGGAATCGTAACCAAAATTGCCGGCCAAACCCGCTGTCTTATCGAGATCAGTGGTGAGGCTGACCACGCGGGTGTAACGGCGATGGACGAACGAACGGATGCGCTTACCGCGGCGGCCGTGTTAGTGCAGGAGATTGAAGCGTTCGGCTCGGCGATGGCTGAAACCAACGGAACGACGGTCACAACGGTCGGGAAACTTGAGGTCGAACCAGGAGCGATCAACGTTATTCCGGGCCAAGTCTCACTCAGCGTCGATATCAGAGATACAGAACTCGAGGCGATCGAAGCGATTGTCGACGAAATCCGGACACGTCTAGACCAACTCGAAACCGAACGCGGTGTCGAGACGACGCTCCATCGCCTCTACACCGTCGAGCCCGTGCCGATGGCGAGCCGATGTCAGGATGCGCTTGCTGGGGCAGCAGCACTTGGCGGTATCGGCTCGCAATCGCTTCATTCTGGAGCCGGTCACGACGGGATGATGGTCGCCTCCGTTACCGACACCGGGATGGTGTTCGTCCCCTCACAGGACGGACGCTCACACTCGCCCCTCGAGTGGACCGACTGGGAGGATTGTACAGCGGGTGTCCGCGTGTTGACTGGTGCATTGACCACACTCGCCAGTGAGAGCGGTGGCGGTGTGAACAGCACGTGACGTCGACAGGGACTGAGCCGTTCGATTGCTGACTCGAGTGTCTAACGGACGGCTGCCGCAATCACAATATACATCACGGTGTAACGAAAACACATATTCAATTCCATGTCCGAAAAACTGGTTATCGAGGTTGCCGACTACACGTTCACTGCAGAATTGTTAGAAGATGACGCACCCGAATCAATTGCCGCAATGCGAGAGTTTCTGCCCCTTGAGACAACGCTGATGCACGTGCGTTGGAGTGGCATTGCAACGTGGATCAACATCGACGAAATCGAACTGCCGGATATTCCGCGTGAAAACCACACGGTCTATCCCTCCGTCGGCGATGTTCTGTTCTACCCCGGCTATAAAAACGAAAAGGAGATCCTCATCTCCTGTGGCCCAACCTGTTTCAAAAGCCCGGCCGGAGAGCTGGCTGGAAACCACATTGGAACGATCGATGCCTCTCGAGAGACGCTACGAGAACTCGAAGACCGAACGCTCCATGAGGGAAGCTTCGACGTGACGGTCTCGATTGAATAGCGGATGGCTGACGTATTGATATAAACGACGAGAAAAGGTTCGTCTGTCGATATCGAGACGGGACGATCACTCGAGTTGGTGACGCGGAAACCGCAGACGAGGACCCATTCGAGCCAGCTCACCGCTTTGAGGCAGGTGGTTCACTCGGCCAACAAAAACTAGTAAGTATCTGTCAAACGTTGATGCTTGAGCCCAAACTGGTGCTCCTTGATGAACCGTTTGCTGGAGTTAATCCAAATATGGAGAACAAAATTCTTGATGTTATTCAGAC